>OAUS01000001.1_pt1 | contig 309542 bp, 307 predicted proteins | sample 1516801 | NCBI WGS metagenome assembly OAUS01 (sample SAMEA2580001, study PRJEB22360) | human gut metagenome | biome: human gut; feature: human-associated habitat; material: faeces | place: Denmark | collected 2008/2010
CATAAATCATGAGTGCTTACAGGTTTATTATAAGACAAAAAAATAGAATTGTTAAGGTGCATTACAGAATTTAATCCCGCATAGTTACTGAGATAATCCACAGCTGGAATTTAGTTTTTCATTTAAGTGCTGGTTTACTGGTTGCGTTACTGAGACGTTACCGAGAATGGAATAAACAGTAACGAGAATGGTTACTCTTTGCGGGAATTGTGTTATAATAGTCTTTGATTTATTGCTGCTGAAAAAAGTGGACAGTTTATAGCGAGCCTATTAAATGCACTATTTACGAGGATTGCTATAGTAATTATACAAAACCGTAAGAGGAGGATAAGCATTTGAAATATTTTGAAGAAATTATGTCGGAACGAAAAAACCGTATAGAAGCCAGAAAGGACGAGCTGATCCGCAGGAGTCTACTGTCTGAAGAATTTCTGGAAATGATCCAGAAAAATAAAAGGCCCTTTGATCTGCTGATGTCTTACTATCAGTGTGCTGTCATGGAGATTGAGACAAAATTCAGAGTGCTGAATCAGGAGTATTCCCTGGAATATGATAAAAATCCTATCGAGGGTATTAAAACCAGAATTAAATCTTATGACAGCATTGTGCGGAAAATACGCAGAAAAAATATTCCCATGTCTTTAACTGCTATAGAAGAAAATATCAAGGATATCGCAGGTGTCCGGGTAATCTGTTCTTTTCCGGAGGATATCTATGAGCTGGCAGACAGCTTTCTGCGTCAGGATGATATTGTACTGATCGAGAAAAAAGATTATATAAAAAATCCAAAACCCAGTGGTTACAGAAGCCTGCATCTGATCGTGCAGGTGCCTATCTTTCTGCAGAAAAACAAAAAAATGGTAAATGTGGAAGTCCAGTTTCGAACTATTGCCATGGATTTCTGGGCAAGTCTGGAACATAAGCTTCGCTATAAAAAAGATATCCCGGCAGATCAGGCACAGCAATTGCAGGAGGAGCTTCTGGCGTGTGCCGCCCAGAGTGCTCAGTTGGATAACCGGATGCAGGAAATTCGTAATCAACTGGTCAGCAGAGCTGATAAGGGGAATCAATCCTGAGAAAGTTCCTTATTTCAGGAACTTCCTCAATAATTTTTCATAAATTTTTCTATATGGCTGGTATCTCATTGGCAGATCCAGCCATGTTTTTTTGTCTACAATACTCTTATAGTGGGAGAAGGTATGAAAACCGTCTTTGCCATGGTAGGAACCCATTCCGCTTTCACCAAAGCCGCCAAATCCCATCTCACTGGTTGCCAGGTGGATGATGGTGTCATTGACACATCCGCCTCCGAATCCACAGTGGGAAGTAACTTTTTCCGCAGCTTCTTTGTCGGAGGTGAAGATATATAGTGCCAGAGGATGTGCCATGGAGTTGACCTTTTCGATGGCCTCATCCAGGGAATCATAGGTCAGCACAGGAAGCACAGGACCGAAGATTTCCTCCTGCATTACTGCATCCCCGAAGGTTACATTATCCATAACAGTAGGAGCAATCTGAAGAGCTCCCGGATTGTTGTCACCGCCGCAGACTACCTTGCTGGGATCGATCAGATTGCAGATACGAGTAAAGTGCTTTTCATTAATAATTTTCCCATAATTCTTATTATTCAGAGGTGTGGAACCAAACTGTTTCCTGATCTGTTTCTGGATCTGTCGGATCAGTTCATCCTTGATTTCTCTGTCACAGTAAATATAATCAGGTGCTACACAGGTCTGACCACAGTTGAGATATTTTCCAAATACAATTCTTCTGGCTGCAAGTTTCAGGTTGGCACTTTTCTCTACAATGCAGGGGCTTTTACCGCCCAGCTCCAGGGTAACGGGGGTCAGATGTACAGATGCTTTTGCCATTACTTCCCTGCCAACATGCTGGCTTCCTGTAAAGAAAATATAGTCAAAATGTTCATTGAGAAGAGTGTTATTTTCCGCACGTCCGCCGTTTACCACAGCCACATACCGGGGATCAAAACATTCGGTGATAATGGTTTCAATCACCCGGCTGGTGTGAGGAGAGTAGGCACTTGGTTTCAGTACAACTGTATTTCCGGCTGCAATCGCATCGATCAGCGGATCAATGGTGAGCAGGAAAGGATAATTCCATGGGCTCATAACCAGGACAACACCATAAGGAGATGGCTTCTTATAGCTTCTGGAAGCGAACTGGGCAAGGGGAGTCAGTACTGTTTTTTCTTTTGCATAGGAAGGTGTATGGCGGATCATGTAGCTGAGTTCTGAGAGCACAAGGCCCACTTCACACATATAGGATTCAAAGTTACTTTTTCCAAGGTCACGTTTCAGTGCTTCATTGATCAGTGGTTCATATTTCTGAATACAGGTCTTTAATTTTTTTAAGGCATCCAGCCTTTTTTCTACCGGTAAAGTGGCACCTGTGTAAAAATAGCTGCGTTGTTTCTGAACGATTTCTTTAATTTCTGTTTCTGTCATAATACATTATTTCCTTATATAATATAGATATCAGGTAACTATTGAGAGTCTGCAGGTTCCTGTATTTTGATATTTTTATAAAAAACGCTTTGCAGGATAGAAGAATATTAACAGTTACTTCTCAGCTTCTGAGGTATTTTCCTTGGAAGTCAGAGACATCAGCATGTAATAAAATTTCTCCAGTTCGGAGGCATCCATAAGCTTCGGCACAGGATACAGAGGATTGGCCTCTTTATCTGCATAATGGGCAAGCTTGGGGATATCTGTTTCCTGAATTTCCTTTACAATATTTACGATTCCAAATCGCTCTTTCATCTCTTCAATTGCCCGGATAAAAAGCTCTGCTGCTTCATGGTCCGGCGTATTTTTGTCTGCAAGTCCTGCTGCAATGGCAAGTCTGTGGAGCTTTTTGTCAATGCAGGAGCCATATTCCCGAAGTACCAGCGGCAGCAGAATGGCATTGGCAAGTCCATGGGGAACGTTGTACTGTCCACCCAGAGAGTGAGCGACTGCATGAACATATCCTACATAGGATTTGGTAAAAGCACAGCCTGCATAGAAGGAGGCGTGGAGCATATTTCGTCTTGCCTGAATATTATCGCCATGCTCATAGGCAATGTCTATATTTTCAAAAATCAGTTTTACCGCTTTTAATGCATCCCTGCGTGTATCAATGGTGGTGGAATTGCCAATGTATGCCTCCACTGCATGAGTCAGGGCATCCATACCTGTAGTTGCGGTGATAAATGGGGGCAGGCTTAAGGTAACCTTGGGATCCAGCACTGCATAGCGGGGAATCAGCGGGAAATCGTTGATTGCGTATTTATATCTGGTGTCTGCATCTGTGATCACAGCGGCGAGAGTGGTCTCACTTCCTGTTCCGGCAGTGGTTGGAACTGCCATGAGAAGGGGAAGCTTCTTATGTACCTTCAGGATTCCCTTCATCTGAGCCAGAGACTGATTGGGTTTGACCGCACAGGCACCGACTGCCTTTGCACAGTCCATGCTGGAACCGCCGCCGAAACCGATGATGGCATCACAGCCTTCTTTATGGTAAAGCTCCAACGCCTCGCGGACATTGACAGTAGTAGGGTTGGCAACTGTTTTATCATAAATGGTATAGGGGATGCCTGCCTCCTTTAAAGCTTTTTCCAGTCTTCGGGTAAGTCCAAGCTTCATGATACCGCCATCTGTAATGATCAGTACATGAGTACATTTGTGGCGCATGATGATTTCAGGGAGTTCCTTGACGCTTCCTGCGATTTTAGGTTTTCTGTAAGGTAAAAAGGGAATTGCAATGTGAAAAGCTTTCTGAAAAGCCCTGCAATATATTTTTCTGAGAGTGTTCATGGATAATTCCTTTCCTGGGGGCAGCCTGCTGCTTTGCAGACTGCCGGACAGCAGTTACTTCAGAAAAAAATATAACAAGGTAAAAAAGAAAAGTCAATATATTTTGATGTTCAAAATTTATCTTTGGTAAAAGAGCTTATTCCGAGACATACGAGCCAAAATTCCATTGCCACAGGCAATCTGGAATGAATTTTGGCTACGTTACTGTGAACGGAGTGAACAGTAACGAACATATCCATAAAATTTTACAAAACTACGAAAATCAGTTGACAATGGAGTAAGTTTATACTAACCTAAAGTTAGCGAAGTATAACAATATTGTAAAACAGCAGTGTTATTATATTAAAGAATTAAAGAAATTTGCTCCACAGGAAGTGGATATGAGGGAGGAATGAAAAAATGTTTCTGCAGATACAGGGAATTCAGAAGTCTTTTGGTGCAGGGGACAGCCGGGTGGATGTGCTTAAAGGGCTGGATCTTGACATTGAGAGAGGAGAGTTTTGTGTGCTTCTGGGTCCGTCTGGTTCCGGTAAGTCTACGCTTCTGAATATTATCGGTGGGATTGACAGTGCAGACGAGGGAAATCTGGTCATAGACGGGGAGCGTCTGGCAGATATGTCGGAGAAGAATCTGTCTTTGTACAGGCGTAAGCATCTGGGATATATTTTTCAGATGTATAATCTAATCCCCAATCTTACAGTGCGGGAGAATATAGAGGTGGGAGCCTATCTCAGTGATAAGCCGCTGGATGTAGATGAACTGCTCCATACGCTGGGAATCTATGAGCACCAGAGAAAGCTTCCCAATCAGCTTTCCGGCGGTCAGCAGCAAAGGACTGCCATTGGCAGAGCCATTGTAAAGAATCCGGATATTCTTCTTTGCGATGAGCCTACAGGAGCCCTGGATTATAATACCTCCAAGGAAATCCTGAAGCTGATCGAGACGGTAAACCAGAAATACGGCAACACCATCGTCATGGTAACGCATAACGATGCCATCAAAGATATGGCTGACCGTGTGGTGAAGCTTCGCGATGGGATGATCCGCAAAAATTACCTCAATGAGCATAAGATCCCGGCAGCAGAGCTTGACTGGTAAGGAGGCATATGATGAAAAATCCTTTACGCAAACGTCTGCCCAGAGAACTGAAGGGAGAACTGGGAAAATATCTGGTTGTATTTATCCTGATGGTTGCATCCATTGGATTTGTGTCAGGCTTTCTGGTTGCAGATAACAGTATGCTTATTGCTTACAATGAAGGTTTTGGGAAGTACAACATAGAAGACGGAAACTTTCGCACAGCAGAGCAAATCCACAAAACCCAGAGAGAAGAAATAGAGGCGCTGGGTGTAAAGCTGTATGATAATTATTATGTGGAGGAACCTCTGGATAATGGAAGCACCATGCGTTTTTTTAAAAACAGGCAGCAGGTGGACAAGGTCTGCCTGATGAAGGGAGAGCTGCCTGCCGGGACAGGAGAGATTGCCATTGACAGAATGTATGCAGACAACAACAATCTGTCTGTGGGAGATACGCTCCGGAGCGGAAAAAGAACCTGGAAGATTACCGGCCTGGTGGCACTTTCCGACTACAGCTGCCTGTTTCAGAATAACAACGATTCCATGTTTGATGCTGTGAAATTTGGGGTTTCTGTTGTGACTGAGGAGGAGTTTGATTCTTTGGATCAGGAAAAACTGCAGTACAATTATTCCTGGATCTATGACGAAAAACCGAAGACAGAAAAGGAAGAGAAAGAAGTTTCCGAGGATCTGATGGAGGATATGGGAAAGATTGTCACACTGGAGGCTTTTGTACCCCGGTATCTGAATCAGGCCATTACTTTTACAGGGGATGATATGGGTGGAGACAAGGCCATGATGATCATGCTTCTTTATATTATTATGGTGATCATGGCCTTTGTATTCGGAATTACCATCAGCAATACGATACGGAAAGAAGCCGGTGTTATCGGTACCTTACGTGCGTCCGGATATACCAGACAGGAACTGATTCTTCACTATATGACACTTCCGGTGCTGGTTACTTTTGTGGGTGCACTGATCGGAAATATCCTTGGATACACTGTATTAAAGGATGTATGTGCAGATATGTATTATGGAAGCTATAGTCTTCCGACTTATGTGACCGTATGGAATGGGGAGGCATTTGGGATTACAACTCTGGTTCCGGTAGTTATTATGCTGGTGGTAAATTACGGAGTGCTCAGACATAAGCTGAAGCTGTCACCGTTAAAATTCCTGCGCAGGGATCTGTCGGGAAGAAAGCAGAAGAGGGCAATTTATCTGAGTCCGAAGATGAAAATCTTTTCCAGATTCCGGATTCGGGTGATTTTTCAGAATATGAGTAATTATATGGTTCTGTTTATCGGGATCCTGTTTGCAAATCTGCTGCTGATGTTTGGATTGCTGCTTCCTTCGGCACTGTCCCATTACCAGGTGGAAATCCAGAACAACATGCTGGCAAAATACCAGTATATGCTTCAGGTTCCGGTCAGCGCAGTAAGTGGAAATAAATTTGACGGTCTGATCTCTCTGCTGGAGTTTTATATGGATTCCAGAACAGACAATGAAGATGCAGAGGAATTTTCTGCTTATTCCCTGAATACACTGCCAGGAAAATATAAGAGTGAGGAAGTACTGCTTTACGGGATCGAACCGGACAGCAGGTATGTAACGATAGATTTTAATAATACAAAAGATAAAAAAGATGAAGCGGGAAATAAAGAAAAAGCAGATAACAAGAATACGGCAAATGCAGAAAAAGAAAGCGCAGCAGTTTATATTTCGAGCGCATATGCGGATAAATTCCTGCTTCATGTGGGGGATACCATCACTCTGAAAGAAAAATACGAAAAAGAGAAATATTCGTTTAAAATAGCAGGAGTTTATGATTATACGGCTGCCTTGTGTGTGTTTATGCCCCACAGTGAACTGAATGATATTTTTGATCTGGGAGAGGATTATTACAGTGGGTATTTCTCAGATACAGAGCTTACAGATATCAAGAGCCAGTATATAGGATCTGTAGTTGACCTTGATGCACTGACAAAGATCTCCAGACAGCTGGATGTATCCATGGGAAGTATGATGGGTATGGTAAACGGATTTGCCATTATGATCTATATGGTACTGATCTATCTTCTTTCCAAGATCATTATCGAAAAAAATGCCCAGTCTATTTCAATGGTAAAAATCCTGGGCTATACAAATGGCGAGATCAGCAAGCTATATATTATGTCCACGTCTTTGGTGGTGGTGTTCTGTCTGCTTTTGAGTCTGCCGCTGGAAACAGTAATCATGAAAGTTCTGTTCCGGGAGATGATGCTGTCCAGTATTTCCGGATGGATCACGCTCTGGATCGACCCGATGATCTATGTGCAGATGTTTGCAGCAGGAATCATTACATACGGAATCGTTGCTTTGCTGGAATTTCGGAGAGTGAAGAAGGTTCCTATGGATGAAGCCTTAAAAAATGTCGAGTAGGACAAAATTTGATAAAAATTTGACATTGTCTGGAATTTGTGGTACGGTTACACAGGAAACTGTTAGAGCGACACGCTCTAGACCAATCAGTTGGAATAGGAGATTATTATGAGAAAAAGAACAACTTCAAGAGCAAAGGAAACTATTAAAGAAGCAACAACAAAGGCTACAGAAGCAGTCAAAGAGACAGTTGAGAAAACAACTGTAAAGGCTTCAGAAGTAATTGAAGAAGCAAAAGACGCTGCAGCTGATATTGCGAAGGCTCCGGTTGTAGAAGAAGCAAAAGAAACTGTAAAGAAAGCAGTAAAAGAAGTGGCTAAAAATATCGACATCAAAAAATTCGCAGAAACAACTATCGAATTACCTGGTTTTGCAGTTACAATGAGCTCCATCGAGGAAGCAATCAAAAAAGACATCAAAGACAAAGGCATCGAAGGAAAAGAAATCAGCGTTTATGTAAATGTTGAGCAGAAAGCCGCTTACTACACAGTAGACGGACAGGGCTCTGACGATTACAGAATCGACCTGAATACATTATAATCTGTAAGCATTTTTTATAAACCGAAAATGGATGTCTGCAGGGATTCGGAAAGAAAATCTGCAGACATAAAAACAGCAGGATTGTTCATAGAATGAACAGACCTGCTGTTTTGCTTATTTATGATAGAACCACACTGCGGCGGATATGGATGATATCTCAGGAAGCTTTCTGCTCAAACAGATCCTCCCTTGTAATATTCTGTGCCCATTTCCCCTGGCGGTAATGATGGAATACCCATGGCCATTTCACAAACTCATCTGTACAGAGCAGGAAGTAGACCCACAATACCGGAAGCTTCAGGACAAAGGCCGCAAAAAATCCCAGAGGTACCGCATATACCCACATATCAATGGTATCGCAGATCAGTCCGAACTTCGTATCACCGCCTGCGCGGAATACCCCGGCGATCAAGGCTGTGTTTACCGCAGAACCCATAATATAATAGGTATTGATAAGCAGCATGTACTTCAAATAATGCATTGCCCCGTCACTTAAGGATGCAAATCTCAGGACCAGAGGCGTGATGGCAAATACGATCACACCGCCAATGGCACCGGCTATAATGGTCATCTTCAGCATTCTGGAAGCATACACCTTCGATTTCTCCAGATCCCCTTTTCCCATTACATTTCCAAGAAGAATCGTTCCCGCACTGGCAATTGCAAAGCAGAACACAGAACCGATATTGCGGACAACCGTAACCAGAGAGTTGGCTGCAACGGCATCTGTTCCGAGATGTCCCAGGATCACAGAGTACATGGAGAAAGCAACACTCCAGGAAACGTCATTTCCAAGAGCGGGAAGTGACAGCCGGACGAAGTCGCCAAACAGCACCTTACTGCGGATAAACATAAAGGTCAGGTTCAATTTAACATCTTTGCTCAGGAAAGAAACGATCACGCATGCTGCCAGTTCGATCAGTCTGGAAGCAGCAGTTGCAATGGCAACACCTGTAGCCCCCAGCTTCGGTGCGCCGAAAAGCCCGAAGATAAAAGTGGCATTCAGGATAATATTCAATATAAAAGCCAGCATATTCAATGCCATACTGATCGTTACACGTCCGATGCTGCGCAAAATCGCCAGATAAACCTCTGTAATTCCCCAACAGAGATATGTAATTCCCATAATCCTAAGATAAGAAGAACCGATAGAGATCAGTTTCTGATCAGAAGTAAAAATCTTCATCATAAGCTGAGGAGCAGTAAATGCGATCAGTGCTACGATTCCCGAGATTATGATGGAAAAGCGGAGGGCAATTCCCTCGATCGCATGAATAGCCTGCATATTATTTTTTCCGAAATACTGCGCACACAGAAGAGATGCGCCTGTACCAAGTCCATAATATACCATAAACAGGATATTGGAGTAATTGGCAGCCAGAGACACCGCAGAAATCGCAGACTGTCCCACATAATTAAGCATAATTACATCTGCGGAGTTAACCGCTGCACTGAGCAGATTCTGGATAATGATCGGAATCGTCAGTTTAAGCATCTGTCGGTAAAAATTATCCTTACCGGCCGATAATGTGTTTATCATATTTACCCCCGTAATAAGTATTTGCCCGATCAGGCAGTTTTATAAGTCTGTTTTCAGCATAATCCTTCCGGCAGAAAAACGCTATCGGTATTTTGACTGATTTCTACGTTATTTTGACTTTTGAGTCCTTAAACAAATCAACTTTGCTTATAATACCTTGCACAAAAGAAGTCGGACTGATATAATTCGTATGTATTTTGAGAGGAATACATACTGTGACTGATAAAAAATATAATGGGAGAAGTTTATGGCGACATTACAGCAATTAGATATGAATATTTTACTGTGGATCCAAGAACATTTAAGGGTGGATGCCCTGACTCCGTTCTGGAGAGCAGTCACCTTCCTTGGAAACGGAGGATGGTTCTGGATCGTATTATGTGTGCTTCTGATCTGTTTCGGGAAAACACGCAAAACAGGAGTGATAGCGGCACTCTCGCTGCTGTCAGGGTTTCTGATCACAAATCTGCTGATAAAAAATGCAGTAGCCCGTCCAAGACCTTTTGATACTTATACACAGATCATTCCGCTGATCACCAGACCGAAAGACTATTCATTTCCATCCGGCCATACCTGCGCTTCCTTTGCCGTTGCACTGGTCTGTCTGCGGATGCTGCCCGGGAAATGGGGAATTTTACCTGTTGTTCTGGCCGGAATGATTGCTTTTTCCAGACTCTATCTGGGCGTACATTATCCGGGGGATGTTCTGGCAGGATTTCTGGTGGCATTGCTCACAAGTACAGTGGCATGCAGGCTGATGCGGAGAACATTTTCACCTCAGAAAAGCTGATCGGTTCAGAAGAAAACTTCCGGGGGGAAATACAAAAAAGATATGCAAAAATCAGCAGAAAAATATTCGAATGTAAAGTGTAAAGGATAATCTTGTAATGAACAAAAATGAAATCTATATAAAGAGCGGAACCAATTACAAAGAAATGACAAAGGAACTGCTGGCACAGTGCGGCCTGGCGTCTGTAATTTCAGATAAAAAGATGCAGATTGGTATCAAGCCTAATCTTGTATCACCTTCCGAGGCTTCATGGGGAGCTACCACACATCCGGAAATTGTGGCGGGAATTATTGAGTATCTGCAGGAAAACGGATATGGAAATATTGCCATTCTGGAAGGCTCCTGGGTGGGAGATAAGACCACAGAAGCATACGAAGTATGCGGATATCGTGAACTAACGGAAAAATATCAGGTGCCTTTTTGGGATATGCAGAAAGACAAGGGGATTGAAAGAGATTGCAGGGGGATGAAACTGAATGTCTGTGAACGTGCGGCAAATATTGATTTTCTGATCAATGTTCCGGTATTGAAAGGCCATTGTCAGACAAAGATCACATGTGCATTGAAAAATATGAAAGGATTGATCCCCAATACAGAGAAGCGTCATTTTCATGCGATGGGACTGCATGAACCGATTGCACATCTGAATGCGGGGCTCCATCAGGATTTTGTCGTGGTTGATAACATTTGCGGGGATCTGGATTTCGAGGATGGCGGAAATCCGGTAGTGATGAACCGTATCTGGGCGGGGACGGATCCGGTACTGATCGATTCTTATGTATGTCAGATCATGCATTATACAACGAAAGATGTACCGTATATTGAACTGGCAGAGAAGCTTGGGGTTGGAAGTACTGATCTGAAAAATTCCCGCATCATATACTGTGAGGAAAATGCCCACAAAGAACTTCCGAAATCAAGAAAAGTGGTAGAACTTCAGGATGCAGTAGAAGAAGTAGAATCCTGCAGTGCCTGCTATGGTTATCTCATCCCGGCTCTGGAAATGCTTAAAAATGACGGCCTTTTCGAGAAACTGGACACGAAAATCTGCATCGGTCAGGGATACCGCGGAAAAACAGGAAAACTGGGTGTAGGTGCATGCACCTGTAAATTTGAACATAACGTAAAGGGATGTCCTCCAACAGAGAATCAGATTTATGATTTCCTGAAGCAGTATATTCTGGGAGAAAATAAATAATATGATATCAGGGTCCTAGTACATCGTTTTCGAAATAACTATACCACTCACTTGTCTGCGAATCCGATTGCACAGGTCTAAAAGCCTCAGCGTAGCCCGCTACGCCTGCGTTTTTATACCAGCACACTCGAATCCGCATCCTACGCGATTGGTATAGTTATTTACGAAACGATGTACTAGGTTCAAAAAGTCGTTCGTACCTGCATGATAAGACTTTTGAATCTGGAACCCTGTTTGATTTTACAATGCCATCTTTATCATCTGTATAATTTTATCCTGCTCAAATTTACTGCTGTCAAATGCCAGATGATACTGGGAAATATCTTTCCATTTCTTATCTGTAAAGTACTCATAATAAGTACGCCGTTCTTTATCCACTTTCTTAACCAGCTTCTGTGCACTTTTTTCTTCCCGTCCCGTACGCTCGATGACAGTCTGTACACGATACTCAAATGGTGCATGGATAAATACGCTCAGGCATTTATTGTCGAGGATGTGATTGGCGCATCGGCCAACGATCACACAATCTTCTTTCTCAGCAGCATCCAGAATAATCTTTCGCTGAAGATCAAAGAGCACATCATTCATGGGAACAAAGTGAAAATCGCTGTCCATCTGAAGTTCATGGTCAATGGGAAAACGCCACTGGCTGCCACGTTTCTCATCAACCTTGGCAAGCAGATCAAAAGGAATATTCTCTTTCTGAGCTGCAATATCGATCAGCTCTTTGTCATAAAAAGCAAATCCAAGCTCTTCTGCCAGAGCTTTACCGATCAGGCGGCCATTACTGCCGAGCATCCTGTTTATTGTAATCACGCGTTTACTCATAATCAAACCCTCCTTTATGACATCTCTGTTATTGAACGATATAGATTCAGGCGGATATTCGCAAATTGTACCTGTTATCTGCAATTAACAGTGATAAGTCTTTTATTTGTGAACATTATAACATTGATACTTGAAAAAATCCAGTAAAATATATAAAAAACCAAATATATTACGAAAATATTTAGGTACAGTGCACAAAAACGATTCGCAATGAAACAAATGATGCAGTTAATCCGATAATATTTTGAAAAGTGTTTTTTTGGATAGTTTTATCAATAGACACTTTTGGCTGCCATATGCTAGAATTAGAGTAATATTTACAGCAAGCAGCAAAGCGGATGATATTGTCCGCCTGACCAGGATTACTGCCGAGACATACAAGCCAAAATTCCATTGCCGCAGGCAATCTGGAATGAATTTTGGCTACGTTACTGAGAACGGAGTGAACAGTAACAAAAATTTATTTATGAAATAGAGGATATTTATAGATTTTTTCTTTAAGCTATGGTATTATATTAAATTGGCTGTCTGACGACAGATCCGAGTCAAAATATTACAAGAGATATGAAAAGTATGTAAGAAAGGGATACGATACATAATGCTGAAAATCAAAAGCTATGTAAAGGTAAACAGTCTGGCGGAAGCTTATGAACTGAACCAGAAGAAAACAGCCCGTATTCTTGGGGGAATGGTCTGGATGAAAATGGGCAACAGAGCGATATCCACAGCGATTGATCTTTCCGGTCTGGGGTTGGATGCGATTTCGGAGAATGATGACGAATTTGTCATCGGATGTATGACTCCGCTTCATGACCTGGAGACAAATGAAGCTCTGAATACCTACACACATGGAGCTATGAAAGAAAGCCTTTGCCACATTGTAGGCGTACAGTTCAGAAACTGTGCCACTGTGGGAGGAAGCATTTATGGAAGATATGGTTTCTCAGATGTTCTGACCATGTTCCTGGGAATGGATACATGGGTAGAATTATATGATGCAGGCCGTATTCCACTGACTGAATTTGTAAATATGAAGAAGGACAATGACATCCTTGTAAATATCATCGTGCGAAAAGAGCCACTTCTTACCTGTTACTTAAGTCAGAGAAACATAAAAACAGATTTCCCGGTGCTGACCTGTGCAGCTTCTGTGATCGGAAATGAGGCAAGGACTGTGATAGGTGCCAGACCTGCACGTGCCATGATCGTGGAAGATAAGAAGCAGATCCTGAAGAATTTCCGGAACATGACAAAAAAGCAGAAGGAAGAGGCGATCGAAGCCTTTGCAGAATATGCGGCAGAGAACGTTCCTACTGCAGGCAATATGCGAGGATCAAAGGAATACAGAACCCTTCTTGTAAAAGTACTGACAAGAAGAGCCTGGGAAGCAGTAGGAGGGATGAAAAATGAATATTAATTTCTGGCTTAACGGAGTGAACCGCCACGCAGAGATCTCCCCGGATACACTGCTGATCGATTTCTTAAGAAAACAGGGCTGTTTCAGCGTGAAAAGAGGCTGCGAAACTGCGAACTGTGGTCTTTGCACAGTTCTTATGGACGGTCGTCCGGTGCTTTCCTGCAGTACACTTGCAGCACGCATTGAGGGAAAGAAAATCGTTACATTGGAAGGAATGCAGAGAGAAGCGCAGGAGTTTGGAAGCTTTCTGGCGAATGAAGGTGCGGAACAGTGCGGTTTCTGCAATCCGGGATTTATCATGAATGTATTTGCGATGCTCAACGAGATCAAAGATCCCACAGAGGAGCAGATCAAAGAATATCTTGCGGGAAATCTGTGCAGATGTTCCGGTTTTGTTTCCCAGACAAGGAGTATCCTGAAGTTCCTGAAATATAAGAAAGCACAGGAGGAAGCATAAAGATGAAATATGTAAATCAACCTGTACGTAAAACAGATGCAATGTCACTGGTAACCGGAAAGCCTGTCTATACAGATGATCTGGCACCAAGGGACTGCCTGATCGTGAAGATACTGAGAAGTCCCCACGCCAACGCCTGGGTGGAAGATATTAAAACAGGTACTGCCGAGAAGGTGGCCGGAATTGCATGTGTCCTTACCTATAAAGATGTACCTCAGAAACGTTTTACCCTTGCCGGCCAGACTGCACCGGAGATGAGTCCGGATGACAGACTGATCCTTGACCGTCATGTACGTTTTGTGGGAGATGCAGTTGCCATTGTTGCGGGTGAGACAGAAGAGGTGGTAGATAAAGCATTGAAGAGAATCCGCGTAGATTACCGCGTGGAGGCACCGGTTCTGGATATCCACAAGGCAAAAGATAATCCGATCCTGGTCCATCCGGAGGATGACTGGAAACTGAAAATCCCTCTTGGCGGAGACAACAAAAGAAACTTATGTGCATCCGCAGTGGAAGAACATGGAAATGTAGATGAAGTTCTGGCAAAGTGTAAATATACTGTAGAGCGCACTTATCATACAAGAGCAAACCAGCAGACTATGATGGAGACTTTCCGCACAGCCTGCTATATGGATCATTTCGGCAGACTGATCGTTCTGTCCTCAACACAGATCCCATTCCATGTGCGAAGGATCGTTGGAAGGGCACTGGACATTCCTGCTTCCAAAGTACGTGTGATCAAGCCAAGGATCGGTGGTGGCTTTGGTGCAAAGCAGACCTCTGTCAGTGAGATCTATCCGGCGATCGTGACCTGGAAAACAGGCCGCCCGTCCAAGATGATCTTCTCCAGATATGAGTCCATGATCTGCTCTTCACCGCGCCATGAGATGGAGATCACAGTACGCGCAGGTGCAGATGAAAATGGTATCATCAAGGCAATTGATCTTTATACTTTGTCCAACACTGGGGCATACGGAGAACACAGTTCTACAACAGTAGGACTCAGCGGTCATAAATCAATCGCTCTTTACAGACATACAGAAGCCTACAGGTTTGCTTTTGATGTTGTCTATACAAATGTGCAGGCTGCAGGTGCCTATCGTGGTTATGGTGCAACCCAGGGTATTTTTGCAGTGGAATCTGCAGTAAATGAGCTGGCACATAAGATGGGAATGGATCCTGTTAAGGTAAAAGAAATGAATATGCCTGTAGAGGGCGGTCCTCTTCCTGGATATCCGGATGTTCCTTATGCACAGAGCTGTTCCATGGACCGTTGTATGGCGCGCGCCAAAGAGATGATGGACTGGGATTCCAAATATCCATGCAGGGATATGGGAAATGGCAAGGTCCGCGGAGTCGGTGTTGCCATGGCTATGCAGGGTTCCTCTATTGCAGGAGTTGACGTAGGCGGCGCAGATATTAAGCTGAATGAAGATGGTTCTTATACACTGGCACTTGGATGTACGGACATGGGAACAGGCTGTGATACTGTTATGGCACAGATTGCGGCAGACTGTCTGAATACACCTATGGATAACATCGTAGTATTCAGTGTGGATACGGATATTTCTCCTTATGATTCCGGTTCCTATGCTTCCGCCACAACCTATACCACAGGTGTGGCAGTTATGAAGGCCTGCGAGGAGCTGAAGAAAAAAATCTGTAAGCTTGGCGCAGAGATGATGGAAGTAGATGAGAGAAAAGTCGATTTTGACGGTTCCTGTGTATTCTATGATGAGACACTTGAGACAGACGATGGGGCAGACGGAAATGCAGCAGGCCATATGACAGATGCAGAAGAATGCTATAGTGTTGATATGGACGCCATCAGTTCTGAAAATGCCCAGAAGAAAGTTTCACTGAAAGATATTGCATTAAAGAGCACCTTCTTTAACAATATCGAGCTTCAGGTTGTGAAACAGCATTCTTCACCGATCTCGCCGCCGCCGTTTATGGTAGGTATGGCAGAAGTAGAGGTGGATACAGAGACAGGCAGTGTGGATGTCCTGGATTATGTGGCGGTTGTTGACTGCGGTACACCGATCAATCCGAATCTTGCACGTGTACAGACTGAGGGCGGTATTGCACAGGGAATTGGCATGGCTCTCTGGGAAGATGTACAATATACAGACAAAGGTAAGATCCGCAACAATTCTTTTATGCAGTATAAGATCCCAACCAGACAGGATATCGGAAATATCCGCGTGGATTTTGAGTGCAGTTACGAAAAGAGCGGTCCTTTTGGTGCCAAATCCATTGGTGAGCTTGTAATTGATACTCCATGTCCGGCATTGGCTGAGGCAATTTATAATGCAACAGGTGTGCGTCTGACAGAGCTTCCGATGACTCCTGAGAAGATTGCCATGGAGATTTTGAAGAATCGCGAATCCACCCGGTCAGGGACAAAGGTGGAAGAATGAGAGAATTATGCCTTGCCTGTGCAGGCTTTGTTCTGGAGTTTATAGTTTTTTATGCAGCGGGCATTGTTCTGGCCCGGATATTGAAAATAAAAGGGGATTGTTCCCTGACTTTCATCCTGGGATATCTGGTTTACTTTGCAGTGTTTGAACTGGTGATCGTACCGATGACACTGAAATGGGTATCCCTGACAGCTGCGGCTTATATATGGGCAGGAATCATGGCTCTGGTTATCTGCGCAGCTGTGATCTGCACAATAAAAAAACAACGGAGAATACGTGCCGGACAAACGGAAACATGTAGTGGGATTTTTGGAAGCATTTCTGAAATATGGAAAAATCACTCTGTGATGATTATCCTTGCAGGTGCCGTAGTATTGCTGCAGTGTCTGATCGTGATCTTTTACGAAGATACAACAGTAGATGCGGCGTATTATGTAGGTACAGTGAGTACTTCTGTATACACAGATACTCTTGGCAGATATAATCCCTTTAACGGAGCGATCCAGAAGGCATTTCAGGCCAGATATGTTTTTTCCGCATATCCGATGCATAATGCAGTGTGGTGCAGACTTCTGGGAATCCATCCCATTGTGCAGGCAAAGCAGGTAATGTCATGTATGAATGTAGTGACTGCCAATCTGATCATTTATCAGATCGGCAAGAGACTGTTTGACGGAAACAGGAAGAAAGCAGATCTGATGCTTGTTTTTGTCTGTGTTTTACAGCTGTTTTGCGGTACGATTTATTCCTCCGGAACTTTTTTCTTTACCAGAAGCTACGAGGGAAAAGCCATCCTTGCCAATATTGCCATCCCTGCAGTTCTTATGTGTGCCGTCTGGTATCTGCAGGAGAAAAACAGCAGGAATGTCTGGATCATATTGTTTGTCACAGCGGTCAGTGCGCTGACATTTTCCGGTTCTGCTATCATCTTTCCTATCGTGATCGCAGCGGGAATGGCTCCGGCGGCAGTTATGAATAAGAGATTTTCGGGGCTGGTATATTGTGCAGTGTGTATGCTTCCGTCGGCATTATATGCAGCTGTATTTTTTGCATGCAGAATCGGTCTGCTGACGCTGGCTGCATCATAATACAGAAAGGAGAAAAAAATGGCAGGTGTAACAATTCAGGAACTGGGACTGCGCTTTGTTGATGCATGTATGAGGCTGTACTGGGGTTCCTGCTGGTATCCTCTTCTGTTTGCTGTAGGACTGATCTGCACACTGGTCCTGGGGAGAAAAAGAAAGTCCGGGATATTTGTCGGCTATACAGTATTTCTGCTGCTGACAGTATATAATCCGCTGGTTGTAAAATATCTTATCGCAAAGGTGAAGTTTGAGAATGAATATTACCGGTTTATCTGGATTCTTCCTGTGATCCCGGCGGTTGCCTACTATGGAGTCAGACTTGTGACCGCTTTTAGAAAGACCTGGATAAAAGTTCTTATGGCTGCAGCTGTGCTGACAGGTTTTGTGATCTTGGGAAATCCGCTGGACGGGGTAGTGACCAATTTTGCAATGGCAGAGAATATTTATAAGGTGCCCAATGATCTGCGTGCAGTCTGCGACGTGATCCACCAGAACCAGGAGAATGATTTTCCAAGGGTTGTTTTTGACGGCAGTCTTAACAGCATTGTGCGACAGTATGATGCGGGGATCGCCACTGTAATAAGCAGAAATGCAAGTATCTACAGATCAGGCAGTACAGTGGCGGGAAACTATGATGAGAACAGCAGTTTCTATAAAAGACAGAAAGCATTGCTGGATGTGATCGATTATCATATCTATGAAGATAAAGAAGGGTTTCAGGCTGCGTTGAAGAAATCAAAGACAGATTTCGTAGTAACACAGATCGGGCTGGTTGACCATGATTTTCTGACAGAGTGTGGTTGTGAACTGATCGCACAGACGGAATCCTGCTACATTTACAGATTTGATTATAGCAATCCTCGTAAATAATGCATATTGATCCGGCTCATCAGAGTGTGAAATTCTGCCAAGCTGTTTCAAATGCATTAATTAAGAGGCGTGCTATGATCGAAATATCATATATCTTACAAGAGAAGGAGAAAAGAAATGAAAAGTAACATAAAAAGACTTTCGCTCTGCCTTTCAGCACTGATGCTGCTGATACTGGCAAGTCCGCTGACTGTACTTGCAGCAGAGGAAGAGGTGGCTGCATCTGCGAAATTTTACGGCACATTCTGGTCGTTGGTTCCGCCGCTTGTTGCCATTGCACTGGCACTGATCACCAAAGAAGTATACAGTTCACTGTTTGTAGGAATACTGGTTGGTGCACTGTTTTACTCTAATTTTAATTTCGAAGGAACAATCCTTCATATTTTTGAAGGCGGAATGATCAGCGTTCTGACAGATTCTTATAATATGGGTATCCTGATCTTCCTTGTTATTCTGGGAACCATGGTATGTCTGATGAACAGGGCAGGCGGTTCCGCAGCATTCGGACGCTGGGCCGGTAAGAGGATTAAAAGCAGAGTTGGTGCGGAACTCTCAACCATCATTCTTGGTGTACTGATCTTTATTGACGATTATTTTAACTGTCTGACAGTAGGAAGCGTTATGCGTCCTGTGACAGATAAGCACAATGTGTCCCGCGCAAAGCTGGCGTACCTGATCGATGCCACAGCAGCACCGGTATGTATCATTGCACCGATTTCTTCATGGGCTGCGGCAGTCAGCGGATTTGTAGAAGGAGAGGATGGAATTACCCTGTTTGTACATGCAATTCCCTATAACTTCTACGCACTGCTTACGATCTTCATGATGGTGGCAATGGTTCTTATGAAAGTAGAATTCGGACCAATGGGTGTTCATGAGACAAATGCTTTAAAAGGCGATATCTACACAACACCTGCACGTCCTTATGCAAACGCGGCTGAAGATGAGAAAAGTAATCCGCGTGGCAAGGTGATCGATCTTCTGATCCCGATCGTAAGCCTTGTAATATGCTGCGTAATCGGTATGATCTATACAGGTGGTTTCTTTAGCGGAACTGATTTTGTAACTGCATTTTCACAGAGTGATGCATCTGTGGGACTGGTGCTTGGAAGCTTCTTCGGACTGGTTATCACGATTGTTTTATATCTGATACGTCGTGTTATGAATTTCAGAGACTGTATGGCGTGTATTCCGGACGGATTCAAGGCAATGGTACCTGCGATCCTGATCCTTACTTTTGCCTGGACATTGAAGGCCATGACAGACAGCCTTGGTGCATCTGTATTTGTATCTGCAATTGTTAAAAGCTCTGCAGGTGGGCTGATGAATTTCCTTCCTGCAATTATCTTTGTGATCGGGGCTGTTATCGCATTTGCGACAGGTACTTCATGGGGAACCTTTGGTATCCTGATCCCGATTGTTGTTAATGTATTCTCAGGAACAAATCATGAACTGATGATCATCTCTATTTCTGCATGTATGGCAGGTGCTGTATGTGGAGATCACTGTTCACCGATTTCCGATACAACCATCATGGCATCAGCAGGTGCACAGTGTGAACATGTAAATCATGTCAGCACACAGCTTCCCTATGCAATGGTTGCAGCAGCAGTATCTTTCCTGACTTATATTATCGCAGGATTTGTACAGACAGCATGGATCGCACTTCCGGCAGGAATCATTCTTATGGCGATCACTTTGGTGATCATCCGATTAAAATTCGACGATCTGAAAATGTAAATAAAACCGGGCAGTCAGCACAATGCATGACTGCCCATAATTTTTGACTTGTAACAAAATAATGCATCTTTTGTAACAAAATAAAAAACTTTACTTTTTTCGGTAATTATGATAATATAGACCTTGTATTAAATAAATTATATAAATCCTTTGAAAATCAGATTTTCAAGATACGCGCCTGTAGCTCAGTGGATAGAGCAGTGGTTTCCGGTACCCATGAAAAACCGACTTAGAGCCTTATAAAACAAGCACTTCTTAAAAACTTCACCCTTATTTCACCCTTATTAAATCGAAAAGAGGTAGTTAAAAAATGGCAAGAGTAAGAAAAGTAGAGCTTACATCAGAAGAAATTAAGGCACAAATTACATCTATAGAAGAACAAATTACTAAGCTTACAGAAGATATCAAAGGCTTGAGAGTGCAGAAAAAGAATCTTTCTAAAGATCTTGTTGCAGCAGAGAAGAAAGAAGCAGCCGTAAAAGAAGAACAGTCTATGAAAGATCTTGCCAAATTACTTCGAGAAAAAGGACTTTCTGTAGAAGACGTTCGGAATATGCTTGATAAAGAATCAAAGTAAAAAAATGGGTAGCCAAGTATAATGCTTGACTACCCATAAAATTTTATGCGGTCATTTCATAATATTTTTCTTTAATATCTTCATTAATAAAATTTAGATTATCTGATGATATGTCAGATGCAAATTTCCAATAATATCCACGTTTGGTTAATCTATCTTTGTTTGAACTGTTTGTAATTGTTGATCGGCTTTCTGATGTTTCATTAGTTGCCATATTCATGTTATTAAATATATTTATAATTTGCTTATTATTGTTAAGTTGAATAATAGGTTTCCCACGTTGTAATAGTGGTGGTAATTTATCATAATATGTATCGCACCATCTATATCCATGTGAAGAATTTTTCCGAATATCAGCATAACAATTAGACACATCCAAATATGAACGATTAATTGGTATATTTAATTTTCTAACTGCATCAGAAATACTTTCATACTGATTAATAAATTGACCATCTAATGTATATACATAAATTGTTTTCTTATTAGTGCTATTATGAATATCTTTTATAATTCTGTCGTCGTTTTTATACTTCCATTGGAACCCAACAGCGGTAGGAGCCAGCTGCCTGCATGCATTTGATATACAATAAGTTTTATAATAATCAGATGCTTCTTTCAGGCTATCCCACTCTTTGATAAAGTTACCATATAAATCATATTGTAAGATAGGAGTACGACAATCATAAGGTATATATGGCTCTATTTTTGGTATAGGATCTTCTTCATATTCTCTCCACATAAATCCCTTCCATGTACGGCCTTCTTGAGATAGTGCCCAACGTATTCCACCACTCTCTTTATTTTGATTTATTTCTAATGCAGCGTTTCCTATGCTGGGATATGATTTAATAAAATTTCCATCTAAGTCATATTGAGCAATTTTTACACAATGTCCACCAACAAACATTCCACCAGAAGCAATATTGTATCCATATTCTGGTTGATTAGATTTTAAATATAAAATAATTTCTTTTTCCAATTCTTCAGCTTCGGTTTGGATTAAATTTGAGGCAATAATTTTATGTTCGATGTTATCCCAGCCATATTTTTCAATTGCTCTATAAAACATTTGTGTTTTATATCCAAGCCCGTTCATCCATCGTATTTTAGGATGTCTCGAAGTAATTCCTACATAATACTTATCATGTCCATATGAATTTATTTCTTTTGGGACAATATGTATATATAAGTAAAATTTCAGTGAATCAGTAATCGTATTTTTACAATAATCATAAATTTTTTGATTTATTTCAGGTGATAAAAATTTATTTTCCATGTAGCCTTCCCCATAAAAAATAATCCCTACATAAATGCAAGGATTATTTTTTAAAACCATTGTCCATTAAATCTTGATAGTTTTTTAATACGAATTCCATGGAAGCAGTAACACGACCATTAGTCATCCCATTCTGTTCAAGAATTTTTTCATATTTATCATACAAATCAATAATATGTTCGTATTGTTCTTTATTATAGTCTCTGTCGTTCATAACAGTATTAGAGAATTCTAAAATAGTTGTTCTTATATCATCAATTTCTTTATTGATGAGAAGCGTCTTCAGTTCATTAATGCCATCCTGTAAGACTTTCTGATTATCTTCGAGTTTATCTCTGATATTAATGGACTGATCATGATAATTATGCTGAGACTGCTCAAAATCAGCAATTTTCTGTTCCATATCAGACAACTTCTTCTCTAAAGCTTTCTTCTGTAGAGATGCTTTTGTTTCGAGACCAAGAGCATCAAGAAGTTTCTCCCATCCAGCTCTTAAAGCTATAACAAGCATTGCACAAAGAAGTATAGATATGATCACATTGATCTCACCAAACTCATGGATTTTCTGTATCTGTTCAATACCCATGATGTACCTCCTTATGCCTTAGTAATATATTTGGCTGATACATAGCCAACATATTCATTTTTAGTAATTGATACTTTGTACCATCTGTTACCTTTAGTATCTTTTGTAACTCCGAGGACATTAACAAGATTGTCTTTATTTAACATCGGATACTCTGGAAGTAATGGATGTTCAGTACCGGGTTTTTTGCGAACATTCAATTTACTTGCAGTTACTTTTCCTACAAATGGATATTTTTTTGTAGTTGTTGCAGCAGGAGTATTAGGATTTTTAATGTTAGATTTTTCTACATACCCTATATATTTTGCAGCGATACGAACCTGATATCTTGTACCAGATTCACCGATGATATCCACAAGATTACCTGCATTAAGTTTAGGATATGTACTTAGCTTAGAAGCTCCTGTAGCGTCTGAGAATACATCTGTTCCATTAGCTGTACAAGAACCTACCCATGCAGTATAAGATGGCTGTACAGGTGCAGTAGATGTTAAAATAGATGTGACAATAGAATAGTCTGGACGACAGAATTTAGTGCCTGGAAGATTAGAATTGTAATAAGATTTAGCAAAAACTCCTCCACCATTTGGAACAACAGTAGAGCCAGCTGAAGTATTCCCTTCAATAGTATAAAACTTATCACCTTCAACTTTTGTGACAATTCCTGTATGTGCAAAAGTACCGTTACGATAGAAGATCACAATGTCTCCTCGCTGTGGATTTGCATACTTTGTAAAGAGATTTCCAAGAGTAGGACAGTATACATAAGGCCAATGTTTAAGGAGTTTTTTAGTTGTCTCTAAGCCGAATGTTTTCATCATGCACCAACTCACAAACGCTGCACACCAAGCCTGTGCCTGATACTGAGGATATACGTCTCTCCAGTATTTAGTGTAGTTATTGTAACCTGCATTTGCAGTTTTATCATCAAGCTGAGAATTAGATTTCTTCTCTAAATATCCAACCTCATTTTCAGCGCAAGCAATAAGAGCATCAATAGCCTTTTCTTTGTTCATAGCGTCACTTCCTTGTGTAGTTGTTGGTTTGGGAGAGTCTGTAGAAGTAGTAGAAGATTTAGAATAGTCTTTATAGAATACACTTCGATCGGTTTTTGTTGGAATTCCAGGAATGGTTGCCTTACTAGAGTATTGCCATCCAATAACACCAGTAGAAGCAGGAACTCTTAATCTTTCCTGTAATTCACCGGTATCATTATTAGGATATCGGGCAACCCAACAATCATACTTTTTAGCACCTTCTGGTAACTGGTTCTGATACCAAGAATAGCCGCAATAAATACCAAATTTATATCCAGCTTTGACAATAATAGCTCTAAACGCTTCGATCATTTTCATCATTAAATTGTCAGATAAATTCTCCTGACATTTATCCTCTATATCAAGAAACACTGGATAATCCAGTTTTCTTTTATTCAATGTTTTAATAACTACATTTGCTTCATTTTTAATCTGAGCAATAGTAGTAGCATAGCTGTATTTATAGACTCCAACAGGAATTTTATTCTCAATACAGCCTTTATAATTAGGTTCGAATGTGCTATCAATAATATTTCCTTTTTCTGTGATTCGTAGGATAGCGAAGCCCATTCCATAATTAGCAACGGTTTTCCAGTCGATTTTTCCATTCCATCTGGAAACATCAATACCTTTGATTTCTGGCATAATATCAAGCCTCCTTTTGAATTGAATTAAAGATAATGACATAAGTCATTAAAAGAAATGTTAAAACATAACATAAAAAGAGAGGGTAGTTAGCCCTCTCGATTAATTAGTTGAAAGTCTTATTTCAATTCTATAATGATCATCTGTGAGATTTTCAGATACAGTAATAAGCTTTAAATTTTCTTTCTCAATTGTTTTTGCAGCAGAATTAATTTCTATATGTTCAAGATTTTCTCTTGTGAGCATTTTAATGAGATTTTCTGTAGTAAGAGTTGGCTCATCTAAAACAAAAGTAATACTTCTACGCTCATCTTCACTTAAATTAGTGTTATAATTAATATTTGTATTGGAAATTTCAATTTCCTGTTTGTCTTTTAAAATAAGTTTCATTTAAGCATCCTCCTTTGATAATTCTTTTAGCATATCCAGTTCAGATTGACTTATGATTTCCAAAGCCCATTCATCAGGAATATGCATTTTCATTCTTGTAGACATATTATGTTTTCTGTAATATTTATTCCAGAAGTAGATATTACCGAGAGCACGAGCTTTATGCATAACACAAATGAATGTTGCTCTTGCATCTGGGGTTCCAAATACTTGATAGTTATAAGCTGTACACCAACTACATCCCTCAGCGATAGGACAGTTAAAACATTCATCTGTACTTTGAGTTCTACGATCAACTTTCTTCAGTGCGACTACACGACATTTCTCACAATCATGAGCACAGATTCCATCATCTACATTACCAATAGAGTATGGTTCCTGCTCACCATTAAGAGAAGATTCCATATATCTAATACAAGGATAAAAAACTCCATCAGGATCGACAGATAACATAACTCCATTTCCACCACACCAGTTCTGAAGATCATTCTCTTCTTTCGGATGGAAGAAATTATTTTCGTACAGAGAACATCTGAAGCTTCCATCTAAGAAATTCAAGTCAGTGTCTAAGAAATAATCAGCAACTCGTTTCATTTCTGCATACAAAACTACTGCATGAGTTGTAGTCCAGCCTTTTTCATATACACAGTTTGCATTTATATCATCATACCCAAGTTCAACCATATGAGTGAGAGCTTCGTATAAATGCATAACATTGCCTGGAGCTATAGTAATTTTACTTCCCATAACTCCGCCTTTATCCATCCAATCTTTTGCAGCAGCCACGGCAAGATCATAACTTGGTCTCCCGTCAGGAAACACTCTACATGCATCATGCAATTCTTTATTGCCATCAACAGTCACTGAAAAACTGAGGTTGTATTTATACTTATTTAAAAATTCCTGTACTTTGGGATCAAAATATAAAATTCCATTAGAACAAATAGAGATTCTATGTAAAGTTGCCCACGGATGATTAAGCTCTATTGCACGATCAAGAAAATATTCATAGATTTGCTGAATCAATTCAACTTCAAGGAATGGTTCGCCACCGATAAACTCAATAATCACTCCTGGAGAAGAAATAGGGTTGATGTATTCAGACATTCCTTTATCTCCAGTAAGTAACATATCTACAGCTTTTTTTGCTGTTTCAAATGACATTCGACGTTTTCCTTTGCAAGTCTGATAACAATAAGTACATGCAAGATTACAATCGTCAGTTACTTGGAACGTTAAACTCTGTGTTAAAGGTCTTTTATACCCAGCATCTTTTGCTCTTTCGGTTAACTCAGGATATAAGTGAGCAATAGTGTCGGTAAACTGCATTCCTTTTCTATAATTACGTGATACCATATATAGCACCCCTTAATTTAATTCTGGAATGTCACAATCACATAAGATGTCAACATTAAGCTGACAAGTTGCATAATCCAGATTCCAGTTAAGCTGATGGTCCTGTAAATATTTAGGGATATAGTCAGTTTCTAACACATGTTTTGCTTCATCGAAAGCAGTGGACATAGTTACATATTCCTCATGATATTTTTTAAAAAGAGCAGAGTCAATAAAACTTGCATCGTCTTTATGCGTTTCCATTAATCTATTTAACAGTAACATTCTAGCTTCTGTCTCAGAATGAATTCTTTGAATTTTACTTACAGTATCTTCAGCAATATCAATTTTTAAAGTTCTCATATAAATTTCCTCCGTTTATTCATTTAATATTTTAATAAAGAACAGCTAAATCATATAGACTTAGCCACTCCAAAACAAGTTCCTGAACAAGTAGTACCGCAAGTAGAAGAGCAGTTTGTAGAACAGGAAGCGTCACAAGATCCACAGCCAGAACACCCCGCAGAACATGAACCTGAACAACCTTGACAAGATGAAGCACAGCCAGATTGACAAACTCCAGAGCATCCAGCTTGACAATCACTACTACAACCAGATTCACAGCCACTACCACATCCAGAGCAGCCTTTGCAACTACCGCTACATCCACCACAACCACTGCAACCGTCACACCCACTAGAACAGCCACCAGAACAAGAACTGCAAGAACTACAACTTCCCATACAACCACCTGAACATCCAGAGCACTGCCCGCATGAAGCAGTACATCCCGAAGAACAATTATTTTTACAAGATCCTCCCTTAGAGCTAGCGCCACATTGTCCAGTGCATCCAGAGCCACAACCAGTACATGAAGAACCACCACAAGAACCACTACAGTTAGCAGTACATCCTGAACATCCATTACATCCAGAACAACCGCCGCTACAACCACCGCTACAGCTACTATCGCATGTTCCAGTACATCCAGAGCTGCATCCACTGCAAGAAGTAGAGCATCCAGAACATCCGCTGCATGATCCAGAACATCCGGCGCATCCATCTCCACATGATGTATAACAATTACCACTACAAGAACTGCATCCTGTGCATCCAGAATAACAAGCGCCATAGCATAATCCAGCACATGATCCACGACATCCAGAATCAGAACTTGTCTGACCTTTAGTTGTAAGATTATCTACAAATTTTTCTACAGTAGTCAAATCTGGTATAGTAGTGGGTTTGTCGCCAATTAAAGTATTATCTTGCATAAAATCATTTATTTGTAGCATCGGATCAACTAACTTATGTAACTGATCATTCGTCACTTCACGACCAGAAGTAGCAGAAAAATCCCATGCAGAACCTTGATATTGAGTCACATTAATCCCATGATTCGTATATGTTCTTCTATTTTTTAATTCGTTATTTATTTTTGTTTTTATTTCATTTAGCTTTTCAGCAGTCACTATTGTATCAGCCATATATCCACCTCCTTACGCAATTGATGTAACTCCAACCATTGCAGGAGTAATAGCTAAGTAATCTACACAAACTGTCTGATTTGATAGTGTATTATAAATACTTAAAGTTACTCTAAGAGTTCCAGAAGTATTTTCAACAGCAGTTCCAAGAGTGGTATAACCGTTAGCAGTTTTAAACATACTTGGCCTAATATATTTAGTTGTTGTAGTAGAACCATCTACAATTGTTAATTTGAAAACATTAGAACTAGAAGAGATTGTAGAAACTTTCATTCGGATCATAACACTATATAATCCTTTTGGAAGAGTTGCAGATTTTGTAAAGATATCTCCTGTCGAACCAGTAGATCTTGAAATTACTTTATATTGAGCAGCAGAGTCTGTTGTAGTAGCAGATGATGAGAGAGCAGTTCCCCCATACATTACAGTGCAATTGGTCCAGTCAGGCTTCTCCTTGACTTTGCTCCAAGTACCACCGCCTCCACCGCCAGTTCCATGAAATACAATTGGCATTTTTGAAGCCCTCCTTTATAAATCTATATGCATCCACGCTCCATTTCGCTTTATAAACATTCCGTATTGTTTTGGGGTCATGTTTGTAATTCTGCAGAATCCGTTACCAGAGTGACCAGTTTCGGATGTGCCTTCGGGCGATGTAAAAGCTTGATTACCGGCTATCGTTTGAGCGTCAGTAAGATAATATGACGAATTAAGCAGACATCCTTGAGGATAATTTTTAGCTGTAGATGATGTATATACATATCCTGAACCGCCACCTCCGCCGCCATCATCATCTCCAGAACCATCAGGATAAGTACCTTGTCCACCGTACCATCCTCCACCACCAGCTCCACCGTAACCAGATGAAGAATAACATCCGAAACCACCAAAGCCAAAACCAGCGGCACAATCAGATGAATTGTTGTTAGTTCCCTGAGAAGCGATTGCGTTCAGAGATGAATAAGTAGCAGTTTGATTTCCTCCATAACCATAAGAACCATAACCAAATGATCCTCTAGCACCAGATGTACCGCCAGCATAACCACCAGATTGAGAAGATGAACCATCAGAACCTCCACCGCCAGCAACAATTACTCTGGAATATAAAGAATCTGTACCTATTCTTATATCAGTGGCACCACCACCGCCTTTATAAGTGTTTCTATATCCACCACCATTAAAACCACCAGGATAATAACCACTAGAATTTGCCGAAGTAACAGAATTACCAGAACCGCCTACATATATATAGAGAGTTGTTTTAGAGGATAAAGAAAGAGTTCCTATTGAATAACCACCTGCTCCTCCATATGAAGATGAAGAACGATAACCACCTTGAGCACCCCAGCACTCTAAAGTATATGTGCCAGCATTTAATGTGACTGATTGAACAGCACCAGTATAATCAAAGTCAATTACATCACTATTGGAACTTAAATAAATGGTATCTGTTAATTTGGTGATTTTAACATATCCATTACCTACGTGTCCAGTTTCAGTATCACCAGTAGGAGATTGGAAGTTTTGATTCCCAGATATAGTTTGTGCATTAGTAAGATAATATGAGGAGTTTAATAAGCACCCTGATGGATAATTAGAAGCAGTATTGGATGTATAAACATATCCAGATCCTCCGCCATTATATGTTCTATAATTTGTACTGTCACTATAACTTGAACAAGCGCCACCACCATAGAAACCTCCTCCACCGCCTCCAGAACCATAATTATAATTGGTTCCGGAAGTAGTCGCAGCTCCTCCTTGTCCAAATAAACCATTTGTACCAGCTGATGTTTGCGTAGCACCATAACCAGATACAGAAGAACCACCAGATATACCACCACCATATTTAGTAGTGAAAGAGTCTTCTGATGAAGAACCACCTCCACCACCAGCAACAATTACTCTGGCATAAAAACTATCTTGACCTATACGGATATCGCTGGCTCCGCCTCCACCTTGTCCATAAGTGCTATAATTATATGTTCTTGAACAACCTGCACCACCACCATTAAAACCACCAGAAGTTGCTCCAGTAGAAGTTTGAGTAGCTGGTTGTCCACCTACATAAATATATAAATTGGTTCGTTGAGAAAGAGTAATTGTTCCAATGGAATAACCACCAGCTCCGCCACTATATGAACTATAAGATCCGCCTTGAGCACCCCAACATTCAAGTATATATTTACCGGGATCTAATGTGGCTGTTTGCACAGAACCAGTATAACTAAAATTCATATTTGTATTACTACTATTATCTGCACCTATACCATAAATTTTATTATTCATTTTAAAATAAATAGATGTTGCTTTTTTCAGTGAATTGTTTACTTTGGCATATAACGCTGTACTATTGCATTCAATAACAGTAATTCGACAATACCCATTACCAGAATGACCGGTTTCAGATGAACCTGTGGGAGAAATAAAAGAATTATTACCTGCTATGGTTTTAGCATTTGTGAGGTAATGAGTAGAATTGACTAGACATCCGTTAGGATAATTTTTAGCTGTAGAAGAGGTGTAGACATAACCAGAACCGCCAGGAGAGCCAGATGTGTCGTCCCCACTATTACTGGTAGCTGGGGTTGTTTGACCACCGGCTGGACAAGCACCATACCAGCCACCGCCACCGCCGCCGCCATCATAGGAAGTGTGACCGCCGATTCCAAAATATCCACTTGGAGCAGTTTGACTACCAGGTGTTCCAGAACCTGAGGTTCCTCCAGTTTCACCGCCACCATATCCACCAGTTTCGTTGTCTTCTCCGCCACCTCCGCCGCCACCGGCTACAATAACACGAGCATGCAATGAATCGGTACCAATACGGATATCGGATGATCCACCGCCTCCACCAGCACCTTCGCTTGTGTTGGAAGCCCAAGATGAACCACCATTGGGAAATCCACCATCTGCTTTACCGTTGCCACTTATGCTGCCAACTCCACCAGCATAAATATATATGGGTGTTTTTTGGTTTAGTGTAATAGTCCCAACAGAGTATCCACCTTTTCCGCCCATACCAACTTCTATTCCTGAATTAGAAGAACTGTACCCACCTTGAGCACCCCAACACTCTAATTTATAAGTTCCTTTAGGCAATGTTATACTCTGAACAGCACCAGTATAATCAAAGTTTAAAATATCACCAGTTTTAATATTACTCATCACTAAACACCACCCATATATCTCCATTTATTCCATCACTAGCTTTTGGCTCTTCAGTTGCAAAACGAATATTTCTCAACTGCTTCGTATTAATATCAGACTGATATGATACTACGCCATTAACAATAGGTTTATTTGTAAGATCATTATAATCAGTTGTACCTCGGTCACCTTTATCACCATAAACACCTATAACTACCGGATTAGTAGAAGTAGTTGTGTTATTTGTAAAAGTAAACTTATGATAACACCACAGATATTTATTTACACTACTCATTAATTGAGCTGAGTTAGTCCATCCGCTAGAATCTTTTGTAATTCCCTGTGATTGGGAAGTTGCAAGATAATAAGGAGTAACAGTGGAAACACTTACTCCAGTATCACCTTTTGGAAGAGTGATATTTAAAACAGCATTAGTAGCTGTACCAGAATTGGTCACAGCTGGATCGGTACCTTTGGTTACACTTCCTATTGTAATAGTTGCATTATCGCCTTTTTCACCTTTATCTCCTCGTGGAATAGAAAATTTGAATTTGGCATTATGAGAATCCCCTTCATTTTCTACTTTCGCTTGTGAACCAGGTGCTAAAGTAACTGTAGAACTTACAGCCACGGTAGCTGCATCGCCTTTATCACCTTTATTTCCTTGGATACCTTGTGCTCCTGTAGCACCTGTACCCGCAATACAATGTCTTCCTTTATAGGTTGCCATATCACACCTCCTTTTTTATAAATCGTTTCTTACAATGATTGTTATTGGAATATTAACAGTAGGTTTCTCAGTTGCTAATAATGTGATTCTACCAGCAGACTGTCCCCCGTCTTTTAATCCAGCACCTTGATATGCCTCTATAGCCGCATCTGAAGCAGAAGAAGCATAATTTATTTCTATGATATTTGTTGCAGTTACACCTTCCACAGATAATACACAAGAATATGGTGCAGAACTGCCAGACCAAGCAGAAGCAGATAAAGTTACAGTGCTTGTTGTACTCTTTTTAGAATATGTTTTTTCTGTTTTATCACTGGAATAAACATATTTTTTCGAAACAGAAGAGTCATTAATTAAAATATCAGAATCATAGTCGTCAATAACATTATAGTATTGATTATCATCAATTCTATTATTTATAATTAAATCTTCATACTCGGCTCTGGTCAGCTCAATTGGGTTAATAACTCCCATCTGAGATAAAGTAATATCAGTAGTACCATCGAATGAAGCACTACCAATCTTTCTTGCAGTAGCTAATTTTACAGCTGCGTTCGCATTTCCACCGGCTGAAGATGATCCAGCATAATTATGTGTATGTCCAGTGGCAGATTTTCCATTTAGGGCAGTTGTAATAGCATTTTGAGTCATGGTGCCATCTGTAGCAGATCCTGTGGAAGTATAGAGTTTAGTTGTACCGGAATAGCTTGTAGTACCTACAGAATATGTCGTATTTGTAGGAATTACCCATGTACCATCTGCACGAAGAAATTTTAATTGTTCTCCTATATTAGGTGCAGGAACAAGACCAGCACTTCCGGCGGAAGAAGAAGTAGCACCCTTCATGTTTCCATAAGTATGATCGGTAAATAATGCATCTGCAGGCACTGACTTACCAAGTGTATATGAACAAGCTATTGGCTTACCACCTGAGAAATATACTGGCTGAGTTGATGATCCAGCATTAGAAGTAAGAGCAGCGGCAGATGATGCGCTACCTGCAGAAATAGCATATTTAACACTTTTTGTGGCATCAGCAGTATTGTCAACGTTGCCTAATCCGACTTCACTTTTAGTATGCGTATGTACTTTTGTAGCTTTTTCAGCTAATTTACTATTCATCTCAGTCTCGGTATAATAACGTTCATCATGATTATGAGATGCTGGTGGATAGCTGCTAGGCTTTTCAGTAACTCCAGACCATGGTACAGAAGTAGCAGTTCCGGCAGTATATACTGAATAACCAGCCTCAGAAGATAATTTGCTCTCATCAACAACATAATACATTTTTTCAGTCTTAGTTACTTTTACGGTATCACCAAGCTGAATATTAGCAGTAGTAAGTTTAAAACGTGCAGTATCATCTTCAACAATAACCAGACGTTCTAATGCTCCATGGGGAAGCCTTGCAATATCAATTGTTCCAAAGAGTTTACTTGCGTTGAGAGAAGTAATAGTTGAATCATTATGATTATGCGCAGAAGGAGTATAGGTAGAAGGTTTTCCTGTAATGTTATCCCATGCGACACTACTTGCAGTCGCAGCATTTCCTGTAACATTTACCGTCAGATTATTAGTAACAGGATTATATTTAAACTTATCGCTGTATGCTCGCTTTGTCTCTGTGGTAGAGTCAGAAAACCAAACATGTCTAGCTGCATCAGCAGTACCTTCTCCAGCGGATACATTTGTAGCTGTTCCTGCAGTAGTTGCACTATCAGCAGTAGTTGCATGTTTTACACTCTTATTTGCATCGGCAGTATTATCTACATTGCCAAGCCCTACCTGAGCTTTTGTATGAGTATGCCCGGCAGGAGAGTAAGCACTTGAATTTGTATATGCAGCAGATCCTAATCCATGAATAGGAACAGTAGTTTTATTACCATCTACAGTGAGTGTGATTTTTCCGTTTTCAGTACTTTCTGAGATAGCAACAGACTTTACGGCTTTTGCTAGAGTAATATAAGTTTTGCTTGAGCTATCCCAACGATAAATAGTATTCGTAGCAGTATTTATATAAATAGTATTTATATCTCCAACAGACGGAAATAACTTATTGGAAGCATATGGAAGTATTTCTTTATGATTAGCTATACTTGTCTTCAAATAACCAACCAGTTCTGTTAATCCAGTGAGATTAAGAAATTGTTCTTTCATTTTGCATTAGTCACATCCTTCCATTTTTATTTTTAAAATAGAAGGAGAGCATTGCAGCTCTCCTCCCAATAAAATCAATTGTATTTTTACGCAGTAAATAAACCTTTGATAGACGCACTTGGAATTGCTTCATATCCATCTCCAACAAGCCCCTTAAGAGCGGTGATATCAGATGTGTTCTTAGCAATCTTCGGTTTTTCAGTAGCAAGATCTTTTTCTACAGCAGTAATTTTGCCTTCTGCTGTATCCATTCTGCCTTTAACAGCAGTAATATCTTCTGCATTCTTTTTATCAGCAGCTTCTAATGTAGGTAATTTCTTTTCAAGAGCATCAATTCTACCTACAGCAGCTTCAAGATCAGCAGCTTTTGCATACTGAGAAAGATCAGAGTCTGCGAGAGCTTTAGATACATACTCAGCAATATAGCTTACAATATCTTTGGATGTAGCAGATTCTGGAAGAGTACCGATAAGAGTCTTCAGCTTTGTGATATCCTCTTTATTTGTTTTGATCTGAGAATTCATTGTAGCAGCATCAGATGTATGTGTAGAAATCCAATCAGAAATCTCTTTCAGTGTATCATATGCTTCTGGAGCATCTGCAACGATTTTAGCGACTGCATCTGCAACAGCTTTCTTTACTGATCCGTCACCAGTGCCATTCAGTGTTCCAATAGCTGCTGTATTAGCTGCAACGCTTGCTTTTAATGCAGAATCATCATACTGACCAGTAGTAACAGCTTCTTTGATATAAGCAACTACATTTTTAGCTTTTGCATCAGCAGGAATGGTACCAACATAAGACATTACTTCTGTTTTTGCTGTGTTAGCAGCGCCAGCAGCATCGAAATCTGCAACAGTCTTTCCAGAATCTACCAGATTACCATTTTCATCTAATCCTGCAAGATGACCTTTTACTGCACCTTTTACTTTGTCAGCTTTTCCTGTTGGCTGAGGAATAGTAATAGTAAATGCTGCTTCATCAATAGTTACTGGAGCAGTTTTTGTGTAGAAATAAAGTGTGTATCCGTCTTCTGACTGAGATACTGTTTTAATTGAGTTTTTGACAGCCTCACTGATTTTAGAGTCGATCTGTACGTTATGCAGATTTAAAAACTCCTGAAGATTAGAAAGTGTAGCGAACTGTAATTTTGCCATAATTAGTTTCCTCCTTGAAATATATTTGTTAAATCTTCGGAATCAATACCTCCGAGTTTTCGGTCTAAAGCAGAGTCAATATGTTCATCTAAAACATCCAGAACAGTTTCTTCAATGATATTTGAAACATATTCTTTTACAGAATCAGCACTTGCAAAATTCTGTTCATTAATCCAGCTTTCAGTGACATAACGATCAGTCGTATATTCACCATCTTGCTGAATGAAATACAATGTAATAGATTTTCCTTGCATTTTTGTGATTGTTGTGCTGGAAGTATCAGCATCATGAGATACAAGATACAGAACATCGTCTGCAGAAGATTGAACAGTAGTATTGTTTCCGCCAATGATACATTGGCCTTTTACTTTATAAATACCATCATCGAGTGATGATATCTTCACAGGAACAGTAAGTGTACCTATAAGATTTACAATAGGTACGTCAAATAATTTGTTATAAGATAAGCTGTTGATATAGTCTACAACAGTGGACTTATCTTCAAGATTACCGATTATATTATCTAAAAGAGTAGAAAGCTCAGAAGACTTGACATAATTATCCAATCCGATTGTTTTCTTGACCTCTTCAATAATATGACCTTTATCTTCGTCAGTCATAGATATGTCATAAGAGAAAAGCAGTTTATCTCCAGAGAAAAACATAAGATTTGATCCGATGCATTTTACATCTGTAATCTGTTTATCTCCTTTGACATATTCTAATGTGTTGTCGATGGTCACCCACGCTATACTCTTACTGTCTTGGATGTAACAAAGTCCTGGGTATTTTAGCACCCCTCTTTGTAAAGCCTTTTCTGCAATTTGCTTAGTTGATGCAGAATACCAGGTTGGAATTAACGCCATGCTGTGATCACCTCTTCAATTTGTCATATTCATATTTTGAAATTTCTTTTATTGCATAGATGTCATTATCAGGCGGAAAATTATAGAGACCTTCAATGTGCCATCCATATTTTCCGTCTGAACTTAAAATAGCCTGTGCTTCTGTGATATCACATAGAAGCAACAGACTATGTTTCTCCTGATATTTGATATACAGGATATGATTAAGGACATCTACGACTTCATCATTTTTGATTACTTTATAATACATGTGATATCCTCCTTATAAGATGGGAATGGTTACCCCTCACTTGAAATTGAGAACATAAGTAAGATTCCAGAATTCTGTCCTGGATAAGAGAACCCATATGTTCCACCGGCTTCATTGACTGTATACAGCCAGTTTGCAACTGTAGCATTTGGAGATCTGGTCCAGTAAGATTTATACTCCGTAGGAGTAGAAGAATTTGCTTTCTTTCTGGTATCATCATCTGTGAAATAAGCAATAGGAGCATTTGTTTCAGAAATATATGGTTCAGAAGTAGCAGTAGGATCAATTTCGTACAGAGATGGAACATAGAATCTGCAATTAGATACGGATGTATCATTTGATTTATTACCAATAGAAGAGTATACTTTTACAGGTTTGATCAGAGCTTTCCATAAAGGAGAAATAGCTTTAAGCAAACGTGTATTCAGCCATGTGTTCAGAGAAGATTCAGCCCATCCACCTGCATTTGTGCTCTTATTATTATAAGGCTTTTCAGTACCTAACAGGTTTGAAGCAACAAATGTAATGTTAGCTCTCTTTGAAGCAACATCAGACAGATAATATCCTTTAAACTTAGCCACTTCCATAGGGATTATTTCGTGGATCCATGCAGCAATATCCATACATTGTTCTTCACCAAGATCTGCGTACCATACTTTAGCCCAATGTATAGTGCCTTTTGCAAAGTTTTCATATGCTCCGTCGTCAGCTTTAGAACATCCAAATACGAGAGTGGAACTATGCTCTGGAATCCTAATCGCATTCAGAGTAGTAGAAGACACTTCTTTCCCAGTCATGTTTGAATTGTATACATAAAGCTTCTGACTTCCAGCTTCATGACGGAATACAATAATCTCTCGATTTGTTCCAGCAGATGGAGTTATACTATCAGTATTCCATGAGAAACGAGGTTCCTGAGAATACCAAAGTCTGAATCCATTTGAACCATCACCCTGAAAACACTGAGCAAGAGTGGAGTTTACACTATTTCCTGAATCAAATTCAAAGTCAATAGCAATCGTAAAGTCTCTGTCTTTTTCCATGATCTTTAATCCGGTGTCAATATAGTTTGTTCCATCAAATTTAGTCGCAGTTGAAATAACTTCATGCTCTTCAATGTCGCCATAGCTATAATCAACACCAAGTTTGAAATCTAATGTATCTTTTAATGATAATGATTTTGCTTCAAGTCCCATTTTCATAAGAGTATAAAGCTCAACCTGTGTCATATTGGCCAGATCCTTACCATCAAAATATCCATCTACATATTCGCAGGTTTCATATACTGCATTGATCGTTTTATTTCCATCGACAAATCCTGACTTATCCCATCCTTTAAACAGATTGTACTTATAAGCAGATTCCTCAGCAGTATATACAGGAGTATCACCTGTATATTTTACATAAGAACCATACTGGGCAGTAGATTCTTGAAGAGATAATCCTTTAGAAACATATTTTACAGTATATTCACGAATTTTACTGTCATATACAGCAGTAATAGTTCTGTCAGCAAAGATTCCTGTCATTGAACCTTCCCATCCTTTGAAGGTATAATCAAGCTTAATTGTGCTTTTCTTTGTAGGAATAGGAATCGGATTAACTTCTCTTGTAGTAGGATCAACAGCGTTTCCACCTTTATCTACGTACTGGATATCAAGGATAGTATTACTTTCATCATCATTTATAAATGTAATTTTAAACTGAGTAATGATTGAATCGTAAGTAAGAACAAGGTCTGTCCAGATTCCAGGTTCATCTTCAGAACCAACAAATTCTTTATATTCCTGCTGTCTAACTACAGGAATATGAACAGATCCAGTAAGAATTGACTGCTCAGTAGTAGCGCCATTATCATCAATACCGGCAAGTTTTGATAATTTCAGAAGAAGCGTAGTATCATCAAGATTCCATGAGATACCAGTAATTGTTACGGTACGAAGAGTATTAATAGCAGCATTTAAGATAGCAAGAGCATCTACGATAGAATTCTGACATACAAATGTCTGTAAATTATCGTATCCTGCAACCTTAAGATCAGTTAAGTCTTTGAGGTTCTTGAGTGTAAGAGTGTTGATAGAAGATGGGAGAGAAGCATGAGCAATCTTACCATGATTAGCAAATAATACAGATGTTACAATAGTTCCATCAGCATAAAGATTAATAAGATTTTCACATGCAGACAGGTTAACAGATCCTGTAAGATTTGGACAATTACGAATATCCAAAGTCTCAAGAAGAGTATTATTACCCATATTAAGAGATGTCATAAAAGTATTCTGATATCCAGCTGTATTATTACCAATGATAAGAGTTTTCAGCTTAGAAGCCTTTGAGAAATCATTATCATGAATATAACAAGCAGAGAGGTCATTTAGTGCCTCAATTCTTGATGCAGCATAGATAAGAATAGCTGTATCATCCATATTTGTTAAGTCCGTAGTAATCTGATATTCTTGTCCGGCTTTTGCACGTACCTGAGTAGTTTCTGGTGAATTACCATAAAGTACAGAAATATACATATCAGAATAAGGAATGATCTTCAGAGTATAATCTGGTTTAACTACAACTTTCTTAGGTGTATTACATCTGAACATAATCTGATCAGACTTTACATCTGTATGTAAGAATTTCGTTCCCATATAAATATGCTGGTCACGTTCCCATTGTCTGAGATGATATTTTCCACGTCCATTCATCATCTCATTAAGGAATCTTACTGTTCCAGCACGATATGTTCTCAGATATAATCTTTCATAGTGGATTCTCCAAAGTTCTTCTGGGAACTGGCTCTGCCAAGCCTCATACTCATTAATTAAATGAGAATCAGACCAACAGTTAGAGTCTACAGACTGATACATATTTCTTAATTCTTGTGTAAATACATCACGTATTCTGCACCACAATACAGATTCAGCAGCATTGAAAACATAACCAGATGAAGGATTTCCTTCTTCTTTATAGTCAGTATCTTCCTTACCATATGGGAATGACAACTCACCTGAATTATTAATACCAAGCTGAGTATCCATATCATATGCCCATAGATCAAATCTATAACCATTATGCAGAGCAGCCGCATCATCATCTATAGTATAATATTTAGCTTTATCACCCATAGTTGTAGCTTCTTCCTGAGTGATATAATGTTTTGCCCAATGCGGGAAAACATTCTTGGCTCTATTGTCAATCATACTATATCTGAGTGTAACTAAATAGAAATAGAGCATTGCATCCTGAATACACCAATCTTTCAAGCCATCTTTAAATTCTTTATCACTAGACGTAATTACAAACTCATAGAAGTCTCTCCAAATCTGTTTGTTATCTGTACGTATTTTCTTTTTTGCTTCATCAGAAGTAAGAGCAGAACCATCCTTAGAATCGCCGCAACAATCATATCTGAATTCAAATGATCCATCCCAGTTATTATACAGAGCATCATATGCTGTATTACCAGTTTTCCATTCAGCTTTACTGATAGGATATTTCATAGTTCCATCTTGGTTTGTTATACCGGTCTGGAATGCAGAGTTTGGAAGAGTATTATCACTGATCTCAATACAGAATTCTTTCATATCCTCTGGATCATAAGCTCTTGTAATATCAGTCTTCTTTGAATCTCCCATATTACCGAGAGAGTAGAAGTGCCAGTCTGTATCCTGAAATTCTCTATGAGTAGTAATATCAGGATCAGATTCTTTAATAAAGATTACACAGTTGACAAATTCCATAGAGTTTTTAACTTTAGGATCTCTACGTACCGCAGGACTTTCATATGGTAAAAAGTCGTTGAATCTTTTCTGTCCTAATGCATTAGTTGCCATATTTGAAGATGCTACATTTACTTTAAAATTCCACCAATTATTTGGAACAGAGTTTCTTGTAAGACTAATCTTACCAGTTCCGTCCTCATATTTTGTGCCATCACCAAGAACTAACTCTGTCTTATAGTTAGGATCAAGAGGAATCTTACTATTGATCTGATGTACACCATCCGCACAACAAATAACATCAATATTTCTGGCAGCAAAACCATATTCATTACTTGTAGTTCCCTGTCCGGCGTGGAAACAGTTAATAAATTTCCAGTTATCTAATTTAGGATCCCCATTCTTATAAATACATTCCATAGAAGTATTTTTAACAAAATCCTTCTTATCATTTGTAAAGTGAGGGGCTTCAATTTTTATAATTCTTAAATTCGGGCAAGCATTAGCTACAGAATCTGGAGTAAGAGCATTATTGTCATTGTAGATCTGGTTTCTATTATATCTTGCAATCATTTCATCTGAATCTCTAGCATCTACAATAAAGTTAGCAAGGATATCTGAATCAGTCAGAGAAGCAGAATAAGCTTTCATTCTATAAATCAACACATCACAATCCGGAGAACCAATAGAAATTGGGGCAGGAGAATACTGGTGCAGTCTATGAGAATTATCATAAATAAGAGGTCTTCCTCCAACTCCGTCTTCATAAGTCATAATGATAGAAGTTGCAGATGTGTCTTTTGTATCAATTGTATTGATATTATATTCAAATTCAATAATATCCTCTTCGCTATATGGAAAATATAAGCTGTCAGTAGAAGTGTTCACGTATGCTTCATGAACATCCATTTTAATACCTACGTCAGAGCCTTCAGTACCATCAATACATGATAAGAAAGTAGCAGAAGCATTGCGAACATTCTGAGTCTTAAATACAAATTTGAATTCAGAACCAGTCTGTTTCGGGTCTTTTCCGAAGAGATTATAATTAATCTGAGCAGTTGTTCCAGCTTTTACACAGAAATACTGGTTTCCAGAAGCATCAATCTGGTATCCACCATTATCCCAGTCAAAGTTATCTGATACTGAAAGAGTAATAGCAGAGTTATTTTTATCGGTCCAGAGTCTGTCGGTATCTCCATTGGATTTTCCAACAGGGTTAAAATCAAATGCTAAGTTGGCTGTGATTGGTTCAACATCAATATCAAGTTTAGTGATATTAACTGATAAAATCTTAGTCACTTTACGACATGAGATGGTCAGGTTATGTTTTCCTTCAGTGGATGACTTATAACTCCAGATTTGAGCAGAACGATTTACAGAAAGAGTGCTCTGTACTTTACCATCAATTGATAGTTTTACAGAGGCGGGATTGTGATCAGGATCATATACAACATATTTAATACTTGTTGCCTGGTACTGTTGTGCTGTAAATTCCTGTTGAGCACATCCAATAATAGGAGTTCTATTTGTAGGATCAACACAAATGATATCCTTACAAATAGTATTTGAGGTTATTTCTTTATTGTTAATTGTCGCAGTCATATATACTTTGAGTAAATGGCTGCCATGTTCCTGTTTAGGAATATTATAAGACATAATTCTGCCGGAGGACTGAGTTTCAACAGTGCCTAAGTCTTCACCATCAAGAATAAAATGAAGAATCTTATTGACATTTCCGTAAGGTGTATACCTAAATACTACATCTGTATTTGTATATAACAAAGTATCATCAAATGTGCTTTCAAGTTTGAATTCTACAATAGTAACAGTCCATGTCTTAGTGGCAAGTGTCCCAAAACTGTCGGTAATAGTTAATCTAATAGTATTTGCACCGACATTAAGATATTCAGTGATATCAAAACTATTGTTTCCTTGCGCAGCCGTATTCGTAGCTACAATAGTATTACCAACTTTCCACACAGCAGTACCGGCTCCAGTTGTATCACCAGTATTATCTACAGATGAAAAACTATATTCAATAATTGCTTTTGAACCAAGTAAGAAAATAGCATCTGCATTTGTGATTCTTTCAATAGTAATAGTAGTAGTATCTGAGGAAGATCCTCCACCACCTTCAATTTTAAAGCTTTTCTGGATTTCTCCATCCTTTAAAAATGTAAAAATACTATTTTCGTATGTAACATCGTACTCTGCAGCCGCAGGATTTTTCTTGATTTCTTCAATAGCGGCCTTAACATCTGTAATATCTGTATTAATTCCTTCAAACTGAGTATCATAAGAAGTCATATTTTGTTTCAAGATATCTACAGCATTTTTGGTCTCATCAGATTTTGTAGTAGCACTTTCTACTTTCTTCTCAATGTTTGAAATAGTAGTTTTTATCTCTGAGACAGCAGTAGTATTGGCATTTACATTCTTTTCGATTTCAGTTTTAGCTGTTTCAAGTGGACCAATTCGATTAGAGATTACTGTATCTTTCTCGTCCATTTCTGCTTCAAGTTCCTGCTTCAATGCAGCTCTCCACTCAGCAGATGGCTCAATAGAACTAAGTTCTACAGTCTGAATAATAGTTTCTCCATCTTTGAATACTAATGAACCTTTTCCATTGACAACAGAATACTCAACTATAAGGTTTGCAAGACTGTTAATAGTAATAGGTTCTCCAATAGGTTCCGTTCCATCTTTAAACACTAAATTTCCAGTTGTGTTGTCATATTCAACTTTTAAGTTCTTCAAACTGTCAATACCAGAAATAGCAGTGTTTAATTCTTTGACTTTTGTATCAACTTCTGTTTTTGTATAATATGCTTTCAGAGATTCAGTTACTGTTCCATTAAGATCATTCATAACAGATGTTTTTACATCTGCTTTTATATCATCTACATTAATAGAAGCAGCGGAAGCTTTTGCTTCATCTGCGTATTGTTTTGCTTCGGCTACATGACCAAGAATCATATTTACAAAACTTGTATACCAATCTTCAGAAGGTTCAATGATTCCGTCATAATTTAATCCTTGAAGAACAGTAAACTTACCATTTGGTCTGGTTCTCCAAATATAATTGTTTCCTTTTTCATTTACGCCAGTAGCCATAATTTCAAAAATTATATCTCCGGCATTTGCTGTAACAGCAGCATCAATCAACCAACCAAATCGAATATAAGTATTGTTGGAAGCTACATTGATAACTGTCGCTACTTTACCTTTTTTCTCAGCTATAGATTCATATCTTATCTGGATGAGCATATCCATAAGATCCATACCATCCCAATATCTTGGAATCCTAAATGGCATATACTGGCTGTTTTCTTCCTGCATAATATTAATCTGTGTAGCATCAACGGCAATATTTTTTAAGTTATCCACTGTTGAATATGCATTGTCTTGATATTTGGTATATACTTCATAACGACCATCAGTACATAATGTATATTCCTCAGTGTCTACGGCTAACTCAGCACTCAAAGTCATTGCCGAATTAGCCGCAGCAGCAATTTTAGAATCTTTAAATGACATATCATGACTCCTTTACTTTAATAATTTATCCAGATCGACAACCTGATCAAGATGAACAACTCCATCCTGTGTGCCATCAGGATCTTTACCTGTCATATCTTCGGCTACCATAGCAGAAAGATCTTTTACAACGATACCATTTCCGGTATCTTCACCATTTCTGTCTGTTAAAGTGATTTTTCTGTCTTCTGTATTAAGACGAATATCTTTTACCATACCTTCATAAGTCGCTTTATTCTGAGCATTGAGATCTTTAATCATTCCTTCCATAGCAAGGAGCCTCTGATCAATTTCAGTAAACAATTCAGAAGGTTCATATTTATCAAATTGTACAAGTGGAGTAATATGAATAACACCTGATGTGGTTTTTCGAATATAAGAAGTGTATGTTCCGTCTTCATTAGCAACAAGTTTTAAGAACGTGAAAGACACTTCGATATCCCCGGCTTCTGCAGTAAGTGCTGCATCGACAGGGATTAAATACTGGATATAATTCTGTTCATATTCAAGATTATTTATAATAAGTTGTGTCATTTTAATTTTATCTGACACTGGGAGCTTATACTTCATATAAACAGTTGTATCTGACATATCAATCTGTTCCCGGTACATTTTACTTGTTACAATCTGAATCTTATCTACATAATTGCTTCTTTCCACAATTGATTCTTTGACTGTTGTTACAACAGTATTTTCATCTGTAATTTTTAGTGTATACATAACTGCCTCCTTCCTTATTTAGTCTGAGTTTTTTCTAAAGCTTCAATTCTAGTCTGTAGTGACTTAATAGTTTCCTGCAGTGTTGTGACTGATGAATTCGCATTATCAGCACTTTTCTTGATCTCAGCAGTATTCTGAGTCAAAGTAGTAATATTGTTCTGTATTGTTTCGATATTATTGGTCATGCTAAGTAATGATGTATTGATCTGTTCAATTGAAGTGTTAGAAGAAGAATCTGCAGACTGCAGATCAGAGATAGATTTCTGTACGGCAGTCATAGATTCTTTCAATTTATCCACATCAGCTCCCAGCTGAGTAAGTTTTCTTCCAACAACAAGGGCATCAGCGAATGCACCCTGTTTAGATAATGTCATATCTGATTCAGGGAGATTAGCCAGATAATTGTAATCATACTTAACAACACCAACAGAGGTTTGAATTCCCTGAATATATGTTGCCATTATTACTCACCTTTTTCTACAAATTCATATAGTACTGTCATATCAAGCATAGACAGTTTGTCTTCATTAGATTTAAGCATTTTCTTGAGAGATTCCTCTGGGATCATCTCAACATCAAGTTCACATGTTTTATCATAAATTTTCTGCAGACTTTCTTGGATTTCAGGGATGATTTTATCTTTTATGTTATCATTAAGAACACGATTTCCTGTTTCATTACCGTTTTCGTCAACAATAGGATGTGAGTTTTCCTCTGTAAAATAAGAATCAACTAACTCCTGCTCGACCTCTGAGATTTTATCTACCTGCGCCTTAAGAGCCTTTAGATTCATTGTATTCGCCCAGAATACATTAACATCTCCTGCGATTAAATCCGCACGACTCTTCATAGAATTTAATGTTTTATACATTGCCATAATGTCTGCATTTACAATAACTTTTTTCATAATCCTTGTACTCCTTTTATATTAATATGTAACTTTATTTTCTCTGACGAGTTCTTCAATAGCATCATTTAGATATGCTTCAAAGTCAGAATATAATGTTTCGATAGCCGCTTTAGAATCTTCTGTAATCAAAGCCTTAGCTTTATCAATAGCCATCTGTTTAGCAGTTTTCTGAGCTTCTGCATCAAACTTACCTTCCTTCTTCAAAGCATCCACATAAGTCTGATTAACTGTAAGCACTGCTTTACTAATAGCATCAGTAGCAGCATCTATATATTTCACGAGCTGATCATTCTCCAAGTTCTTTTCCTGTTCTTTAATCTTTACTTTTAGGAAGAGGATTCCATAAGTAATAAGAAGTGGAAGAATACCAGTAATGATCAGATATAATACATCCTGAATACCCTGTTTAATATTCATAATTTCCTCCTAACCGACAGCTTCATCATTTTCTGAAGATGACTGTCTAAGTTGTTCCATTGCAGAATCATAAGTAATTCCGCCTGTGCAGTTTTCTGCACGAGCCTTTGCATAATAAGCCCAAACTGTAGGGACGAGTGTTGCTGGAATAGCAATGAGAGCGTAGAGAGCAGATAAATCTCCATAGGTCATGATTGCTTTTTCTACAAAATGAATAATCTGTAGATTAAGTAAAAGTACAGCAACAAGTATCAATTTACTTGTAGAGACTCTTGGAATATTGAATCTCTTAACCTTTGCTGCCTTCAGATTTCGTTTCATTTCAATCTGCCGATTTTGGGCTTTAATTTTCTTTAATTCAAGTTCATATTCTCGACTGGTCAAATATTTCACCTTCTTTACATAATAAAAGACCACGATTGCTCATGGCCTCTTATTTATTCAGGAATAATTCCATATACGTATGTTTCAAACTCTGTAAAGTCTTTCAGAACTGATTCTTTATTAGCTTTGAATGCTTCACCATCTTGAATGGATTTGTTAATAGAAACGTCACCATTCTTACTTACAGATGCGTTTGCATAAGCGACATTCTTTTGATTTTCTGCTTCCCCAACATAAATATTTGCACTTACATTAGTTGTTGTATTAATTTTAATCATGCTAATTCCTCCAATTTTTGTTTTATGATTGCAATTTCTCCTTGCAATGAGAGAATAGTGTTTTTAAGTTTTTGATTTTCTTGAGATAATTCTTGAATAGCTTTTACTTCATAACCTTGAAGATACAAGGAATCCACAGATTTAATATTCATAGATCCATCTTCTTCATATCCTCCACCAAATGTAAAATGTTGATCAAGAGTTTCTAATTCATCTGCTATGAATCCAATATCTTGATGTTCTCCACTTCGTATCCAATCAAATTGACGAATTTTTATAGAATTAATAATATCTAAAGCTTTTCTATTTGAATTTGAAATATTTGTTTTTAATCTAATATCCGAATAATTTGATTTGAATCCATGTGTTTCCCACGATGATGAAGAACCCCATCTACCATTGACTTTTAATACATAATTGCTACTTTCATGATATGTTCCGATCCATGCAGTATAGGTATTGCTGCCCGCTGTTCCAGATGTAACAATAGGTCTAGTTGTGCCATCTTTCGCAACTGCTTCTGATGGAGTAGAATTTCCACCAGAACTTGTTGGTAATTGTACAGAGCTTAATTGATAACCGTTATTATTATATAAATATAGATATCCATTAGAAACATCTATTTTGCTTCCAAATGCACCTTCAACCCAACTTGTAGTAGCATATCCATAAAGAGATTGATGTTGAGTTAAATATCCTTTCCCAGTTACCCAGTCTTGTGTTGCAAGGTTATAATTCGTAAATCCAGAACTACGTGTAGTTCCATCAATTTTAAGACTGATTGAACCACCGCCTGTAGAAATCTTATTTCCATATTCATCATAGTAATTTTTAGCATATACAGCATTCCAAGGAGCATCTGTACTTCCGAGGTTACAAGTTCCGCCTTTTTCCAACGAATATGTATCAACATCTGTATAGCTAGTTGATGTTTTTAATTTATATGGAGTTAATGCGGGTGTACCATCGTTATTAATTGCAACCCACATATTATGATTACTATTCATAATTACGGTATGACAATGACCAAATCCTTTATAATCTACAGGAGAACTGTTATTCAACTTAGAATGGGAATGTGATCGTGCAGCGATCCCTAAATTAGATAATGTATTATTTCCGCTTGCCAATTCAACATTATTAATTTTAGGTTTATTTGTAAGTCCATTATAATTAGTTGTGCCGCCTTCACCTAAATTAGCCAGTGAAGTATAAGTTTTTTTATCACCAGTAAGATAAATAGCATCTACATAAATACATGCATATGGATTAGCTGTTGCTCCAATGCTTATCTGAGAAGTAGTATCTTTAGTTTTACTTACTGTAATATTACCATATGCATCGGTTTCAGTTGATAACAAATATGGTAATAAACTAATAGATAACATTCCTGTAGTCGTACTTTCCATACCTACTGCAAAGTTACCGTTTTTATAAGGAAGAATAGTGTGATGATGATTATAACCATTAAAGTCAAATGTGTCTGTTGGTTTCCACATAATTGATTTATATGGCACTCCTTTATACTGTCCTAATGAATCAGTAATATTAAGTTTATTAACATTTAACCATCCATTTGTATTAATATCATCTGCAATTAATGTTAGAACTCTTGCGCCTTGTTCTTTTATCAGAAGCATTCCATGCATTTTTGAAGAGTCTAAAGATGAATCTATCAACCCAAATCCAATTTGAGTTGTATTAGTTCCCCAGTCAAATGCAGTAATTACTTGTACTGAATCAGTTGGTTCACCAGTTCCAACATCGTTATAATAAATAGAATATGATTGCTTTGCAGTAATAGATGTAGCAATAACACTACCTGTAAAACTTCCAGTTGCACCAGAAAGTTCTCCTTTAAAACTACCTCTTGCAGCTTTTAATTCTCCAGAAAAGCTACCTGTTGCTGCAACTAATTCACCAGAAAAACTACCTGTTGCTGCAACTAATTCACCAGAAAAACTTCCGGTAACAGCTGATAGTTTACCACCAAAAGTTGCATTCCCTTGATTATCTATATTTAACTGATTGCCAAGTTTTAAACCATCTGGATTCAAACTTATGGATCCATCTCTGTTACTTAATGAATTTGCAGATATATTCCAACCGCCAATAGTTCCTCCATCAGCGTAAATAGTTCCTGAAAATGTACCAGAGTTAGCATAAAGCTTACCATTTGAATCAACTCTGAAGTTTCCACTACCAAGAGCAATTCCGTCTGTACCAATATATACATTTTTATCTTTTGATACTGATGTTGGTTGTTCAGGCAAGCTATCCATGCCAGAATACAATTTCCCAGCTTCAATAGTAAAACCACCAATACCACCAATATAACCTTTATTAGCAGTGATGCTACCTTCAAATTCACCATTGCCTTTAAAATAAGCATTTCCTTTATCATCAATAGCGAAGTTCTTTGCTGTCATAGCACCAGTTTCCATATTAACCTGGAGTCCAGATTGTGCATAAATTCCGTCAACCGCAGAGGGTCCTTGATAATTCTTAGATTGCAACAACTGAGCAGCAATTAACATAGCATTTACTGTGTTAGTTTCAATAATACCACCGTCGATTTTAGTTTTACCTGGTCCAGTGTGTGTATTCATTGCAGTGATAATACCATTAATGTCAATGGTGCTGGCATCAATGCTAATATGGTCAGAAATCATCTGAATAAATTTATCAGTAACTGTGAACTCAGACTCTTTGTCACCAGTTACCATAAAACTGATTTTATCTGCATTCTGAGTAATAGAAGAGGTGTTTGCTTTAATTTTTTCTTGAGCTTCAGAAAGATCTGTTTGCATACTGCTTACAGTAGATGTAATCCCAGAAACATTTTGTTTGATATCAGAAAAATCTGTTCGGATAGATTCTTGATCTTTAAGATATTGAGTATTACTAACCTTAGTTTCGATTTGTCCGGTCAGAGTATCTGTAACATTCTTAATCTGCTTTGTGTAGTCATCTGTAATAGTAGTCTTTTCTATTCCCCACCATTGATTTCCTTTACCATCATAAATATTAGTGATATCAATACCACCTTGTTCATTTGGTTCTATGATTTGGAATCCAAGTTTATCTTTGGTAATGGTGGCGTTATTAATCATGTCCCCAAGAATTGTATTATCTGGAATACCTGTCTGGGTAATACCATTTTCATCAAATAAAGCGGCTCTGTCTCCATTTTTAACAATAAAGTTGAAATCCCCTTTACCGTCCATACCAATCTGCACACGAACATTTCCTTTGGAATCATAAAACTGTTGGGTACTTTCTTGAAATGCAATAGTAGGTTTATTGTCTTTAGAGATAAGTACAATTTGATTTGCAAGAGCATTTTGAGCCATTAAATCTCCAACTGCAATTTTCTTTGCGATGAGATTAGTAATAACAGCCTGATCAATTTCTGCATTTTCTACAGTAAGATGAATTGTATGTAATTCTCCAACTCCTGCATGACCTGCAAGAAGATTTTTCACATTAATCATATCAGCATTAATCTGGTTAGATTCTATAATCTTAGCTGACAGCTTTTCAATATTTGCCTGTTCCGCTTCGAGAATACGAGTTGTGATCTTATCTGCGGAAATAAGTTTTACATCGAGATATTTCATGAAAGCAGTATCAACAGTAAGCTTATCAAATACACCTTCTTTTGCTTTCACGAGTTCTGCAATAATTGTATCAGCGGTAATGGTTCCGCCAGACCCGGTTCCTCCAGTGACAGTTCCACCTAACATTGAATTGAATAGAGGATTTGAAAAGATTTGTTTGATAGCTTCTGATGTGATGACATAATCAGAAGTAGAAGATTTGTTGACTGAATTAACACGACCACCATTACGGTTGGAAGTATTAAGGGCATCGTTTAAAAGAGTATTATAATCATTCCTTTTAGCTTTGTACTGAATCATATTGCTAAAAGTAACTTCCATAGATTCATCTAAATCACAAGGATTATATGTGATTTCAATTACTCTTAGTTTAATATAATTAGTATCAGTGATTCCTACACGCACAAAATCATTTACCGCAAGCTGTTCATGGTACTCCTTAAATTCTGGAAGAGCGTATACATTCTCTACATCATCAGTATATGTATATTGTGGATGTGATTCCACATACAATTCTTCCAATGCATCGTCATAAAGAACTTTAGACTTATCTACGGCATCAGCAGTACTGTCAAGAGTAGTAACAATAATATTTTCATTTGTATAAGTGGATTGGCTATATAAACTCTTAATAATATATGTTTCTTTATCAGTAAAAGCTGAGTATTTGTTCTGTACTTTACCAAAATTTTCAAGTAATACATCTTTTGCAATCTGGTTTCGTTTCTCTTGAATTTCAGGTTTCTTAGCCGCATCATATTCAGCTTGACGTTCCTTTAATGCAGTTTCAGCCTGATCTTTTAAATTCAAATAATCCAGATATTTCTGATGCATTTGAGTGAAATATGCCTCTTCGTATCCAGAAAGAGGATTATAACCATCTGCATAACCACTCTTTTTTAATTCTTTAATACAGCTATCGTAAGTTGAAATCTTTACTTTTAATTCTGAGATTCCATATAACTTCCAATCAGTTTCATAAGCTTTTATAATATTTTCAGATTGCGTGAAATACCCAAACTGGCTAGGTGAATCGCCCATCTCTAATTGCATACCGCATATAGTGAAATCATTAGTTCCAGCGAATGCTACATCAATTAAACGAGAAGAAAGATTAAAAGAAGTATAAACTCTTGTCCAAGAAGATGTAATGTTATAAGCAACATTCTTTCTATCTTCTCCAGTGTTATTATAACCAAGATAAAATGTACCGGATCCTTTTACAAAACAACTAAGAGTATATCTCTGAGATGGTTCAATACTAATATTGTGTTGATAAATTCCTCCATTAGTACCAGTTACTTTAACTCCACGAGTGATTCCATAAGCAGGAGCATCATCAATTTGTATAGTTTGAAAAGAAGAAGTTCCAGGGTTTACCATATACCAATCTTGGCCCAACACAATCGGATTTACACATGAAATAATATTTCCTTTACCGAATCCTTCTACGGTTTCGTCTTGAGCTTGTAATGCAGCTACAATAGATGGAAGAGTGTAGTTCATAATTGATTCATATAAAGGCCAATCATGTGACTTTTTTAAAGCTTCTAAATCAAAATTCTTTTCATCATCAACATATAGAGCTTCTAAACCCTTAATGATTGCCATGTTAGCATTATATGCATCTTTTAAATCTTCAACTTTTTTCCCGAACCAATTTGTTTGAGCAGTATCAATTGGGACTCTATTCATTAATTCAGTAAGAACTTCCAAATTTTTATTATATTCTTTGGATAAATTAATAAACTCTTCTCTGCGGGACTCTCGGTAGCTTTGCCATGCATTATATTTTTCTTGTAGTGAAGTATCCATGTAAGGCTCACATATAAAATAGGAAAGATCAGTAATTACAGAATCACCAAAATTGACTGCATCAATATTATAATCATCTAAGCCTTCAACATAAAATTGTGTAACTAAATTTTCATCTCTGGAAATAGTTATACTATTCTGAATGTTTCTAAAACCCAAAACTACATTTGTATCTTTACCTAAGCTGTCAGGTCTATAAACATTTATGGTCATATTTACAGTATCAAACTCAAACACACATTTATAGGCTTGTGCGGCCTCTTGTGTTAAGAAAGCATATACATTTTGATCGTCTACTTCAAAGTTACATATATTATTAGGGAGCAATTTTCCGTCGTCATCAGGAGTAATACTATCCACATAACCTATATGCCAACCAGGAACATCTGCATGTTTTAATACTAAATGTAAAAAACTTAGATCTTCATTTTCTGAATCATAAAACTTAATCTGATAAAACTTATTTGTATCATGAGTTGCCTGATACATCATTTCATAGGAATCTTCTTCGCCCATATTAATTTTAAAGTTTTTCAGTTTATATTGAGTAAGCATGATTTCATAAGACTCAGCAGTAATCTCTTTAGTTTCACGCAAACCATCATTATTAATAGTTGGCGGATCTACTATTTTGAACCAAATGCCATCACAGTATAGCTCCATTAGCTCATCAAGTTCTTCATACCCGTCAGTAACAGTATTGTTTATGTATTTATCAACAGTAAATGTTAATTCAGCTGTATTATTAGTTTTTAACGACAATGAAGCGGTAGATGTATCAATGCCTCCTAGCGCACAATATAATCTTTTGCCAGGTTTAGCTAAATAAATAATAGAAGGCTCAGTACGTCCATAAATATCATACTTATGATTTATTTTCACCCAAACGCACCCACCTTTCTTGGTTCTCTATAAATAAGCTCAAATGTAGCATCACCAGTGAATCTTAATTCATTTTCACCGTAAGCCAATCTAAGCCAGTATATATTATCTATATCTTTTACACCCAAATCTTCAAAACTTATAATTGAATTAGTAATGTCATATATTTTTAAATGCTGGCAATCAATATAAAAGTCATCATCTTTTAAAGCATTTATTTTCATTGTTCCGTTATTGTCTGTTACATTTTGGATTGTAATAGTGCCATGGCTTTTAGGGGAAATTTTAATAAGAGGATAGATGTAATCTTCATGACAGTCAGAAGTGTTGTTAATTATATAAGTTTTTGGAAGAGTAGAAGAAGAGGTGATATTATGCGTAATCTCAGGAGTGTAACCATATGGACTGTCGCAAGTGACTGTAAAATTCATTTCATATGGGAACACAACATGATCAGTAGTAATTTCTGTGAATGTAGCAAAGAACTCTATATCTTCGTAGAAGTAGTCACCACCAAGTATCTTAAATAATTTTGGTGTTTGTGGAGAAGTTAACCAGCCATTAATAATACGGATATTGCTTGAAGAAAGGTAATCAGTATCATTCATCTGTATAACACCTAATTTAACATCTGGTATGTACTCCAATGGGAAAGTAATAATACCATTTTTCAATATAGGAGTACATTTTTCTGGGTATGTAATGATTCCACTAGATAATTCAGGTGTCACATTTATATTGTGACAAGGATTTTTCATGATGCTAAGTGTAAAGCTATAATTATCGTCGTACACTGTTCCGAAATGATTTTCTCTTGCTCTATATCTATTCTTTTCTCCTAACTGTAAAGATCTGCTTTCAAGATTATCATTGTCTGTGATTCCAGTCATTATAATCCCGTATTCACTAGAATTATGTCCATCAAATTCAAATTGTAACATTTATTCACCTCTTTCATTTTATAATTTCATACAATAAAAGAACTGCCGAAGCAGTCCTTTTATCATCTAAGCTTTCTCCAGTCTCTAGTCATATTTTTGTTAATAATTGTAGAAACTTTGTTTGCGACATCTTGGATGTCTAAATCATTACTCATATTTGCTACATTAATGTTCACTTCGTTGTTGATAGTATAATCATTATTTGTTGCAGTAGGAGTAACCGGGTTAAACATATTGGTAAAGTTATTCATTGCAGCAATAGAAGGTTTGAGCAGACGAGTAAATTCTTCGGTCATTACTGATTCGCCAACTTTTGCACCAATGAATCCCTGGTCTCCATTACTAATAATAGCTTTACCTAAAAGAGTACTCATATCAGCAGGTATTAGTTTATTTATTATTCCACCAGTAGCAAAACCATATGATTTATACTTTTGAAGTATCTGATTTTTTAAAGCAGAGCCCCATGAATCATATTTTTTAACACCTGGAGTACTAATTCCAAGAATATCTGCAAGCTGTTGCATTTCTTTTGGTCCGACTTTTTTACCTTTGGAATTGAAGTAACCTACTAACTGACTAACACCAGATGGAATATCAGTTGCTCCATCTGGACGATTAGGTAGAGAGCTTGTCCAATCCTTCAGATATGCCTTTTTGAATCCTTCAACTGCGACATCAGACTGGTAGCTATGATTAGCCCCATTTTGATATGCATATTGCATGGCGGCTCTTAAGTTATCTCCAGAAGTAACATCAATCCCTGCATTAGCTGCATAGGATTTAATTGCTTCGTAATGAGCGTTTGGCATTACATGAACGGTACAAGTAGCTTTAGCAAGACCACCACCGCCAATAGCAGTAATGATACATTTTCTTGTTTTAGACTCATCACGCGCCATTAAACCGTTCTTATTAAGACCTGAAGACACACCACGAACTGTACCATCAGAAGAAACTTTCGCAATAGATTCATCAGAACTTTTCCATTCAATATCAGAGTGCTCCGGTTTGCTTGGTGACCATGTTGCTTTAAGCTGCTGTTTAATATGGTCATAAGTTAAATAAATATCAGTAGCGTTTAGTTTTAAACTGTATTTCTTGTTATTAACTGTACCTGGAGTTTCATTTCCAGCACCAGTGGAGTCTTTATTGCTATTAAATGTATTGTGAATACCATTCTCAGCACCGGTATATGTATTATTACCAGTTGTAGAACCACCTTGCCCATTGCTTGTTCCATATGGAAGAGTAACTTTCATATTAGAAATGGTTTCTAATGCTTTTATCTGTTGAATCAAACTTGTATTGAAATCAGCAGACTTACCTATCATAGTATCAAATGTGCTAGACACCTTAACACCATACTGATCCATCACAGTATGTAAATGTTTATATGTGTTATCATAATTAGTGGTTACATTGGTAAGCATTCCACTAATAATAGCTTCCTGAAACGAAGAATTTTTCTTTACTGCATCAAGTGTATTATCTAATGCCTTATTTGCCTCATCTGAAAAATTCTCATAGCCGGTATTTTTCATATCGACTTCATGCTGATGCATTGTATCGGCCATATCGTCTTCTGCATCTGCAAGTTCCGCACGTAATTTCTCAAGACGAGCTTTGGCGGCAGCATTACTGGTTCCTTCAAGGGCAGCTATCTGGGATTTAAGAGTATTAATATCTTTAGACTTCTTTTTTAAAGTTTTGTCATAATCGTAATATTTCTCTTTAGCAGAAAGAGCGTCTTTACGCTTATCAATATTTTCCTGAAGTAAATCATTCTCTTTCTTAATTTGAGTCTCATACATATCAAGCATATTCTGTTTCAGTTCAGAAAGAGCAGTAGATTCTTGTTGAATACCATCAAGAAGTTGTTTGCTTTTCTCATTGTATTCGTCTAAGCTGTAACAACCATTTTTATATTGTTCTTCAAGCTTATTAAGACCTTCCCTATAGTTAGCAATCTTTTGTTTTGTCGCATCTATAGATTCTTGAGTTAATAAAATGTTAGTTAATCCATTTGTAGTAAATGAACCATCATCATTGTAAAAACTTTCAGCGTCACCGAGAAGTTTTTGCATAGTCTGATATTCAGTGATAACATTTGATAGTTTATCTTGTGCATCATCAAATGGTTTCCAGCGAAGTTCCATGATTTCATTTTTCAGATTTTCTATATCACTGCCGATTTTTAAAATTTGTTCGTCAATCTGTGCTATAGAATTAAGATATTTCTGGGCTTCTTCATTATTCATAGAAGAAAAATGAGTATCATAGTATTCGGCTTTTTCTGCACGAAGTTTTTGAAGTGCATTGATCTGTCTCGCATTAGATTTAATGCGCTCCTGATAAATCTTTTCGTTAATCTGATATTCAGGATTATCATTTGCTTTTGCGTAATCAATTACTGCATCCTGCTTGGAACCTGCACGATCCCAGCGGTCAACAGCCCATTGTTTTATCTGTTCACGATTATCTTGTAAAGCCTGAACTAATTCAGCAGCTTCATTTTCTAACTTAACAGCCTCTGTCTGGAGACTATAAAGCTGTTTCTTCATCTTTTGGTATTCTGGATCGACAGTTTTATGTCCATTTACCTTAAGATATTCTTTCATCCTACCTTTATATTCTTTTATTTCTTTATCAGTAAGACGTTTCTGTTCATTGGTATAATAGAGTTCCTTTTTCATGTATTTTTCATATTTAGAACCAGGTTTCTGATTATACCCTTGTGAGACTCTCAATTCCTGTTTAGCGTTGTAATAGTCAGCTTTATTCTCACGTTTACCTATGACGGTGTCATAAGCTTCAATAACACGTTCGACCTTTGCTTTAGCTAAATCTTTCTGTGACTTAGTGAGTTCACGAATCGCTTTGTCACAATCCAAGATTTTTTCATACCATTCCTGATATGCGTCAACACGTTTCTTATCATCTTCGGATAAACTTTCAATATTGATTGTACCATTCTGGACTTTCTTTTTCAGTTCGTCAGATAAACCAACAGCAGAAGCAACTTCATTTGCTTTAGCTACGTATTTTGCTCTGGAATCTTTTTGTGTCTGTAATTGTTTATTTAGATTTTTAAGTGCTTTATCATAATTCTTCTCAGAAGACTTATAATTACTATAATCGCTTTCAGCGATATCTTGATACTTTTCAACGATTCTCTCTAAACGATCAAGAGCAGTTTCTATCCAGTCTTTAGCTTGAGTACTTGCTTTTTTAATTGTATCATCTAATTCTGATGTACCGTCTGCATAGGCAGGAGCAAGGGTTACACCAGAAGCAGTGCCTTGTGCATATGCTCTAGCATGACCATGTGTAGCACCATGTTTTAATAAATCCTCTGTTTGAGTAGCTGAAAAGATGATGTCACCTTTTTTCAAATTCTCAATATGAGCACCACCAGGAATAAGTGACCATACACCATCACGCACTATGGATTCAGAATGACCATTGATACCTACTTCGTTAACAATGGCCTGTTCATCATGTTTAAGTGCTACATCACCTTTTGCATGAGCAGAAGAGAGAGGCCTCATATTAAGAACGTTATAAGCTGTTCCAGAAGCGTGGGCAACTGAAGTCATTGTACCCGAAGCAGTTGCTATGGCACCACCAGATGGAGCACCTATAATATGAGCATAATAATTAACTGTGCCAGAAATAGTAGGAGCTGAGGTAGGAAAATCTCCTTCATAATGAGCAACTCCGTATGCATCATCAGCCACATGTGGGAAAATGCCTTCATAATTTGCTATTCCTTCAGCATCTGGGACAGTAGGCGCTTCATCTACATGAGCTGTAGCTTTAACGGTTGTATCTGGTACAGTGGGAGCTTCTGTTACATTAGCTTTTGCATTTAAACTTACTTGTACTCCTTCTCCACCAGTAACACCAGTGATATTGGCCTTAGCGTTGACTTCAACAGCATCTCCAGAATAAGGCTCGATTTCAAGTTTACCTTTGACAGGAACTTCAGTATCAGCAGTAGCGGCAGAATCAACATCTACCCCTTTAATAGAAGCGTGTACTTCTACATTTGCTCCTTTAGAATTTGCTGTACTTTGAGCTTGCATAAGCTCATCAAATTCTTCTTTATTGTTTACTTCGCAATCAACAACTAATTTAGCTCCATTGGTAGGGGCAGATTCAATTAATTCGGTGGCCTTCTCAACATCCTCTTCACCATTAACTTCCATATCAATAGTAGCTGTAGTATCAGATGGCATAGATTCAATTGTAGATTTTGCTTGTTCAAAACTACCTTCATTAGAAACATCACAGTTTAAAGTTACAGTGGATCCAGAAACGTTTTGTAAGTTTTCAATATCTGATTCTGCTTCACTGGTATCTGCTTCAACATCAACTTTTGCCGTTATGTCGTCATTTGACATTTTAAGCAATTGGTCTTCTGCAGTTTGTATATTATCAGTATCTACTAATTTAACTTTAGAATCAGTCTGAGCTTGCTGTAAAGTTTCAAAAGCTGCATTAGCATCTTGAGTAGCTTGATCCAGAGTGTTATCCATGCCTTTTTGGTATAATTGGGTCTGGACATCCATTTCATTCTTAGCTTGCATAAAGTCTTGAGCAGCTTTTACAATACTAGAACTAGAATCGGCTTGAGATATATCAGAGGAGTTATATTCTACGTCTTGCTCATGCGAAATAGCTCCTGTATACACAGTCTGGAGTTCTTCGCCACCAGTAATCTCTGGATGGTATTTACCATCCCGATCTCTATACTTATCTACTTCTGTTCCTAAATCAGTTACTTGCTGATGAATAGAATCTAAATCAGTTGAATCAAAATCAAATTTATAAGTTTTTCCTGTGAGATCAGTTAATTCATTTTGAGCTTCTTTCGCTTCGGTAACTACAGAATCCAGATTTTTTGTTGCATCAGTAGTATCCGTATTAACCTTTAAAATACCTAAACCTTCAAGAGCAGTAAGAATCTGGTCTTTAGACAACTGAGTCTTATCTGCTAACTGTTGTATGGCATCTTCAGCCTGTTCCATACCCTCAACATTATAAGCACCATCATTTAATTTGATGCCATCTAATTGTGTACGGTTATATTTAGAAAGGGTTTCAAATGACTTTTCAGTAGCGGCATCATTTTCCTTATGTGCAGCAGTAAGAGCTTCTAATGAGTGTGTGTATTCAGCAACTCTGTCAGGATCATCACCTAATCCCATCTGTTCAGCAGTCTGTGGTTTCTCCCAAGACCCCTTAGTAGTTTCTTTAGAGGAATTACTACTTTTCTCAGAATCTTTTAATTTACCAGCTTCTTTTAAAGCCTCAATAACAGAACGAGCTTGGTCTTTAGTTAAACCGAGTTTTTCACATAAAGATTCAACAGCTTTTTCTGCATCACCTAATTCAGTGTCCCATTTACCATCATTGAAATCTATACCTTCTAACTGTTCAGAAGTATATTTTCCAAGAGTGTCTACTAAAGAAGTAACATCTGTGTTCTGTTCTTCATATGCTTTATTGATACCATCAAGAGCTGTAGTAACAGAAGCAGAATCTGTTATGATGCCATCCATTAATGAAGATACATCTGTTCCTAAAAGAGCTTCAACAGTTGTACCGGCAGAAGCAGCTAGCTCTTCTTGTTTAGCTTTTAATTGATTAATAGCTGCATTTCGCTGATCATTTGTCAATTGATCATTTTTTTGAACTCTTTTTATCTCTTCTTCGTAGGCTTGCGCTCCCATGGCAGATGAATTGAAATTATCAATAGCATTTTGAGCAGCATCTTCTGAATAAGACTCCATGTTATCATAGGTTTCTTTTAAATCCTGTTTATATTTATTAACTTTATCCTCAGAAGCAGAAATAGCAGTAGTGTTAGTACTATCTGTATTTTTCAGTTCTTCGAGTCGTTTCTGTTCATCTGAAAGGGCAGAAGTAAGTTCTTGAGTTCTGTCTATACCTTCCTCTATAGATGATATAAAGTTATTATCAATACCATAATCACGAAGACGACCGAAGTTAGCACTCATGAATTCTTTGCTGATTCCCATTGATCGAGCGGCTTTACTCATATCATCTATGTCAAATGACCATCTTTTACTTGCATCATCATAAGATGCCATACCCTTAGATTTAAGATCAGCTAAGAAATTATTAACACCTGTCTTATCTTCTGTGAGATATCTTACAGCTTTACCATAGTTCTCTGCAAAGTTTGCTCTATCATCTGAACCTGTAGGAGAAATAAGAGCGGCAAATGATTTAAAATCATCTGTACCTACAAGACCTTTATCATATGCATCTTTAGCATTCTTTAGTCCGGCGACAATGTTATTATATTTATCTCCGGCATTCTCCGTACTCTGGGCACGTTGCCACTGAGAATAATAGGAAAGAAGTTCCTGTTGCTGTTTCTTAGTTGCTTGCCATTCAGACTGAGATTGCATATAAGATAAATATTCGTTTCTAGCATCTTTTAATTTATCTTTTTCAGAATCATAGGCAGCTTTTTTATCATCTTCGTCTTCAGTTCCTTTAGCTTCTTTCCATGCTTTTTTTGCTTTATTTGTTACATCTGTTTGATCCTTAATAGCTTTGGTCTGTAACTTAATACCCTTTTCGAAATCTCCATCAGTGGCTTCAGCCTGATATTCCGTAAAGGTTTTCAAAGCATCTATGTTTAGTTTGATACCATCAGAAGTAGTGGTGAATAAATCATTAACATTTTGCTCAATGCCACGAGGATCTTTCACATCTTTGAAAGCAGTAGAAAGGATCTTAACATTGTCTTTAGAAATTCCACCTGCAGAAGTAGTCTCTGTAAGAATAGTTCCCATAGAAGAAAGAGTAGACTTAGCAGTTGATACTTTCGTTTCCATTGAATCTAAAGAAACGGCTGCTTGATCACTCATATTTTTAGCTGCTTGTTTAGCCTTTTCGAATGCCGTATAAAATTCATCAATTGAACTTAAATCTTTATTATCAGTGATAACCTGTACAGCTATTTCAAGTTCATCTTGTGTAGCATTTTTTAGATCTTCTCTTACTTTTTCGGCATCGCCTTTAGTTTTGCTAGCCTTTGCTCCTTTCAGAGCATCTCTAACCCTATTAAGACTATCTTGATTCTCCCAAACAGTATAAGCCTTATCATTGTCATCGTATTCAGTATGAGCAAAACCAAAAGCTTCGGCTAAAGTACCTTTAGTCCAGAAGTCGCTTTGAGAAATATCTGCTATAGACTCAAGGACATCATCTCTTCTTGCAGCAAATTCTCTTACAGTTTCCTGGTCTTTAGGTTCCATTTCAAACAGTTGAGACCAAAGCTTTTGTTGATCTGGAGTAGCAGTAGCCATAGGGTTGACTACATTGTTACGGAGCCATGTGTCCATGTCTTTGCCGGATTCTTTAAAATTATTAAGCAATCTGGCATTGTCCGTAGAATTAAGCATATTATTCAACTGTGATTGAAATTCTGATGCTTTATCTTGATCGTCCCAGCTATCAAAAGAATCAATAGTACTTGCCATTGATTTGATAGAAGAAACCATTTCTCTTTTAGAGGCATCTATAGATTCTTGAGTATTAACTAAATTAGTATGAGCTTCTTGAAGTTCGCTATTATCTGAGTTTAAAACACTGGCAGCTTCACTATTAAGAAAATCTAACTGTTTACCATCAAATTCAAGAGTTATCTTTTGACCATCCGCAGATTGCTTATAACCTTTTATTGCTTTTCCAAATGTATTACCAAGTGCATCATATGCAGTTTGATCCAGTGTATAGGTGATGGTATCTTCTCCTTTTGTATGCTTTTTAAGCATGTCGGAAAATTTTTGTACAGAATCAACTTTATATTTAGCTGCATCATATGCATTTTTGTATTCGTCTTGTTTGCCCTTATTCTCTCCTAAAGCAGTCTCATACCCTTTATACTGATCGCTAATATTTTTCTTTGTATCATAATAAGTAAGATTCCTCTGTAGCTTTAGATAATCATTGACCTGAGTGTTTAAATCCTCAGCATTAGTTCCTGCATTAAGAATAGCATTACCCTGAGAATCCCATGAACGTGTGAGACTAGGAGCAGCGGCAGCAATCTGATTACTCGTATCTAAGAAATCCTTATATTCATCATCTGTAAGACTAATATTTTTAATAGAATTACCGGATATTTTTACACCTTTGGACAATTCTGTGTATTTGGAAGTAAGTTCTCCAAGAGAAGCTTTCTGATCCTCATAGGCTTTAGTTTGGGATTGAATGGATTCTTTTGCTTCTTGGCCTTTAGCAATTAAGTTCTCATTTTTATGAACGAAAGCGTCAATGCCTTTACCAAGCAATGAGAAAGCTCCTTGTACAAGCATTCCAACACCAGCAGAAATAAAAGCATTGCCAATCATTGAGAGACCAGCAGATGCCATACTTTTTAGACCATCGGACCATTTGCCTTGTTTCTGTTGATCAGGTTTCTCCACCTCATTCTCTCTTTTAAAATCAGTGAGAGTCTTAGCATTAGTAGCTATTTGCTTGCCATAATCTTTGGCTCTTTGACTAGCATTCTTCGTTACTTCATTCGCTTTAGCCATACGTTGCTCGTTGTCTGTAATGGCCTGACCATTGTTATCAAGTTGCTTGTTAAGGTCTTTAAGAACTTCTAAATCATCTGAATATGCTTGATAATTTTTATTGGCTTCTGCATAGCCTTTTGCTATAGCAGCATTACGTTGAACTCTTCGTGATTGTGGTAAAATTCCTCCATCTTCATTCTTGGCGAAAACCAAACTGTGTGATATAATATAGCAAATCTTAATTACTATATATAATAAAAAGAAGGAACAATATGGAAGAATTATTATTTTGCAATAAATGTGGAAAGACCAGTACATCTTCTTCTTATAAAATAGGGGATAGATGTTATACCTGTGAAATTGGAACCTATATAGGCACTGGTATTGATTGGTCTACAGCATATATGGAGTTATCAAAAGAATATGAGAAAACTCATGACGGTCATTGTCCCAGTCATTTGGAATCATCTGAGATATTTAGGCAAAAATATTTTTATGGAAAGTTAGACAATGAAGTAGATTACTCTGCCGTTAAAAAAAGAAAATATAGTGAATCTCCTGAAGGAATAGAAGAGCAAAACAGGATAACAGATAGATGGTATGCCAAACAGAATGCTCAGAAATTCTCTACTGGGCCTAAGTGTCCAATCTGCGGCAGTACAAACCTTAAGAAAATCACTGGAACAAGAAAAGCAATGAAGATAGGTCTGTTTGGTCTTTTTGGAGCTGGTGACCTTGGTAAGACTTATCAGTGCTGTAAGTGTGGAGCTAGGTTTTAATGAACATACCTGTAAATGCTAAAAGACAATTAGATAAAAGAGATATATATTGTATCTACCGGAGACCCAAAAAAGATAAAGATATATGCACTTTACCTGATAGGCATTATTGTCAAATGTGTACGGCTAGACCACAGACAACATGTCGCTTAAAGGTTTCTCAGTATCGAAATGAACTAAATGCTCGCAATAACAAAAAAGAATATCTTTTTGGTGTAGAAGTAGAACATGTTAGTAAAATTGATAAGAAGCTGAAACCAGCACAACATTCATTAAGCTCATTTACGGAAAGTTCTTCAAAAAATGCCAGTACAAGAACGTACAACTTGAATCATAATACTGTAGGCTCATATATTGATTATGGACCCAAATGGGATATTAAAAATTGGGCTGATTTTAAATATAAAGAAACCGTATATGTATTTAAGGGATTTTTGTATTGTGCAAAACATCATTCTGATTCATTGAGTCATGGACAAGTTATTATAAGAAATTTAAAAGGTACTAAAGAAAAGCATAGAGTAAATTTAATTTATTGTGCTAAGTGTAAAAAGTATTATATTGATGAAAGCCATTATAAAGATTTTATAAGACAGAAAGTATTGCTTGATTTTAGGATTAGGGCAAGCCATTCTCGTGGATATGGCTTTGGCGGATTCAAATCTGAATCTGAGTTACATCTTTATGGATATAATGCACAAAGCTCTACACCTAAGTCGGTACGACAACAAGTTTTGTATGATGTTGTTTCCAATAGGTTAATGCGTGTAGAGGTTGTTATTTCACACTTACAAGGACTCATTTCAATAAATGAATCAAGAAATGATAGAGCTACTGTTATCAAGCGCTACCGAGAAGATATGGATTTTTTATATGAGAAATTTCCAGGAGTAAGTATGGAATATAGAACCTTATAACAAGAGCTTTAAATGTAATACGTGCGGATATACATAATGATAGTTTATGAGCAATTTAATCATAATCTGCCGGAAGTGCGGTTACACATGGTGGCTAAGAAGATAATTATGACAAATAAAATACTCTATCATCAATAATATCACATAATTTTTGTGTTTCAATTTCATTTTTTAATAGGAAACATTTTCTTTTATCAAATATAAAGTAAAAGATTGTTTTAACATACAAGACAAAATATTTAAATTTTCTTGTAATAAATCTTTTATTCATATAAAGAGATGTTTTTATGAAACGAATTTTGCATTTGGAGGAAATATTTTTCATGGATGAATTCTTTCGTAAAATATTAAATGATTTTGTAGATGAGTATAATCAACAGAATATATAAAATTTAATGAACTCACGTTCTGGATATACAAAGTTGTCGAATATTGTTATTATACTACTAGGTATATTATGGTTATAGGTGCTGCATTATAACTCGCTGCACGATAATATACTTGATCATTTCTTTTGATCATGCAGAAGTGTTGGCATACATTCTGTATTGTTGATGCGGACGAAGAATCTGCCCGTTCTGGGCAATACACTTCCCCAATAAAGAAATTTATAAGGGAAGGGGGTGAAAAGAAGAATATGAATACTGGAATAATAATATCTCTTGGTAGTCTTTTACTTGTTGTAATATTAGCTGGTCTATATTATAACTCGAAAAATCATACCGTTGATCAAATTTGCAACCATCCAGAATTATCTGATGAGAAAGTCAAATTTATCACCGGAATGATGAAAAGACAATACAAGAATAAAAAAGTTGACTAATCGCTAATAATGTTCTACTTTATCATTTAATTACTTCGTCATATGTATTTCTCTTTTTAAAATTTTTAATAGAAGGAGAACTGTCACAGCAGTTCTCCTTTCTGTGCACCAACACTTTGCATAATACTATAGGAAAGTTAACAATCTCGACTGCATTGAATACAACCGAAAAAGATTATTCGTATAAGTCATATCCTGGGAGTTGATTAGCAATTTCTTTTGGGTAATTACTGATAAATTTTGTTCTGCCAATATCACTGATTTCTATAAGTAAATCTGTAATTTCGTTTGAGCTTAGATTTTGAATATATTCAGGAACTAATCTATCAAAAATGTTTTTATCCATTAAATACACCTACTTTCAAAACTATATTATGGAGGTTTAAAGATTATGGAAATATTAGAATGTCCTCTTTACAAAGAGTGTAAAGAAGAGGAATGTCCGTACTTTGAAAATGAAGATTGTACGTATTATACTAAGAAAGAGCAGGAGACTGAATAGTCTTTTGCTCTTTTGATGAATTTTGTAAGTATGTTTTATAAGTATCACAAGTAATACCTCTTATAACAGGAGAATCAATTATCTGACTTTTCTCTTTGCTAATAAACATTAGCTCCAATTTACTCCCCATGATGTTACCTCCTCGAAAGTTATTTCTGGGAATATTTTCTGAACAACAGAAAAAGTAGTTAGTTTGACTTTTGTTTCATTTGTTTCTTGAAAATAGTAATGCACTAATTCTTCAATAAATGCGAATAGTTGCATGTGTTGATTGTTAGATGTAATTATCCGTTCCATGGAGTATACTAAAAAAGACATACATCTTCCATAAGTGGTTGCTTCATTTTCGGTGACAGAAAAACTGCCATCTTTTGTAAATATTAGACTTACAGGAAATAATTTAGTAGGATCAATATTTTTTTCATATAAATGTTTGCTTAAGGATTCTAATCCTTTAGTAAACAAATTGGCCAGTTCCTCTGACATTTCATAAGTTGCATTCATAAATAAGCATCCGTCAAAATATGGCGGAGCAATTGGTGCATAAGTTCTGATAGAATTATTTATTATCATAGTTTTACCCTCCTATGTGAAATATAGCATAGAAGAATAATAAAGTAAAGATTTGTGCTTACATCACCTTTGCACATAAGGTAAGATTGCTCACAAGAATAAGATGTATTTACCCTTTAATTTATTCGGCGTAAGCTGCCTAACAGTCCTGACTATTCCTTCTTGATCCGGAGACCAAGTTCCCATTATAGTCGATGAACGTTCTTCTCTATAAAATAAAGAAGCTTCGCTGCAGACCACCCATATATATACATTGTTACTATATCTATTACATTACTGTAGTAGGGGAGTAGTATATACTTCGGTTCACCCTGAATGCCAAATTAAAAGCATTTCTCTATTCCTTCGAATAAAGACAGTTTCGGTTGTTTGCTTAGTAACCCCTTTCTCATATGAGATCGTTCCGTGTCACCACCAGGTTACATGGGGCGTTTTCTAAAGGACCAACTGATAATTTGTCCCACCCCAGTTCATAGCATGGCTAACAAGCATACCGCCGACTCCGGCTAAGGATTTATTAAGTCCCAAACCATTTAAGAGCCCTACAGCGCCGTTGCCAACATCAAGCAATCCTTTAAAAGTATTAGTACTACCTTCTGATTGCCATAACTGTGACCAAGATTCTTTAATTTTAGTTGTTTTTGCTTCGATAGAATCAAGGTATGTATTAAGCTCGTTCTGAGCTGAATTTTGATAATTATTTGCGGAATCATTATAAACATCTGTAAGCAATTCAGGATGCTGCAATATGGATGCAAGAATATTACTTCTATTTTTTCCTGCCATCATTTCAAGCAGAGCAGCCTGTCTATTCTGACCATCTGCCAAATCTTGCTTACCAATATCATCCCAAACCTGAGAGATATCTTTTAAAATATCATAAGTATCTCTATAGTTTCCATTCATATCAAGAATAGAAACTCCAGCCTTACCGTTAACGGCAGTAAGAGATTTAATATTTGAATTAAGTTTAGAAGTGGTCTCTACAAGACCTTCTGTATCTTCACCCATAGAAGATAATTCTTCAGCAGAAGTGCCTCTAAGTCGTAATGCAATTGTTCTAAGACCAGCACCTACCTTCGATGGATCCTGCACTACACTATTTGCTGCCGTAACAAGAGCAACTGACTTGTCAAAGTCGTTCCCCGCTGCTACCAATGCTGAACCTGAATCCTGTAAAGCAGTGGCAATTCCGTCTGTAGAAATTGCATAGTTGTTACCAACAAGATTCATTTTATCAACGAGATCCATAGAATCATCAACTTTTACGTCGTATGCTTTCATCATGGAAATCATAGCGGTTGTTGCATCATCTATAGATCCGAATTCTGATACATTTTTTAAAATACCTGTATTTTTAGCTAAAGTCTGAGATTCATTTAAGCTATATCCAAGACGAGAAAAATCAGCAGCACTACTAGTAATCTGAGTGGTTGTACTACCAATGTCTTTGGCATCAGTTCTAGCCTGAGTAGTAAAGTCTCTATATTCTTGTTTTGTACCATCTGATGTTTTCTTAAGTTCAGTCATCGCTGAATCTAATTCTTTTATTGATTCGACACCGGATCTGACACCCGTTGTTAATGCTTGGAATCCAAAATTACTTACAAGATACTGGCTAAGACTACGGAACTTTTGCCCCATTTCAGAAATATAACTAGATAAAGGTTTTACACTTTGAGTAACTTTAGTAAGAGATTGGTCAATATTACCTGGACCATTTTTATATGCTAATTGATATTTTTCAAATACACCAGACCCTCTATCAATAGTAGCATACATTTTACCTTGTGCTGCATTAAACTCTGTTGTGTATTTGCTTCCTTTTGCCAGATCTGCTGACATTTGTTCCATCTTAAGACGGACTTTATCAGATGCTGGATCTAAATCTGTACCAATATATTCTGAACGGCTATATCTATTTGGAGTACGTGAGAAAAACTGATTAGTATTACCGAGATACCTAGCTTGACGATTGGCTTCAGAGTGGAGAGCAGCAAAACGTACTTGCTCAGTGTCTCTTTCGTCTCCAGTAAGAGTCGCAAGACTATCACGAGATTTTTTTAATTGCTCATATGTATCATTGAAAGATTTTAATCTTTCATCATAACCTTGTCCTAGAGTTTTATCTAATGGTTTACCATTGTTAGGATTATATACTTGAGCCATTTTATTGAATGTCTTCTGTTTCTCACCCAAATTAGTGATAACTTTGTCGTATTCTGAAGCACTCTGAGTCATTGCTTTGTATGCTTCTTGATTCTTAGCCTGTGCTCCTCGAATGTCAGATGCAGAAGTAACCCAATCAGAAGCAGTACCTTGATTTTGTATCTGTCTAGCCAGCTGAGAATTTCTATGTCCTATAGTTCTCTTTGACTGTTTATAAGTACTTTCATCAATAATCCCACTTACATACTGTTCCTGTAGGGTTCCTATTGTCTTCATATTTCTCTTAATTTCAGCTTGAGCTTGTCTAAGAGTAATACCTGCAGATCTTGCAGTATTAGAAGAACTAGTAGTTTCTCCAACAACTATTTTACCGTCTTTAGTTTTTATATTGTCTCCAACAGTAAGCTTAATAGAGCCCATGTTTTTAGCTGTAGATTTTATTTCATTAAGTTTGGCTAAAAGTCCATCAAGTTCTCCCATAATTCCTTGATTTACAGAAAGTTTTACTTCTCCTAGATCAAGCTTACCCTGATACTTTGACAGCTTATTGGCTGTATTAGCCATAGATTTTAAAGCTTTTTCGGGATCGACCATCTGTTCTACAAGATTAGATCCTTTAATAACAGGAGTATTTTTAGCGGCTTTGGCAGTTGCTTTACTTATTGTTTTTACCGCTGTCTGTGCATTTTTAGTTAACTGTTTAGTATTACCTAATTCCACACCTAGTTTAATGTGCTTCTCTTTTAAAGAATTAATTCGTGTTTCTAATGCATTTAGCGCACTGTCTTCAACTTCTACACCAACGTTTATTATATAATCAGCCATTTTCTCACCTCACTTTATAAACCAACAGAATGTAATCCGCTGATAACAAATTTTGTTGCTTGCCCTTTGGCATGCATTTTTCTAGCACGAAAATATTGTTCCCAATAATTTCTGATAGGAGTTATTTTTTTACGAAATCCATGATTACCTGTTTCAAATCCCCAAGAAAAAACTATTTCTGGATCACCTTCCAATGGTTCCCATATGCCATGTCCTCCAGACATATGGCTTGAATCAAATCGTGCTCTAAGCTCTGCACTTCGACTATAAGCAAAGCCTGTAATTGTATGAATATTTTTTAAATCATAAAGTCTATAACCATCCGCCCAAGAGGAATAGTCATTATAATATTTTTCTTCTGACTGTTGTGCATCTTTTTCCATCTTAGGCTTGTAGTCATTAACAAACTGCTGTAAACCAATAGTTATTCCCTGGTCAATCAGCTTTCTTAACTGTGGAATTGTCCCCATCTTTTACATCAGCCAACTTTCGTAAATAATCTAACTGTTCCGGAGTAGCTTCTTTAAAAACATTTTCTAATATTCCAAATAATGCACTTAATCTATTAGACATAGAGTTAGTAAATGAAATACGAGCGGAAAGTGTTTCTTCAAACATAGCAACCATATCTCCATAATCAACACCAATCATTTCAATAATTTTATCTAAAAGACCAGAAGATACTAAGGCATCATAAGCATCAAGACCTTCTTCGTCTTCGTAGGTGAGATTAGTATAGATAACCACACATGTCAGAGAAAAGTTTAAATGCTTATTCATTGGCTCATATGTAAGAAGAGAAGTATCATATTCAATAATACTTTCAATAACTGTATCTATAAGTGCTCGTTTAGTAGCAAACGGCACATAATTTTCAACTTCAAGTTTTTCTAAAGCCCCTACTGGGTTCTCTTTATATTCTTTTACAAATTCTAAAATATTAATTTCCATCCTTTTTTCCCTCTTTCTTCCTTGCTCTTTTTAAAGCTTCATTTTCATCCCAATCGATCCAACCAGTAGACTTAGTATGAGTGATCCATACATAATCCAAATCAGGATAGATATAATACATCAGTTTTCGTTTAATCTTGGCAGAAGGATCAACCATTCCACCTTTAGTGTCGTAGACACGTTCACTTCCATCTGAGTATTTAACCCAAAAGTCAGCAACATAATCTATTGCACGTATAGTCTTTCCATTATGCTTGAAAGACGGTTGTAATTTATATTTTTTTTGTAGTTCATAGTCTATAATTTCGCCAGAGTCCAATCCAGTGCATACGATGTCTTCATAAAATCTTTTCTCTAATAGAGAATCGAAACATACTTCTTTTTCTGTTTTCCTATCTATAACAGTACGATTCTGTTTACCTTTAGTAGTTTGATCGACACCATATTTAGATCTTTTTTTATAGTTCCTCACGTTATCACTCCAAAGTATAATTTTGATATTCTTTGTAATACGGATAACTTTCTTTTTTATCAAACAACATTACAATCACATCTGGACTATAATAAACATCTAAAGGTTTTAATCCATGTTTGAGGTAGAGTTTCTGTTGATTTGGATCAATAATTTTTACTGCTTGAACAGGATCATAAGGAACTCCTTTTAAGTTAGGTATTACAATCTCCATTTAATTCCTCCGAAAAAAAATAAGGGGAAACTGCAAAAATAGTGCGGCTTTCCCCTCAATAAAATATTTAATTTTCCGTCACTATTTTTTTAGTTTTTGCTTTAGGCTGTTCTTCTTTCATAATTTCATTTACTTTATCCTGAATAGGTTTAGTAAATTTTGTTTTATGAGTAACAGCATCAGCCAATTCTTTTTTTGCATCCTCTTTGGTCACATCACCAGTATTGTATTTAGCAATAATGTTATATACTTTTCTACATTCTTCTGTATGAAAAGCTACCATCCAAACAGGTTTATCTGCATCTTTAGTGCACTTAGGACAATACTCATAAGTAGTGCCACAAGTTACACAAATTCTTGGTTTTGATTTCATTGAGTATTCCTCCTTTTTCTCATTAGAAATACCCCGGATGAACCGGGGTATAACAACTTAAGGATTACTCCTCTACGTCGTCCTCTGTCATTACAATGTAATACAGCGGAGAACCTGTCTGACAATAATCTCTCTGAGCTACACCAGAGAATGTAATTGTGCTATCTGTTTCAAGTGTCAGATCGCAATCTGGTGCTACCTGGAAACTTGGGAATACGATATAAGCTGCACGAACTACATCTACAGAACATGTGTCTGCAACAAGAACTTTCATTGTAATAGAAGAAGTAGTCGGGAACTTATCAGACTCATTAGTAACCTTAACACCACTTTCTGTCTCATATTCATATTTAGCAATAAGAGTACCTGTTACTCCAGTAGGAAGAGTAATTTTTCCGCTATCTTCAGTGTATACAAAAGTATCAGCAGTAGGAGCAGCAGTAGTAGAAGCAGTATAAGCTTTTCCTAATGTGCCGTTTGCTTCCAGAGCATAAAGCTTTGTAAGTGGAGCTTTCGGTTTCAGCTTTTCAGGAATTGTATATTCCTTAATGCCAGTTGTATCAATATGTAAGATTTTTGGTGCAAGAATCTTAGATTCTTTTGAAGCAATAATCTTATCTGTGCCAAATGTCTGAGACAGCATAGAGAATGAAAGTAAGTTACAATCAGCAGATACTTCTACAGATTTGGATGTATAGAATCTCTTAATCAGTACACCAAGAGCATCTGTTTTATCTTTACTTTCAGAAGTTGTATTAATAGAAACATTAGATAAATTGTTTAACAGATAGAGTAAATCTCCATCGCTATTTTCACCAACAATTTCTAAGACTCTATCAATAACCAGAGAATCAAAATTTGCCATAATATTTTCCTCCTTGATTTATTATTCGGTTTTAGTGACTCGTACATTGCTCGAAGAGGAGTACTCATTAGATAAGTCACGCAACCAATTTAATTGTTTAAGTAGATTTGGATTCTTAGACATATCAACCATTCCGCTGTACATTCCTGCAGAGATGGAGGCAGCAGTATTAATGGCCTGAATCCTTTGAACAGAATCTAAAAATGCATAGATTCCAAGACTTTTAAGACTGTTAATGTCATATTTAAAACCAGGACTATTTACCATAGATGAAATTAAAGGCAATAAAAAAGAACCCGGAGAGGGTTCTTGAGAAGCTTCTTTTACTCTTTGAATTTTTTTTCTTCTATCTTCATCTACTAATAGCTGTAAGGTTTCTTTGTTTGCAGCTCGTTCACGCTTAGGATGAATATTGTGCATCTCACGAATGAAAGATATCATTTCTATGTATATATCACGAGTAATTATTAATTCAGTATTTTCATCATAAAGCATTATATTATGAGTTTCCGGATCGACTAAAGGTGCCATATCTTTCAATGAAATAGTATCACCTAAAAGAAGACAGGTATCTTCAACACCTATATCACGAGTAAGAAGTATGAATAAATCAAAATCATCCAACTTACTATAGTTATAACCAAGATCCCACAATTCAGACTTATAATCAGAAGGTATAGAACATATTTTATAAACTACATTAAAATAATGATTTTCTCCATATTTAGCTATATCAAGAATAGAAGGTTGATAAATAGTAATCTGATCATTAATTTTAAGGTTCTCACCTAAATAAATGAGAAGTTTATCCATAATAATCACGACCTAACTTATCTAAGCGATTACTCTTAAGCCTATTTTGAATATCATTCGGAGCAGTCTGTTCAAAATACATATTCCTATAGTAATAACCATTTTCAGCCACTTTGCCAGAATCATATGTTTTTATTAACTGCGTACCTAATATGTTTGACCATTGAAATCTTTCTTTAACTAAAGCTGCTAGTAAATCCTGTCGATCAATACCCCAAATAGTACTGACATCATCCTGGTGAGCTATAGTTCTAAAAATAATTTGTTTAGAAACCATAATATTATTTGAGTATACAATTTCAGTGTCATTTACTTCAAAACAAATAAAGTTTTTGACTTTACTTTGTGCATCTGGAATCTTTAAAAAAGAATAAATATTTACATTATAATAATCTTCCGGACACGCATTAACTGCTTGAAGTTCTTTATTATTTAAGATTTCAATAATATCTGAATCTTTGTATAAATCCTCTAAGATTTTTCTCTTATCATAAGAAATACTGTCAAATCCCTGTTCATTTCTACAAGAAAATAATCTATCAATACGCTCTTGATTCATCGCATCACCTCCAATTCAATAGAAGATGGTTGCTTATTTGGAAGAGTAGCAATAATCTTTATTACTTTTCCTAAATTATTATAATTTAACAAAGCTTTGATACTTAACGTATTCTTACCTTCAGAGATTTCAAAGTCATTAGATAATTCTTCTACAGATAATTTGTTTCCATTGAACTCATAAGACCAAATGACAGATTTATCTTTAATATCACTCGCAACTGAAATAGTTCTTTTAGAGCCTCCAACACGTAAAGCTCTATTAGTACCTGAACATGATAAAACAATGTCCTCTATTTCTGGCTCTTGAGGAATAACCGGAGAGTCATAATAGTCACATATTTTTAATTCAACATTATCTGTAACTTTATTAAAATGATCCTGTTTAAGCGTTACTTTAGTTACTCCGCATGGGAACGTATCTTCTAGTTTTGACACTTCAAAAACTAAAGGTCTAATCATAGAATCACTCAACATGAAACGATCATTATAATCAATTGTTTGCGTAGTTGGAGTAGTAGGGACAATAAACTGTGACTGATTATCTACTGATGTAAAGAAACCATCGCTCCATACGCCACTGTTGTAGTTGTTGCGGTTTCTTAATACACCAAAACAACTATAAATTTGTTTATTCTTTATCCATTTAAACATCCAATTACATTTAAGAATGTTATATCTTATGAAAGAGTTTTTATCATTCTTCCCTAAAATAAGCCATAGCTCATGAACACCTGTGTTCTTATCCGGTATTTCAAGATAAAAACCAAAACGTTCAATACTATCTTGGTCCATATATTTCTTTTCAGGGAAATAGCCAGGTCTGAATTGAGCCAGATACTCAACCTGGTCCTTATTGATTGTATAGGTTTGAGAATACTGATATTTGATTTCAACATCTTCTAAGTATTCCATAGTCCTAGAATATAGCTTACATTGTCTGTAACCTAAGTCATTGGTGAAAGTTTTCTGCATGATTTCGTCTGACTGAGTACGAATACTGTCTGATACAGTATTACCGCATAAAGCCATTCTTTTTTTGAAAATATCACTCATGGTTATCACCTATTTTATCTATGATAGAATGAGCATCAAAAATTATTTTTCTATATTTTTGATGGTTGAAATTAGGATTATTAAATTCAAGTTTGGCGCATTCTATTGTATTAGCCAAATCAATTATATAAGGTGATGGGATTAATTCAGCTAATGCTGCAATATATAATTGCAAGTTATTAAAATAATTGTTAAGTTTTGGATAAGAGTTTTCTTGATAGATTAAAAGCCAATGAATTTTATTATGTAGTAATTCTATATAATCAGAGAACTGATTGTCATTAAAAGTTCCATATTTATACTTCATTCTGATCACCATCCAGATAAGAATTACTTCTGGAAGAGTGATTCCTAAAATATTTTCTGGCTTCCTTTTTATATTTCTTTTGAATACTCATAATATAATTGGCATGTTCTTTTTGGCTGGTCCATTTTTCATCTTTCGAACCATAAAACATATTAGTATGCTCTAAAGAATTCAAACGAATATCATACCAAGCAACGACCATATATAAAGCAACGACTTCTATTTCACCATTAGTAAGGGTGTCCTCGAATTCGAACAGAACATCATTTTTTTTCGTTAAATCATGTTCTATTTTTAACTGGTCTAATTCAATCATTGCAATAGCACTATTTAGCCATTCTAAGCACAATTCAGTCCAGTCATCAGACGCTAATTTTAATACTTTTATATCTTCAACTTTATTTTCAAATCGTTTAAATACTGTTTCATAAGAGGTCATAGAACACCTCCTAAATCATTTTTTCTAACTCTGTACCACAAATTTCATCTACAGCACGTACTTTCTGAATAGAATCAAATGTACCATTATCCAGTCTAGTTGCTACCTCAATTTTAATTGCTGTTTTAAGCCCCTTAGGAACTTCAGCAAGTGCTTTCTTAAACTGAGCTGGTGAGAGAGCAAGAAACTGATTAATATCAGAAGCATCATAAAGATTATCATAAAGATCTTTTACATCTTTCCATCTAGGATCCTCTAATAATTCATCATTCTCAATCTGGAAACATGGATCATAGATATATGGTGAGCGGCTAGATTTAAGAGAGTACAAATCTCTATATTCTACTTCACGAACATCTCCATATCCATCCCAACGGTATAGAATATCACTTTGTTTACCAGGCATAAATAATGTTCCCTGCACTAAAGAACGACATTCAATAAGTTCGTTCTGTTCAAACTTTTTAGTAGTTTTAACAGGAGCTGTTTCCTTTGTAGTATTTTCAGTAGTAGCAACAGTTTTTGTTGCAGCTCTTCTTGTTGCCATGTTATTACTCCTTTTTAATCAGTTAAAGAGGTGGTAATTCCACCTCTTTAAATAGTTTTTTATTTAAGTGTCCAAACTCCGAAACGCTTTCCAATAATTGTGGCCACACCCATTTTAATCTGATATTCATACTCATTAGTTTTATCCATATTTGTATTTCCATCAGATACTTCTTTAATCTGAGCGTCGCCTTCATTGTAGATCTTGATAAATTTGTTATCAGCTACCGGCATAATCAGAAGTTTAGTATTATCTACTAACTTTTTACTTGTGTCATTGTTAGCAAATCTCTGTGGAATTTCGACAAGACGAATACCTTCAAACATACCTAAACGGCCTGTAGTGTGTCTTTCATCTTTCATTGCATTAGATACCCAAGTAATATCTTCCATAGCAGAAAGTTTTGCAAGAGCAGATTTGGTACCCATAACAACTACTTCATCGCCTGTAGCCATCTGTACATCTTCGATCAGGGTCATAAACTCATCTTTTGTTGTTGATGAAAGTGTACCTGTCTTATTAAACTGTGTAGACGGGAGAACCTTCTCACCTGCTGCCATTACAGCCGCATATACCATATCGTTAACTTTTTTGTCAAAAGCTTCATAGATTTTCTGTACAAATGCAGCCCAGTCAATACGACCTGCCATAAACAGCTCATATTCTGTGTAAATTTTAATCCCATACCATGAGGTTCTAACAGAGAATGTCTGTCCTTCTGCCAGACGCTGTCTAATAATATCATGGTGATTACCGGAAAGCTCAGACACTGTCAGAATAACTTCATCCGGTACATAAAATTCATTAGTATCACCGTCAGCCATAGATTTGATTTCTACAAATTCATTGAAGAATGGGTTTTCTCCCCAACCAGAAATAAGCAGATTCTCTACTGTCTCTTCGATAATTTCAAATACATCAATTTTATGTCTACGAATAGCTTTTCTAAGTTCTTTTCTTGAGCAGTTTTCATCTACTCCAAGTACAGAGAACATAATCTCTCTGATTTTATTATTAGCATCTTTTGTAGATACTTTTTCTTCTCCCTTAGCTGTGTCAAACATAAGCTGGGAGTACTCTGCATAATCATTTTCAGCAAAAATATTTCTTACTTCATTACTTGAAAAATTAAGTTTCATTATGTATTCCTCCTTTCATTAACCAATTGTCAGCTTTTTGCTTGTTACAGTTACAGTTGCGCCCTTAGTGATTTCGCCTGAAATACCTTCAGCTGATACTTCAAATACATCACCTGCATAAAGCTCATATGCTCGAACGATATCACCATTTGCGTTATAGAAATTACTTTCATGTTTAAGAGCGGTAGTATACTCTTCGTATAACATTGGTACTTGGAGCAGTAACAGAGCATCTCCTGGTGTTTTAACTTCTACATACCAATTTCCGTTAGCTGCTTTATCCAGTACTACACCAGCAAAACCAGTAGAATCTTTAGCTTTATAAGTCTCCGGTTTGATATAATCGCCTTTTGCAACAATTGATCCGTTGTCCAGATCTTCTTCAATCTGAATGTTATAAATATGACCTGCAATAGTAGCTTTCAGCTTAGAGCTACCAGCAACAGCGTGTTTTTCAGCAGTGGCCATAAATTTCTGAAAATTAGATGCCATTTTTATTTCCTCCTTTAAATATTTTTAGGCAATAAAAAAGAGCTATTTGATAGCTCAATCCTTAAATAAACTTCCATATGGTTTCTTAGCTTTCTTAGGTTCAGTAAAACCAATAGCACTAGGTTTCTGCTGATAGTTGAAAGTGCCTTTTTCTTTAACATATTTACCTAAAATAGCATCGGCTCTTGTCTGTACTTCTTCTACACTGTAAATAGCCTGATTTTTGATCAGTTCTTTAAAATCTTCTCTATCTTTCAGTTCAGTGTAAATTTCAGCACCAAGAACAGCTTCTTTATCTTTTGATTCGTACTCATTAATTTTATTCTGAAGAGCAGCATAGTTACTTCTGAGTTCTTCTAATTCACTTTTTTCTGAAAGTGTAAGATACTCTTTAAATAATTCTGTTCTTTCATCTGAGAGAGATACTGCATCACCATCTTTTGTATAGCCCTGACGGAAAATTTTACTTTCATCCCAGTTGCTATATACAAAATGGTCATCATATGTAGCATTAATAAAATACCATTCATTATCATTTTCTTCCCAAGTAGACAGAAGAGTATATAATGCACCTCTTACATCTTCATGACTAATTTCAAAAGTAACTTCAGTATTACCATTTTCTTTTTTTGTATATCTTTTTTTATTGCTAAACTCTGAATTGTCATTTGATTCTGGATCAGCTTCCGGATCAGCAACTGGTTCTTTTACCGGTTCGTCTGGATCTTCTGTACCTTCGAATAATTCAGCAAACTTAGCCTCTAACTCTTCATCGGACATAGACTCATAATCAAAGTCAAGGTCTTCAACAGTTTTAGAGTATTTCTCTAATAATTCATTGAGTTTCAACGTTTGGTTTCCTCCTTTCGTTGGTTCTTCAATTTCAAACTTAGCAAGAGTCTCCTGCAAAGACTGAATAACCTTTAGTAATTTTTCTTCTGTATTAGTAAAAAGACTATTATTCTCTTCACTGAAATCAGCAATATCTAATCTGGCACCCTCCATACCTTCTTCAACGGGTTTCTCGGTGATAGGATCAGTGCCTAAACAAGTCACACCATTATATCTGAATTTATCTAAGTGAAGCACTTTGTCCTTAGTGTCAAAAGAGAGTTCTGAGATACTTAATTCACAACTTACTTTACTTCCTTGTTTACGCTGAATAATTTCACATGCTGGAGCACAATAATCGTTATAAATTACCGCATCGGCAATAACATATGTTTTATCATGTTCTTTATCATACTCAAGATGATATCCTTCAGGATTGACAAAAACACCAATAGGTTGCTCAATGTATGTAATGTTTCCTTCATCATCAAATTCCATAGCATGAGAAGTAAAATCAGTAGTTCCATCAGATAAAGTGGTAATAGCGGCCAGAACTGGTCTATAGTGTAAAGACGGTAAAGCTTCTAACTGAGCTTCTTCAGATATATAAGATTTATTTCTATTTTCATATAAATGATTTACTTTGAATTTAGTTCGTAAAAAACCATCATCTTCATCAGAATCTTCTAATTCAAATTTTGCCGGAACCTGAACTGCAATATTATATCCAGACTCTTTGGCACTGAATACAGTTGTCTGATTCCTCTGTTCAAAAAAAGAATAGAGATCATCTAATGTAAGTACTTTTTTCTTCATGTTAGCCTCCTTTCTATTGTGTATTTTTATCCTCATAGAAGAGGAGTACTAACTTGCACAATAAATATCGGTATAAGTTAGCTTGTTTATATCTATATTTACATTTGCAAAAGAAAGAGATGAACAATTTGCAAATGTATAGATACCTTTAGTATAGCTGACCTGAGGAAAGCCAATAGATTTTAAAATATTTGCTGTTTCCTGGTCAGCAGTTCGGATAAAATGTTTGTTCATCTATTATCCCTCCTGTTCACTGGACTTTTCTGATTCTCTACTTTTTTCACCTTCATCTGTAAGGTTGTCGGATTGAGGTCTTCCACCTTTTGTATCATCTGTTTTACCATCAATAACTTGCTGTGAGGCAGATCCACTCAATGTGAAAGAAGTACTAAAAGGAATCCATGTTTCGTGAAGTTTTAGAACAGTATTTTCAAGATAATCCATAGATAAAGCTTCAAGAGGTGAGATACCATCAAGAGCAGCAACGGCTAGCTTTACTGGCACACCTCGTTCTCCAGATTTCATAAGTTCTTCTTTTTTAGAAGCTTTTGTATAAGGAGATACCTCAAAATATTTTACTCTAGCATGATCATCACCAATAGCAAAAGTAAGATATCTATTAACTCGTTCTTCTATCTGTGGAAGGACAGTTTTAATAGCCATCATTGTGTCACAAAGAATAGCAGCAGTAAAAGCTGTCGTACCTGAGACTTTGTCATTATCAAGAATCTGTGCACCACCAGAATTTTTAAATAAATTCGAAGTAGCAGTAGCAATTCTATTAACATCTTGAGTCTGGTCACCTTGAAACTCTATAGGTTCAATTTTAAGAGGGGAGATAGCTGCAGATACACAATCTGGAAGAGATTCAACTAGTCTATTATAATATTCAATGGCTGTATCAATATCTACTGAGAAATCATCTGGTTCGTCAGAGTTAGTAAGTGTTTCTAATCTTGCAACCAGAAGTTTATAGATTGATAAGTCATCTTTTACCGACTGAATACTTTGGAGATCAATAAGATCAATAAGTGGTTCGAACAAACCAGAAAGAGGTGGCATGTTAAGTGTTGGATCATCAATGTTAACTTTAATTACAAAAGTTCTTTCTGGATCCAACTCTTGCCAACGAAGAGTATTGTCACTTTGAAAGGAATTGTATTTAGAATTAAATTCAGAATCCCAGTATTCTAAGTCGGCAGTATGACTTCTGAAATAACTGAAATCAAAGGCACAATTAAGAGTGCCATCATAATTAACAGAAGATACTTTACAATAATCTCCATCAAGAGGGTAAATGAAGAATCCAGAATCATCTTCATATGTATAACCATAAAATGTATCTTCACGCCATGCAATCAATAGGCATTTTAAAATCTCTGACTGCATATTCATCTTATCAAGTTGTACTAAAGTATTAAAATAACTAGTCTTTATTTTTTCATCGTCATGCGCATCCTCAGTAAAATCTATCTGAGGTATAACATTAAGAGCTGTTAAATCTACCATTTCTGCCTGATAGGAGATAAGTCTTCTGTAATTATGAGAAACTCTATATAAGAATCTGCTCAAATTACGAAGGTTAGATTCATTGGTTTTAGGGTTTTGCATATATTGACGTAATTTATCTTTACTAAATACAGTAAATGTTCTTGTTTCTGTTTTAGTTAAATCAATAAGCTGTACGGCTTGCTTTACTTGAGCGAATTTTTCTTGTAATGCCTGTTGTTTAAGAGCATAATTTTTTATCTCTTGAGTTGTTTTTTCCTCTTTAATAGCCAATGTCTCACCTCCTAACTAAACATTTTTCTTACTACACCTTTACGAATAGGCATAGCAGCAGCTATATTTTCTTTTTTGGGACGTTTCTTATTTTTAATATGTTCTCTACGAAGTTCTGAGAGTCCATAACAGAGCATTGAGAAACAATACGAACGATCATCATGCAATTTGTTTTGCTTCTCTGTAGACAGTTCAAAGCCATCTTTACCAGATTCTCGTTTCTTTCGTACCATATTAACCATTTCCTCCTTTAGCGAGTCGATCTGTACTAGACCAAGTTCCTCATCAGGAGATAGTTTATAAATTTTAGTTGAGGCCAAATTTCTTTCTTGAAGTTCTTCTTCAACTAAACGATCTAATTCACCTTTAGACATAGATTTATCTTTATACTTAGCAATTAAATCTTTTTTTGCTTTTGCCATTTCTTTTTCGTCTATATCTAGCATTGTTAAATATCCTTTATTATCATACTCAGCAGTGAAATCTATGAGATCAAGTCTCATCATTTCAATAGCAGCTTCATAGATAATAGATTTATACATAGTAGGTGGTAATAATTTAATTTTATCTACAGCATTAGGAAATTTTTTGACATAATCAGACGACTGTTCTTTATCTATAAGACCTCTATGTAAATATTTCTGTTCACCTTCATGTCCTTCTTCATACCAATCTTCCATAAGATAATCTGCAATATTAACACCGGCACCACCAGAACCAGCATCTATAAAGATATTACTTATGTTTGTATAGTCATCGACTCCATCACCGTTATAGTCAAGGATCAGTTGTTTCAATTTCTTGACCTGTTCAGGCGTACGCATAGGAGTTTTATTCTTTTTACTAAGATCCATAAAATTAATACCATTAGCAATACGCATTCTCCAATTGTCTGAAGAATCTTTATAATATTCTCCAACAAGGACAAAAGAGTTATCCATAGATCTAGCTGGATCATATGCTAAGGCAAAAAGTCTGTCTTTTGTATCATTAAACATAATTGGGGGACGGATAGTAGAATTTTTTACTATCATAGAACGTTTGAAGATGGCATCTGCACCGCCATCAGAAGTGAATATATTGTAATACTCACGAAGAGCTTTTTCTTTATTCTCACGCATTGCATTGTCAACCTTTTCTTTGGTTAACAGAGATGCTGGATAAATCTTACCTCTATATGTAGCATTAAACATAATCTCACAGTTGATGTCTGCTACAAAATGGTCTTTGGAACCCCAGATCATAGCTTTACTGTATTCTTTATACTTTTTATAAAAGTAAGAATCAGTAGTGCTGGCGCTTGAAGTGTAGAGTAATTGGTTAGGCAATTCTTTAGGAAGAGTAGTTACATTTACACTTCCACCCATTTTAAAGTTCTTATCCTGAGCTGTATATGGTTCAATAACCTGAAATACTTCTTCGTCCAGGAAACCAGATTCATCAAAACAAACTGCTTCCGCACGTTTTCCTCTTTTCGCGTTGACGTTACTGTTAAGTGTTTTAACGAAGCTACCATTATACAATCTATAAGTAAAACCAGCAGGATTCCTTATAAAACCATCATTATTAGTCATATTAATGACAACTTCATTTCTAAATACATCAGTTAATCCAGTGAATGATTCAATTTCATTTTTAGCAATAGATACAATCTTTTCAAAAGTTTCTATGGACTGATCACTGGTACCGGCACATATATAACATCTACAATTATTAAGAAGCATACCTCTTGTCATGTAATATAAAGCCAAGAGGGTACTCTTACCATAGTTTCTGGTACATAACCATAGAGCATACATCTTATCCCAAGAATTCATAAAAGTATAATTCTGTACATCGAGAAGATCTACACCAATGAATCTTTCCATAAATTTCGTTGGATTCCTTAATCCCCATTGTTTAATTTCAGAAAGTTTCTGCATTCCTTCCATTTTTCGTTGAGAGATGATTTCTTCTGTAGGTTTAACAAAAATAGTAGGTGTATCTGGAACCCAAATACCAGAGTTAGTCTGTTTCATTCCACAATCACCTCATCATTTTCATCAATCAATTTCTTATCTCTGAGGAAATTTTTTAGATCATCATTCTCTCTACGAAGAATACGTGCTTCTTCAATAGCAGCGTCACATTTATTTTCTAATTCTAGTAATTTTTGACGCTGAGTGGATATCATTTCAGTATAATCATTTTCATCTAAAGCCAACTGTTTCATGATTGCAGCAGTACTGGCTTCCGCAACCTGAAGCATACCTTGAGAAGTTCCTATATCAAAAGCATTTACTTCCTGTTCACGAAGCTTCATTTCCTTAAGCTCTTTTACTTTCCCGGTCCAGGTATTAGCACCTTTAGTATTATGATTGCTATGCTTAATACTAATTCCATTATCACGAGCCAAATCAAGAGTAGTTTTCATAATGTCTTTTTTAGTGGCTTCAAGAGCTTTGATAGTAGCAGAATTTTTTATAATAGATTCTGGAGTTTTCTGCAGAGCATTAATTACAGTATTGATTTTTTCAGATTGGTTAAGACTATGTACAATCTCTACACAGGCACCTAACTTCAATTCATCGTCTTGCGTACTTTCATCGAGGAAACCTACTAATTTTCCATACATTAATGGTTTATCTGCATCAGCAGCAGATTCGAATGGATCATAACCAAGAGCTGAAATAACAGTTCTTTTATTGGTTTTATACATTTTTTTTACTTCATCAGAGTTATCTACAGACCCAATAGACGGTAGAAGAGTAGAGCTATTGCCACAATCACCATCTTTCCAAGTTAATGTATTATATTGTGGCATAGATATATTTTTTATATAACTAGTCCAGGTATTATTTTTGGGCCGACCAGACATAGTGTTAGCAGCTTCAAGAATAGATTCATCATAAAGCTTTTGAAAGAAAGGTTTGTCTAAATATCTGAGCGCTAACTGGACACTCTGTTCATCAGGGGCTTTCTTATTACCTTTTAAATCTTCAGAATATGCCAACTTTGCTGCACACATTTTACATATTCTTGTCACACCAGTAGTACATAGAGGATCTGTACTTTTATAAAAGTCGGAAGCATCTTTCAGCTTTCCACACATATTACATGTAAATTTAGTACGCCCTACTTCATAGAGAGCTTCATCAATAGCACGATCAATAACTTTTTGAGCAGGTGCTTTAGGTTTTGCTCTTGGTACAGGCTTTTTTTCAACTTCTTGTGCCACTAGAGCACCTCCTTTTTATCCAATTAAAAAAAGATACCGAAGTATCTTAGTAATAGCAGGTATGGGAGTTGAACCCATCTACAAGCCCTATGAAAGCTCCGAGGAACCGATCCTACGTAACCTGCGGTATTTGTAGACTCAAAAGGCTCATTATCTGTTGCAATCAGAGACAAAACCTTCTAATAAACCTAATCCATGTGTATACACATCTCATAGTAAAACTTATCTACTTGTTTTGTGGAGTTTTGATTTAATTTGTCAACCGCATGGGAGAAGAGTGATTCGAACACTCAAAGCAATTGCAACGGTTTTACAGACCGCCGTAGATCTCCATCTCTACCGTTCTCCCGGACGTTGCGTTAGGGATTCGAACCCCAGAGGCTTTTACACCCAGACAGTTTTCAGGACTGCACCCTCGACCTACCGGACACGCAACATTAATCTGTCTTTCCAGATTGTCAGGCCGCCCCGCAGCCATTTCCTAATTATAAGTAAAAGGCAGGAGAGTAATCCTGCCTTTCAACCGGAATCAATCCGGTTATCTTTATATTCATGATATGCTACAATCACATAACCAAGAGTTACATGGTAGGATTTTCACCTACGAATTCCCACAGGAGGTGGGCTGTAATCTACATATCTTGTAACGCAAAGCAGAGTAATCGAAACTCAATCCTGTCGGATCACACGACTTAGCAGGTCGGTTCCACACCTTGTGAATTTACTTTGCAGAATAGGAGGGGGGAGTCCCAGTTCTCCCCAAAGAAACAACTATACGGAAAATGACATTTGAGATTACCCACAACTCTCAAATATACAAACATCCGGTACGGGAATTGAACCCATGTTACTGCATTGAAAGCGCAGTGTCTTAACCGCTAGACTAACCGGACAAATCGCCAACCTGGAATTCACCAGGTCAGCAATTTAATATTTATTTCACTGCATCTTTTAATGCTTTTCCGGCTTTGAATTTAGGTGCAAGATGAGCTTCTGTCATCATAGTTTCTCCCGTCTGCGGATTACGGCACTCTCTAGCAGCTCTTTCAACAACTGAGAAAGAACCGAATCCTGTGAATGCTACTTTTCCTCCGCTTGCCAGTTCATTAGTGATAACCTGAAGAAATGCGTCAACCATTGCTCCAGTATCTTTCTTTGTGATTCCTGTTGTTTCTGCTACTTTTGTAATAACTTCTGCTTTTGTCATAATAATTATTTCTCCTTTTATTCTTTATTATTTACTACGGCATATCTAAATTTATAGCCGTGAGTTTGTTTTAGTTTTCCTTTACACACCTTGCTTATAGAAGATGGATCTAAATTTAATTCTTTAGCTGCTTGACTAATACTTTCATAATTATTGATAATTTCTCCAGAAGAGGAGATTCGATCTATAGATTTTATGGTAGAATCTTTATAATTCTTTCTTTGATGTAATCTATAAGAAATAATTTCATCAGTGGTCATATCCTTAATGTCATTGAAATACATAAAAATATATCCATGACATGTATTGTTTTTCCCTGATGCAGTTTTAGAAATGTTTGTGGAAGCTATGCCATTAGCTCTGGCACAGTCTTGAACACTTACATAATACTCCAACACTTCATAGTCAGTATCTAACTTTATAATGGGCACAGTTTCATCTATATTGTTAGAAAGCATTCCAAAATTTTTAGGAATACAATTTCTATTATAAGCTTTGTAACCTGCCAAGCCTGATCCACCAAGAGTCATATTATACCCATAATTATATGTATCTAATGTAGCTATCCAATAAATTTCTTTAATATCTAACTCGTCAGGTTGGCATTCTTCAAGTATATAAAAATCAAAGTTCTCAACACCGTATTTATCCATTGCTCTATAAAGAAATGTATCTCTTACTAAAGAACTTGTATGTCTATGCTGAGTCCATCGTGATTTAATATCAATAGATTGACCAACATACTTTTTGTGATTTATTTTATTCTCAATGCAATATATACCACAGGACACTCAACATCAGTCCTCTACAGGGACCTCTGTTTTTTCTGTGACAGCTAAATCAAAAATACAGCCTTCAAATGTATTCTTCAGTGCATTGATAAGATCAACTACCTCGCCATCTACGTAAACAGATCCCTGTTCATCAATTGTAGCCTTCTTGATTTTCATCTGGGTAGTAGTTGTTGTTTTAATTTCTACTCCATTCATCCTTTTCTTCCTTTCACTCTTTCCCACAATTTTAAAGCTTCTCTGTACTCTTTAATATTATCTTTCCTCCAACGAGCACTGTAACGTGCAGAGAATTTTAAAGTAGGTTCTATTGTTTTAATTTCTCCGTCAGGCATCTTTTTCTCATGACTTGGTACTAATTTACTAAACATACCAAATCCTGTGAACAGTCGAATTTCTACATCCTTATGTTCATTTGCTGACAGGAGTAAATCATACACAGTTTCTTCTAAAGCTTCATATATTTCAGCTATATTTTCTTCTTGATAGCCTGTTTTTTCTGAAACCTTAGCAATCAATTCTTTTTTGGAATATTTCATAATATTTCATCAATAGGGCAGTCAACGCCAACAATAGTATCAACAATTCCCAATTCTTTAGCTTCTTCTGGGAACATATAATATTCTCGATCAGCAATACCGTCTAAAAAATCTTTGGTAATAGAAGTATTGGCATATACAAGTTCGGCTAATCTTTCATCACATTTATTATAAAAATTCATGATGTCATTTGCTTTTCTGGAAGTCTGCATAATACCGGTTTGTCCGTCATGAATACAAATTGTACTATTAGGAAAGATATATGATTTATCACAGACCATTGGAATATAACTTGCCATACTTGCAGCCATTCCAATTATTAAGCAATAAACAGGTGTGATACTATGTTTAATACAATCAATGAGTCCCATTCCGAAGTTTACGACTCCACCTACTGAATTTAAAATAATCCAAATAGGCTTTCTTTTATCTTCAGGAACATCTTTATCTTCCTGATTATATTTCAAAATATATAAACAGATGGACTCTAATAGATTGTTATTGATTTCATCGTTAATGATTAATCTACGATTGTCATAGTTGCTTTTGATGATATCAGCAACTAATTCATCTACTCCACTTTTCATAATTGGAAAATCAAATAATTCTTCCATATGTTTCTCCTTGTAATCCTTATATTTTTAGAAGTGATCCTTTTCGAAAAGATCAGCGAAGAGTTTACTGGTTTCTGATCGCACATCTTCTCCAAGATAGATACATCCAAATTTTTCATTTCCTTTAAATTCATTGCACATTTTAATGAGAGGATTATTAATCGTTTTACTTAACAGAGATTGTTTGTAATCACCTGCAAGATAAATTTTACTGTTCTCTCCGAGTCGTGTACCAATAAGTTTAATTTGACTTTCTGATAAATCTTCTGCTTCATCACAGAGAATAACAGTGTCATTATAAGTAGTACCTTTCATAAAGAACGGTACATTAGTATCTAACACACCAGATACTTTCAAACTCTGTAATTCAAACTCTCCGCCATTAAGAGACTGAGAGAGTGGTTCAAAGAATCTCCCAACTTTATCTTCCATGTCGCCTGGAAGGAATCCAATCTCTTTACCTTCACCAGAAACTTCTCGTACACCTAAGATTTTACTATTTCTGCCTTTCTCCTTTACATTGTATAGTGCCATTTGCATAGAAAGATAAGTTTTTCCGCTGCCGTAACCACCGAGAATAGCAGCGATAGTAATATCTGGGTTATTCAAGATATCTAATGCACAACGTTGTAAAGAGTTTTTTGCTTTAATAAATTTGGAAGATGGCAGTTTTAGTGCCACAAACCCCTGACCATCATAGCGCATTTCTTTAGTAGTGCCATCGTCAGTATTTTCAATAATGAGATACTCATTGGTGTACCAAGTTGAATAATCTAGTTCAGCCATAGCCTGATTGATAGCATTAGTATCACCTTTAATTACTTTATATCCTTTATATATCTCGTTAGTAGGCTCTACGATTCCGTACACTGGCAGGTTAAAGACTTTCCTTGCAATATTTTTGCAGCACAAATCATCTGAAATGAATTCAATATCCTGAACTTTAGATAGAGTATAAGCACTAAAAACAATCCTGTTGTCTGGTCTAACTGGATCCAATTCGAAATTTAACAATTGTTTTTCCATTTCAAAATTGTAATTTACTATGGAATACCGATCATGATTCTGATCTAAAAGACGAGCTATATGTCTAGCTTTGTATTTGATATCCTCATCTTTTCGAGAGGATGTTTTGATATTTTCGATTTCTCTAAGAGTTTCATCAGAGATGAAGAATCTTTCTTTGAATGCTGCCTCCTGGAGATTCAGGAGAGCATTGGTATCATAAAATTTAGTAATAGTTAGGCACTCCTTTACAGTGATTTTGCTTTATCAGCATAGTAGTCCTCAATATATCTGTTGTTGCCTGAGGTCTTATAATATCCTACATGATATCCTTTTTTGTTAATGTAACCTTTGTGCGTGTTTCTAATGATACCTTTGTCCATTAGTTTTTCAATTTCTTTCTTAGAAATCGGTTTAATAATAATCAACTCTTTCTATAATTTATTTTTTATTAAATAGATGTTCGTAGATTTCCATACCCCTGTCATTCAGCATCCTGTAGTAAGGTTCCTGAGAAGACTCCCCATTTCTTCTCACAGTCACTCCGGAACAGACTGCGTTGTCACAGCGGAGGATATTTACTCCATCTACTTTTTTCAATGTTTTTCCACAGACAGGACATTTTCCTAAAAATTTCTGTCTGGCAAAATAAAGTCTATTGTTGTTTTTCATCCTTATACCTTCCCTTTCATATATACTCAATCAACGAAATCTCGCAAACGCGCCTGTAGAGCGCATTTGCGGAGACATTGGTTTAGTTTGATAGCGTTACATATGCCTTTTTTCTCTATGTTTAGCAACTCTTTGACGAGTTTTTTCTAAGTCAATAATATTTTGACATTCGGAACAAAGTACAGAACGATTATTTTTAGATACTGCAATAAATTCTTTACCGCAACAATCACACGTAATAAGTTTTGTTTCATCCTTGGCACTTTTATTCTGGCAATCGGTGCAATAAGGTGAACCGCCTTTAGAATATTTCACTTTATACGGCTTCCCGCAGCGTTTACACAGCTTTATCTTAGACTTCGGGCCCAAGTTCTGATACTGATAGCCCAACTCACGCATATCTGTAATTTTAAGCACCGGATCAGACTCATTATCAACAAATGTGATTCTTATATTGAAGCGAGTTATCTTTTTACTCACTTCAACCAACCCCAATTCCTTTAAGTCATAAATTATGTACGGACGATCATCTACTTTACAAGTTACTCTGGCAAGGTTGAAATATACGTCCATAGAATAATTGATCCAGTTATTATTGGTTTCTGATTTTAGATTGTTAAACTTGGCAATGACTAAAAGAGTGAATGCAAGTCTTTCCCTGGCAGGATTCTTGATTTCCTTGATGGTATCTAACTCTTTCTGCGTAATAGGTATATAATCAATGTTCAACAGATCTCTCTTCTTAGCTTTACCAATACATTTGTCTATAAATGAGTACCAGTTATTGATATCAAAATCAGAATCTACTTTGGAAGCAAATTCTTCTATACCATTATAAATTTCTTTCTGAGTATACTTTTCCTGATACATATATCTAGTTAGAAGAGCTATGTTTGCTCCTAAATCTTTAGGGCTACAATCACCGAGTTCTAACATTTTTTCTATATATTGTTTTTCGTTGAGTATTAAATCCATTATTCTTCGCCTTTCATTTTTACTTTTTTCATTGAGAAGTGTTCGCCGCAAAACTCTATATCACCGTCTGGATCCTTTACAGGAAACTGCGCATAACCATCTGTTCGAGAAAGAAGGTTATCAATAATAGTATCTCCGGACATCTCCCAGACGAAAGTTTTACCCTTTTTTGTGTTATATCCCAAATCAACCAGAATGTTACAAAGCTTTTCTGCGTCTGGAACATATTCTGCACACTCTGATTCAAAAGTCATTCCAATAGGAGTTAAAGAAGTATCTTCATACACAGAGCTATGGCGGCTCATTCTGTTTGCATAAGTTTTGTTATATTTATCATAGATACGTTTTATAAAAGCCTTATCCTTATTTGTGTAGGTGGCATCTGACTTCAGAATAGAACTGTCAAACGGTACCTTACTTTCTTTTACATCAGCCAGTGTTTTCTCAATTTCCCAACAGAGTTCATTGACTACACAGGTTTCTGCATTGACTGGATAGAATTCTTTATAGAATTTAAGAAACTCTGCCTGTTCTTCAGTCAACTCTTGTGATGACAGCAGCTCTTCCAGCGGAATATTAAATCTGGACCTGCTCACGGCATCTGATGTTTTGATGTAGTCTTTGTATTCTTTCATAAGAGTAGGGTAGTTGTAGATGAAGAAGTACGGCTTCTTATCTGCACAAATTCTCTGATTGAATTCCTTCTTAGATATTTCTTCTGGTGTATCTGTTTCTTCTATACGGTTGTAGCTATTGTCATACCAATGTTTTGGCATAGGTTTAGCGATGATTCCTTTAGCTTTATCAATAGAGTTCTGTTGGAACAGCTGCCCACACAATATCCTGTAGTCTAAGACTTTATATTCCTCACTGTCTTTCGGGAACCTTGCCTGTAAGCATATCTGTGAAGTGATAACATTAGTAATAGGACCAATCGCATCACCGAAAGAACCTTTATTAGCTTGTATCATATCTGTCTCAGTCGGAACTACCTTGTTTCCTTTGCGCTGAATACAATAGATCGGAGGTAAGTTTTCTGTATGCTTAAGTAAGATGTCATTATTAGTAGTGAACATTAAATCTCCATCGCAGTCGGCTCCATTGAGAGCTTCTTTAGTACTATCCCATGAGTTTAACAACATACATGTGTTTATATATCTATACCAATAAGTCATATCAGGAGTCCCTACTATCTTAAGCTTACGTACATTGTATTTGCTTGTCATAGGTGCTCTGAAGCAGCAGACCTCGCTGACTTCTCGATCAAGCCAATGTTTATGCCAGCATTCCCCAGCATGGAGTAATCCTGTGACTGGTAAACCAAAGATACTCTGCATCAAGCTATACGGATCCCCTCCAATGATGGCAAAGTTACCCCTTACTTTGAGTACACCAATCTTGGCCTGTCTGATTTTTTTCTTTATCATATTGTAGATTCTGTCTCTGATGTAAGGATCATGAATCATCTGTGGTTCAATCATGAGAGCATTGATATACGGTTCTTCATCAATATAGGAATCTTCTGTAAGATTTGTTCCTCTCAGAAATAGGAGTGACTTCCTGTAATCTAATCCAAGGATTTCTTGAATTTCTTCTACTGTAGGACGGACCAATTCAGTTACTTCTTCCGGTGTAAGGTGGTAATTCTGCAGGAACTGGTAATTTGTGCTTCTGTACTCATCAAGTCTTGCAGGAGCAGTCTTGGCTATAGATATTTGATAATGATATTTTTCTATATTGGACCAGTAATCTTCGAAAGAAGAGTAGGAATCCCATAATTTAAGCATAGAAGTAGTAATAATCAGTTCAGACTCTCTGATATCTCTCATATCTCCCCAGGCATCTTTTATATAGAAGTTTTTCGCTATAGATTCCCCAAAAGCTAAGTAATCCATTGTGAAAACCATGCCCTTTGTCCATGGAAGTCCTCTGAGATTACAGCCAGATAAAAAATCTTCTTCTTCGTCAAGCTCTCTTGCCCAACGGTAAGAGAGTGATGGAAGCATGATTCCGTAACCGTCTGATTCCGTAAGCTCTATTTCTTGATCCTTGAGGAACTCTACTATTGGTTCATCAGACTGAGAGTCATCTACACGAATAATGTCTTCTGTGAAATGAGTAATGCAGTCTGGAACGACTATGATCCCTTTCGGCATACTTACTGGAATACTACCGGAACAGATCAGTGCCTGGTACGCTTCAAGTTTAGCTGGCACAAATTTTTGTTCTAGGTTCCTACCGCAACAGAGACGCTCATAGAGCTGGGGATATAGCCTTTCAGAGACATAAACAATAGTAGAATTCTTTATGCCCCCGTTGGTGCCTAGGAGTCTGTGATATTTTATTCCATTGATAGAAAAGCCTTTATTGGCTCTGTTATAATCAGACATTTTATCAATGATCAGACACATGTAATCTGGAACAAATTGAAGATTATAGAATCTTTTATAGAGATTTGCTATGAGAGTATCTTTCTTAGAAGAATCAGATTTTTTGAGACGCTTGATTTCTTTCTTTATATAAGAAGCTTCTTCTTCTCTGGCTTCACTGGTGTCTCCGTTGAGTTCATCAATGAATCTGAGAATCTGGCTATCAGACAGAGAAATAATGTCTTCTGTGTTTAGAGCTTCCTCTAATGGATATTCCAGCTTCCAGCGTGATCTACGAAGACGTTCACTGTGGAGCTTGAATAAGTATCTTTTACATTTTTTCTGCTTTGCTATTGTAATCATTCCTTTCTTTGGTAGCGAGCTATGAGGGTCTTACTTTCTTTCTCTCACTCGCTTCGCTCATTCGTTCAATCAGTTCGAGTTGGATTTATTACACCTGTAAAAAACAACAATTATTATTTATATAAAAAATAATTACTATATTTTTTTGGTGTAACAAAAAAACAATCAACGTCTGAACGCAAAATTTTTTCAGAAGCAGCTGCTTTAGGCGAGGCGCTTAACCGCCGAGTGTAGAAAGTAGCGCTGAAAAAACTTTCATGTGTTCAGACCTCAGGCTTCGCCTTTCGCTCTATTGCAACCTGACAGCGGTGTCAATTATTGAATTCATTTTCTTATTATTCAGTGCATCACATTTGGAACTTGCATCTTTCAACTTTTGTATTATTAAATTGTTTAGAGTATGAGGATCTGATAATGGAAGAGTATTAAACTGCTTAATCTCAGTAAATACGTAACATTTTGTATATCTTTTTACTCCTAGCGGCTCCAATTTTTTAAGAATAAAATCAGTATATTCTTTTGCTTTGGAACTATGTAAGATAGACCATTCATCTTTATATGAAGTTTGTGCCAAAGCTTGAGCTTTTACATCTTCCATGTAGTCTATTGGAATGTCTACTGGTTTGTGTCCTTCTTTGAATGTATAGGCATAGTCCATATGATATGAAATACAACCTTTCTCTTCAAATTTCCTCAAATTTATATATAATATTTGTGCAATGATACAATTTATTTTTTTATGAAAATATCTATAAGAAGAAAGAGAGAGTTCTGTTGCATTCACACAATCTAAAAAATATTTTGGTCTCGTGAATCTGTCACTCGTAAACCCTAAGAGTTCATAAAGGTCTGTTACGGAATATTTCTTATTGAGTTCCAGATGCTGTAAGTTTGCATAGATTGCTGAGTTATATTTTCCATGTGGACAATACTCTTTTTGTTTACGTTTAGGTTTAGTCTTAGGTTCTTTATATATTTCGTCAATGATCAATTTGTGGGTACCTGTAATTTTTTTCCATGAGAAATATAATTTGAATTTTTCCTGCTGTAGAACATAGCCTTTTCCGGCAGGCATCTTCTGACCAGTAAGAGCTACTGACAGTTCCTGCATGTTCTTAAATTCCTGACCGGGTAAAATTTTTGTGGTGTCGATCAAGTTTCTTACCTCCTAAATAATGGGTTTATTTGAGTATATGGATCAAATTTCTTTTGTAAGAGGCTCACTGTAAAGTTGTAAGCCTCTCACTGTAAAATCAAAATTTACTTACAGATTTCATAATACTGAGCAGACAGTTTCTCAATGTCTGGACCGAAGATTACACATGCTATTTCAGCTAGATCATTGAACATACCAATGTGCTCTATGTAATCTAAACGGTTCTGTAGCTTAGGCTTATGTGTCTCATTGTAATGTTCAAGCTGTACTTTAGTATTCATATGAAACTTATTGTCGAACTCTCTGTAGAGGAATGGCCAACGTGTATGAGGACTTCCTCCGAAGCGTACAATTCTATTAAGAATCTGACGTTTATCTGCTAATGGAATGTCTGATGTAAGATTACGAATGATGTCTTCCTGATGTGAAATAGTGTGATTCTGCTGCTGAATTGTATTGTTCTGTTGCTGGATAGTATCAAGAGTAGTTTTAAAAAGAAGTCGAGTGTTCTGATCCGCAAATGGGAGATAGGTGTCTAGGAAAAGGTCGGACTGTGATGGGTTAACGTAGCCCCCTGTCTTACGGATGGACGGGAGTACCTCTGCTGTAACCCAGTGCTTGAAGTCCTTTGCTGATGGAAGCTTGCTGCTGAGGATGAGAGAGTAGAGGCCGGATTCGTTGATAATAGTCATCTGCTGGGTTCCTCCAAGGGTGTCCCATTTCGTTACCCCCTTGTCTTCTGCATCAACATGTACTAAAACAGCTTTCCTTGCATTACTATATCCCAAAGCTTCTGCTACATCTTTTCCTACAAACCATGGTTCCCCTGAGATTTCAACAGTTCTCAGTTCACCAAATTCTGGATGATTGAACACTGTTGGGGCTTCTGTTGGCGTAGACGCTTCTGGAAGATGATTTATAAACCAGTTTAGATGTTCTTCGGTAGGATCTATTTCTTTGAAACCTGCATAATTGATGATGATAAGTTTACGGGAATTAAAAATAGTATGATCAGTATTCTCAGGTGAAACATGGTATTTTATAGCTCGCCAGGTGTCTTTGTAACCACAGATAGCTGCAACATCTTTACCGATGAACCATGTGGTGCCTTCAATGATAGAGTATCTGAGAGGGATTGAAATTGAATCATTAGTGTGGTATAGTAATGTGTGGGTATTAGTAAAAGTCTTCATATAAAATGCTCCTTATGATTTATAAACTTGTTTACGGGTTAAAGCTTCAAGCTCATCATAGTCATACTCAGTTAAGTGGGAATCTGTAGTATTGATCAGGAACTCGTTGGGTTCGAAAGATGAGAGAAGTGAGTCTAAGAGTAGAAGAGTGTTTTGTACACCTAGATTGTAGCCTTTTACTGCATCTGGAGGTGCAGTAGATAGAATGGCTGATTTGTGAGAATCAAGTTGTTTTTGGAGTTCTTGAGTAAGATTGACTCCAATAAAAGTAATGTCGTTCATATGTACCTCCTGTGATTTCTATCCCTTTCGGGATAAGTGTATTATAGCACTGACCATGAAAAATGTCAACAGAATTTTACAAACTTGTTTAGAAAAATAAAAACAGGTGAATCAGGAAAACATATATAATAAGGAAGAAACTCTAATCTGGAAATTGAGTGAGAGAGATGTGATGATCGGAGAATCTGGGAACATGGATCCGAAATCTGAACTTGGTGTCAAAAAAGCTCTGCATCCCCCGAAAACACTGCATTTTTAAGGAAAATTTGGCATAAGTACCCTCGGTCTGAAACGTGCGAAAATGCTTATTTTCAAACCTTTAGTGGACAGATATGAACGGTTTGGGCTGATTTTGGTTGTTCCTGACTGAAGTACTGGGAATGCTAGGATTTATACAATGGTAAGATGTATCGTTTTACAAATGCCCTGTTTTCAAGGCTTCACAGTGTAAAAGTGGATAGCCCTAGCATACTTTAATAAATCAGTGTGTAGCATTCGTACCGTAGCGAAATTTTACAGCATTGAAATTTTACAATTGAGTAATTATACAGTGATAGTGCATAAAAGCTTTACAGTGCTAAAGTAATCAGAATATTCAGTCAATATAACGAATTGTATTAAATTGTGTCTGGATTCTCCTATCAGACCCATGAAAAAAACAAACTGTCAATACAAATGCGCTTTAGAAAACAATGTTTTTGACAAATGATTACATTTGTATTGAATTGTCTGACAATTGACTTCTGGTAAAGAACCGGTTCAGGTAAATTGTATATACAATTCAACAAATTGAATAGAAAAGAGGATATAATTTATGTCAAATTATGAATATAACAAGAAATATGCTAAAGAATGGGACAAAAAGAACATGAAAAACGTTGGTGTCAGTTTACGAATTGAACAATATGAAAAACTCAAAAAATATTGTGATTCTAACAATATTGCAGTATCAGCTTTTATTAAATCACGTATTGCAGATATAATTGATTAAACTTTACTAATTAACACTCTATTCTAAATATTTAATCTATTCTAAATATTCAGATGTATTACACTATGTATATAAGTACATACAGCAGTACGTCTTACACTCTGTATGCAGACTGTCTGATCCTGACAACCTTTATTTTTTCGCTTTAATAGGAAGTAATTTTTCACGAAAAAACTTTTTTTCATGCCAAAAAGCCTGTATTTATACGGCTTTGCGAGCTTTTACAAACGTGTAAATAAAAATATTTTAAAAAAAGCTATTGACAAACTACCTTAAGGGTAGTATGATAAGCGTGTCGATAAGGAAAGGCGGTCGACAAGTTCAAACAGTGGTTCTGGAATCCACAGAAAAATTCCTAAAGTAGCAAATAAAACTTTTTCAAAAAGTTTTAAAAAGTACTTGACACAACCAAACAGTTGTGATAAAGTACAATCATCAACAAGAGCACAACTTGTTGAGTAACAAAAAAGCCCTTGCGCTAACAAGGGCAGAGATAACTGAATAGGAGGTGATTACATGAACCTTAAAGGTTTTGACGTTCCAGATGGGTTCATGGGATGGGTGGACTCTATCCAGCGGTATATGCTTTTTGCTTCATACCGTGACTATAGAGAATACCTTGAGCCATAGGGGGCTTTTGCCCCCTAAACCCTAAACAGTTATTGTAACTATTATACCATATTGCCTTGCATGATGCAAGAGTACGTTCCTTGAAATCATATATAGTTAGTGCGTCTACACCTTGATGGGTAGCTTGCCACGTCCAAACTTTCACCTTGATGGGATTGTCTGGAATCTCTAGTAATAGAGCGCAAGAGTGCTGTCTATATTACATATGCTTATTAACAGTCTACGGACTAACTATATATTTTTTTAAGTGATAAACAATAAAATAAATCCACAGGAGGAAATTATTATGTCAAACAAAACTTTTAAAATTACAATCACAGGAAAGAATGAGAAAGAGTTATTTGCACCAAAACAGGTTGTCAATGTACAGCGGTTTGGTGAAGATGTACAGTTAGAATACGACAGACAGCACTATTTACAGTTGTCTGATAAATATTCTAAAGCTGTTGCATCAAGAACAAAAGCCCTTGAAAAGGGTGAAGTATCTAAGGCTAAAAAAGCTGACCTTGACGCTAAAGTTGAGTCTGCTAAAGAAGCACTTGACACTTTCAAATCAGAGCTTGTTGAAAGATATTCAGAGGACAGTTTCTGCCCTAAGCCTACTAGCAATCGCATTGCTTCCGTCTATGTATGGGCTTACTTCCAGACAGGCGGTACATTCACACTGACAGGCTTTCATTCACTCTATGTCAATGCTAAAGACTATCAGGCTACTTACAATGACGTTGAGTCATTCGACGCTGATAGACAGCGTGATTTCAAATATGTGAAAGAACTCTGTAAAGACATCATGTCACCAGTATTCAATACTGCCAATGACGGTACAGATGATTCCATGTATAAAAACTTCACATTAGGTGCTACACCAGCATGGGTTGCTAACAACTTGTGTGCATTCATCTGGGGTAAATTACAGGCAGGCTCTAAGGGCTTAAAGCGTAACTATGGTAAAGAAGTCGAAGCATCCAGACAGCTGATTCTGTCTTATCTTGAATACTTAGGTATTCCAGTAGATGACGCTATCAAAGTATCAGCAGAGGAATCTATGGAGACTCGTATGGCTTAATCGTACTGATATGCTCTGCCTATGACTTCGGTCGTAGGTAGTCATATCAATATGATAGGAGGAATTAACTATGAAACCATGTTCACAGGTCAGAGGTTTTGGCACTAACTTTCACAACTATGTGTTACCTCTTTACAGCCTTTTTGGTAATGTCAATGGCACACTTTACGTGTGTATTAGACCACATTACAGAGTGTCACGGCTCAAAGTCTGGAATGGCTACAGATGGGTAGACACCACTACTAAAGACCATCCAGATATTAGACATTTCATTATAGCTTTCATGAACTCTGCTGATTTTATCAGTGAAGAACCTGTAAAATGTCGTAGAGATACTAGAGCTATAGCTTCCATGCTTCCACGTGAGAAGAAGCATCCACAACCTATGTATGGCTCAAAAAGCGGCTGTTACTCACAGGCACGAGTTGACGGTCAGGGCTATAACATCTCATGGGAAGAAGATTCCAAACCTGTATTCGGTCATGGTTTACCTGTCAAGTATTCCGAAGGTCACAGATTACCGCCGGTGGGCTTTAATAGCTTCGAAGGCTACACCGACACGCCAGAAGCACGTCGTAGAGATGGCATGAAGATTAAACAGATTAAGTGCAGACCAGGCAAGGTCTATGTTGTTGAAACACAAGCAAAAAAATAATATGAGTTATGCCACTCTAAAAGGCAGGAGGAAAAATTATGACAAAGACTATCTACACAAGAATCATCAACAAGAAAATCACATCTGTAGAGCTGAAATCTGTTTTAGGCAGAGAACTCTACATCTGTAACAATGGAAACTGGACAGATGTTCTCAACGAATTTTCTTTCAGCTACACACCAGAACAGTTCTGCCAGTATATCTCTGACTATAAAGCATGGGCGGAACTCAACAATGTCTATGTAGAAATTACAGAAGGTAAGGCAGAATTTAGGCAATCAATTAATGAAGCCAAAGACCTTCTGAAAGACTGGCTTGAGAATAATGAGCTTGATGATTTTAAATCATTGTATTCTGGTCTTTCAGCAAGGCAGAAGGAAGCTGTCGTTCTTGTTCTTAGGTACAGTGAAATCTTTGAGTACGCATATGCGAACTTAATGTGTCCATCAACAAGCGAACTCTCCCTTCTCTGGAAAGCTTCTGTAAAGAAACAGAAGCACAAAGCAAATCTGCTGATCACAGTGATAGGGGATAGCTACGAGTATATCATCAACCTATTCACAGGCGAAGTAGTAGATTATGTGGACATGGACATCATAGAAGGAAATTTTTAGGAGGAAAATATCATGATTAACTTAAAGAAAACAACAAAGGAACTGGAAGGAATCAACTTCGTAGCATTCAGCAACAACGTAGTAGTAGTGAACACAACTCCGCATCCTGTGTCAATGCAGGACATGGATGGCACACTAATCACCGTGCCTACTTCTGTGCTGATCAATGCCAAGGCAGAAGAGCGAAAAGTTTCTGATCTGTTTGTCCGGACAGAGTTCGTAGGAACAGAAGAAGGTAAGGAAACAATAGAGAGAATCAAGTCTGTCTACAACAGACAGTTCTCCAATGGAACCCTTGTGATTGTCGGTAGTATTATAGCTGCACAGGCATACCCTGGAGAAGTAGCAGCTATGACACCTGTAGAAGGATTTGAGCGTGTAGCACCAGACCAGAAGAGAATGCGTTGTGACAAGTTCACAACTTTCGCATAAGGAGGGAAATCATGCAGAATTATAAAACCAGAATCGCGCAAGCAAAATCAAGTTTCGAACTTTCCTGTATCTGGGAAGAAGTTCGCAATGCTTATTGGATTAAAAAGACTATTAGTAAGAAAATGTACGAAAAACGTTCTGCTGAAATTGCAGCTAGGAGGAAATCATTATGAACAAGGCAGACAGAATAAAAAAGAAATTAATCAAGGAAGTAGTAATTCCTTCATTATTAGGAGCGTTAATAGCACTCCTTTTTTTATTGGCTGTAGTGAAGCCTACTGGAGCAAGTGAAGACAGTACCCGTCCAATGACAGGCACTGTCTATTTTGTTTCTGGACATAGTGTATCCATTGTATCACCTGATAAACGCACTTGGAGTTACAAAGGAAAAGGCTTCACAGTAGGAGATACAGTATCTTGCGTTGTCTCTGACAACGGAACCTCAAAGACAGTAGATGATTATATTAAGTCTGCTGTCGTGAGCGAAACCGAGTGTTTGCCTATAGAAATAGAAGCAGGCGAAGAGGGAGCTTTAGTCCACTTCGCAAGCGAAACACATTATTTAGAAAGAAGGTATTAATATGAACTTAGAAGTATTATATAAACAGTTCTCTGGCAATGATTCATTCAAAACACCAGAGGACAGAAAGTCAGTGTATCTTGAGTCATTAGAGAAAATGTATCCAGGAATTCTTTGTTCCATTGGTCAGTGTATGGAAGTGAAATTAACAGGTGAACCTTATGAAGATGAAGGATTCTACACAACAGAAATGAGAAAATCAGATTATCCATGGTGGATAGTGACTACTTCTGTCGGAGACGAAGGAGCAATAACTTTATTCTATCCAGGAGCAATGGAACGCTTGGCAATGGTACTAAGCGAAAGTTACTATGTAGGATGTGCTGGAGATGATCGAGCAATATTAATCGGTGAAAGTTTTATGTCTTTGGAAAGATTCCAAAATCTCTGTCAGAGAAAATATCAAGGCAAAGGATATTTTTACAATGCTGAAACAGGAATCTTTTCACTTGCACAAGGGAACTAGATAATTTATAATCTCTGTAGGAGGTATAAACCTATGCAGAGAATTATTAATCCAGCCTTAGCCAAGGCAAACATGAGCAAAACGGAACTTGGTGCTCGTTTGGGAGTAACTCAACAGAATATATCTAAAAGAATCCAGAGAGGCAAATTCACTCTTGATGAACTTCAAGAAATAGCTCGTTGTATGGGAGCAGAATTTAACTGTTCCTTTGATTTCCCAGATGGAACTAAAATAGGGACAAAAGGAGAGTGATATATGTATTACGTTAGTATATTACATAGAGTACCGTATACTACTGTAGAATACACAACGGAAACTTACTTTATAGATGAAGTAGCAGCGGACAATTGGATTGATAAAATCTTTATGCCGCATGAATTTCATCCAGACTTGTGTACTATAGTAGACAGAGGACCAGCCTCATGGTCTAAAATAGGAGTGCTTTGCGCAGACTGAGACATCTCGAAAGAGATGTCTTTTTTATTGGAGAAAAGAAATGGCAGTATCAGAAGCTCAGAAGAGAGCAAGTAAAAAATATTTCGATAATAACTACAGACAAGTGAAACTGTCAATGCCTATTAAAGAAGCGGAAACTTTAGATATATATTGTAAAGAACATAAATGTAGCAAAGCTGGCTTTATCCGGGCATTGATTAGAGAAAAGTTGGAGGAGTCATCATGACAATTAAATATACAACCGTTCGACTGCAACGGAAAGAGGCTCTTTTGGGTTGTACAGTACCTAAAGGAGCCTTATTTATTAGAGGCAACGGTCTCCAGTTTATCTGCACAGAGAGACCTAAAGATCCTATGAATATTCCTGTGTTAATGTTTCAGAATGGAAACTGGCACAGAATTTCAGTGTCTGTTATGTATAGCTATCTTGCAAGAGAGATAGTGAATTTTATCTAAAGGAGGAGTTTTGTTTGAATAATGTCTACACTATCCAAGAGATTATGACTTTGAAATTCTGTGAGTTGTCCAATGTAGTGTATGAAGCTATCTTAGCAGAACTCACAAGGCAATATGAAGGTATGATTGATAGACTGTTGCCTATCTTTGACAAGGCACCTGTATATCAGTTAGATCAATATGTAGATATCTATAAATATATCGTAGTTATATAGAAAGGAAATAAAAATCATGAAGAAATTATTAGTTTTAGCATTAGCAACTATGATGGTTTCAACCCCAGTATCAGCAGCTCCAACAACAGATGGAGAATGCAAAGACCTGTACCCTCTAACAGGTATAGTAACTGAAGTCCAGGAAGTAGATAAAGACACGGACCTCGTAACTATGACATGTGCCAATGGAAATCAATTCTCATGGTACACTGACAGCACAGATGATTGGTTCATCAATGATCTCGCATCTTGCATCATGAACTCCAACGGAACTGATGAGGTCTATGACGATGAAATTGTAGACGCTCACTATACCGGTACCTTAGACCAGTTATCACAATATACTGCATAAGCAGTATATTTAAGCATCTTGAATTGCTCAAAAAGGGTAGCATGAAACCTAGGGCTACCCGTTTTCCTCCAAGATGTTTAACTATGCTACTTATAGAAAGGAATCTTATGTTAAAGAAAGTAACCAGAAGAGAGGCACAAAAAGCACTTATTGCAGGAAATCCAGTGTATTTACTTCCTAATAGAATGCAAGTGAACTCACCTTGGGCGCATCCGTTCAAAGTGAAGACCCCTATGTCAGAAGAGAAATTTAATCGTCTGATAATGAAGTACGAACATGCTTGTTGCACTGTAGACACAGGGACCGGAAGTTTCTGTTATATAGATGCTTGACAAGAGAACAGATGTTTGCTATTATAAACACGTAAATAAAATCGGGAAGGAGAATAAGATGAGACATATTTATGTAAAGACACCAAATGGTCTAGGTAAATTAATTTTTTATGACGGATCATTATGGCACTCTCATTACATAGTAGACCATTATAAACATGATTCAAAGTTTTACTCTGGATACTATGAAGGAAGATATATAACTAACGCATCCTGCTATGGCAAAGAACATATCAAGTTTCTCAAGAAGAGACCGCTGATTGATTTGATCACCAAGAGAAAGGAATGAATATGCAGAACATATATGTATATAATCGTAAAGATAAAATAGGAAAGTTGATATGGTATAGAGGTATAGTTTTTTACCCTTATGTAGTCACTCATAATCATTCCTACAATAGAATGTTTTTATATAGTGGCTCAATTGATGATAGAATTGTTGTAGACTGTATGGTTTACAAAAAGCACGAAATCAAGCTCTTACATAAGAAACCATTGAGACATTTTATAGAAAAGAGGCAAGGCAAATGATAGGAACTTATGTTAAACACCCGGTATACGGGGTAGGGAAAGTTATCAAAATAAGTAGTATTAGTGAACTCGTCTTTTTCTTCGAGGCAAATAAAGAATTGCACGATGGTGCAATAGAGCCAAGATCCTGTCCAGACAACCATGGTTGGTGGTTTAGTTTTGATGACATTAAAATAATGAAGTATCTTCCTCCACTGGCATCATTAATAGAGAGGAGACAACAATGAAAATAGGTGATATAGTATGGCGAAGCAATTCTGGTATGGGAAGAATAATAGATATTAGATCTTCCTCAGCGCCATATCTAGTTTATTTTTATAAAGAAAATAACCGTTTGTATAATGGCAACGATAGAGGCCCAGATTGTCGCTATTGGTGGTGCTTCAGAAGTTCACTTACTCTTGTCCGTTCTCTGTCTTTGTGCAAGCTAATAGAAAGGAGAAGAAATGCAACATCCTAAAGAATTAAATATAGGTGACATAGTTTATCATAAATATTACGGTATAGGACAGATAGAAGATATTGACAAAGATCTTGGAGAACCATTCCAATATTTAGTCTATTACTATAAAGAAAACATTTCATTACACAATGGAAATGGTGGCTCAGATTACCACTATTGGTTGGAGCTATGCTGAAGACCTGAAACTTATTTCATCTGTCCGTACACTAATAGAAAGGAGGCAACATGGTTGATTTAAGGAAGAAGCTCCGGTCTGGAATGATAGCTGTCACACCAGCAGGAAGCTATCTTGTTCTTACCGATTGCGAGACGGCGAATTATGGCAGTCAAGATTTTTGTATTATTGGACCTGATGGTTTTATGATAGGCAGTAATTACGATGAAAATTTGAGCACTATTCGTGGCATTTGCTCTATAAAAGCTCTATATAAGTCAACTGTAAATGGACTTACTTATGAAATGAAATACAAAGATAAAGATTTAATTTGGACAAGGCATCCAAAAAATCTTAAAGAATTAATTATATCAAGGAGGTTTTCAAAATGAAGACAGCAAAGGAAAGACTCTACAGAGTTGATTATGCCGAGGAAAAACTCGGTGACACAGTAACTAAGGAACTTGTGAATACCAGTGAGTATGAAAAAGGCTACGGAATCATTCAAGCTCTTGAATCATGCGAAACAGACGGAGAATTTGACATATTAGATGAAATTCTGACTGCTTTATGTGGTCATGGTATTGAGTATCTCACCAACTTAGTAGAATGTAACTATTAAACTATGAAATAAAATTAGAGCTGTGAAAACAGCTCTTTTTTATTATATAAAAAAAGAAAAGAGGAAAACAAAATGGAAAACATCGTTTACAACACAGTTATGAGCAACTTATTAATCTCTGGTACAAAGGCATGCGCAGTAATTCCAAGGGAACTGATGTCTGTCGATCCTGCTTATCAGCGGCTGGAAACACGAAATCATAGAAAAATTAAAGCAATGCATGACAATTTTGATCATATGATTATGGATGCATTATTAGTGGTGCCACATCCAGAAGAAAGCACATTTTCCATAGTGGATGGCTATGGTCGTTTTATTGCATCAGAAGGTATTTTAGATAAGCTCGAATGTGTTGTTATTACTTCAGCCCCATCTGATCCAGATGAGAGAAGACATTTCGAAGCAAGTATCTTTACAAGACAGAGCTTGTATACTGAAAAAGTTACTCCGCTGCAGATGCATAAGGCAAATCTTATCTTAGGTGAACCGAATGCTGTAGCGTTGCAGGAAGTGGTTGATGAATATAATTTAAGCATTGCAGAAGACAAAGGGGTAAGAAAACCAGGAACTATTGGTAGTTACACATCCGCTTACAGGATAATTAAAGCAAAAGGTAAGATAGCTTATGAAAGTATTATATCTACTTGTTGTAAAGCTGGTTATAACTTATCAGGAGATGGATTATGTGACAAGATAATTAGGAACTTATATAAAATTTATTGCTTCTACGGAGATATTGGATTAGTAAAAGTATTGCCTATTATGAGAGGAACTGAGCCAAGTACACTTAAAGCAAAAGGAATAGCTGCTTATCCAGAAAGAGTTGAATTAAGTCTTGCTCTCTACCTGCAGGACTATCTTGTATCTCTTGGTGAACCAAAACAGTTTAACGAGAAAGGAAAGAAAATTTCTTAAACAAGTTTGTAAAAAGTATTGACAAGTTTTACAAACTGGTTTATAATGCAGTTACAGTTAAGAAAGGAGAAAACAAATGGCAACACTTATTAGTTTATATAAAGATAACAGAATCACTTCATCAGAGGTAGAATCTAAGGACATTGATATTGTCCTTGGATTCCTCTTCAAAAACTATGTCTTAGGAGAAGACATCACAGAGAACTTTGACTCAAAGTTTCTCTACATTGAGGACAGCAAGTTTAAAATGAAACCTCTAAACAAGAAAATAAAAACATTTTCGCAAGAAAAAGAGGATTCTGTAGAGGTTCTGATTCAGTTTGAGGAGCTCGCTAAGAGCTACGAAGCAGCTTATATCTTTGACCAGTATGAGGTATTCAAGTTTGAAAACGGTGACTATAAAGATCTGGATGAGAGAGATTATAAACTCTCCATTTGTAAGCACTGCGGAAAGATTATTTCCGGATCTTTAGTCAATGATTATTGTCCAGAATGCTTCGTAACCTATGGAGTACAGGAAGTGTTTGAACAGATCCAGTCAGACGACAAAGAGCTGTATACAGAGTACGAGACAGTATCAAAAGTAATGAATACTGTTGAAGCATTCTACGAAAAAATCAAAGACAAGGGAACTTTAGCTGTACAGAGAGCAAGAGAAATCTCTGAACAGTACTTAGGAAAAGAGCAGATTCCTGAGGATCTCTATGAAACAATTTTAGGAGGATTTGTAGCATGAATAAAGAAACAATGAAACAGGGTATGATTAAGGTTCTTAATATGTATGATATCCCTTGGGGTAATTCAGCCATTGACAAAATTATCAACACATGGGCAGACAACAAAACCCCTTTGATTGAGTTATTAAGACATCATCCTAACTGGAATGATGAAAAATGCTATGTAGCATTTGATCAGAATATCAAGGGACAGCCAGACGAGGAGAAAATTTATAATTTCATTAATTGGATGATTATCAAGGGAAGACGCACAGATGCTTTGTTTGCACTGAGAGATTACAGAGAACAGCTTTTGGACGAACGAACAGCTTCTTTAATTAAAGAATGCTATCCTGATATTAAAGGTATTTCAGCAGGTCAGAAAACCTCAAGAGCAGTGAAGAAAATCTGTACACTTATAGGTATTACTTCTAATACCTATTCAGATTTTGAAAAGAGGTATGCCAAATATTCAGATGCAATCAATCCTCTTGACGTTGTTCGGCACACTATCCTGTCAGTTAATCCAGTTGATTATCTATTGTCCTCCAATGGAAACAGCTGGTCTTCTTGCCACACACTTGATAAAAACAATCCTAATGGGTTCTCAGGTTGTCACTGTTCCGGAACTATGAGTTATCTCCTTGATGGAACTACAATGGTTTACTATCAGGTAGATAAAGAGTACGACGGAAATGACTTAGAGTTCGAGCCGAAAATCATCCGTCAGTTATTCCATTATAAAGATGGAATCCTTGTACAGGGAAGACTCTACCCTCAATGTAACGATGGCAAAAACTCACTGTATACTCCAATTAGAGCACAGCTTCAGAAAATCATCGCTGATTGTTTGGTGGCTCCTAACCTTTGGAGAAAGAAAGGCGGCACCTCTGCTTGTTGCTCAGTTATTAATTCTGAAGGTACCCACTACAGAGATTATGAGTGCCAGAGTGAGTGCTCAGTAAGTAAAATTATCAAAATGATTCCCAAGGGAAGAGTAGATAATAGGCATATGACAGTTGGACATGATATCTACTGTGTAAAATGTGGAGATTGGCATGATATGGAAAGTACACTTCTTTGTGAAGATTGCTATGATAATTATGCCTACAGCGGCTCTCGAAGATGCTGTGATTGCGGTGATCGCTATGGCGAAGATGAAATGTACTGTATCAATGGAGAATGGTATTGTAGTGGTTGTTCCACTTATTGTGATCACTGCGGTGAAAGAGTACCCAATTCGAGTATTCATTATTACGGGGAGTTAGATGAGGACATCTGTGATGAATGTATCTCTGAAGATTTTTCCACTTGTGACTGTTGTGGAAAGTTAACTAACAATGATGATTTGACTTATATTGAATCTACAGATGAAAATGTTTGTGGCAGATGCTTAGAGAACAAATATGCATATGTAGATACTGAAGATGAGTATTATCCCATTGAAAAAGTAAATACTTGCGTATGTGGACAAACTTACTTAATTGAAGAAGGTGACAAAGGACTTTGTCCAGACTGTATAGAAGAGGAGACCGGAGATGAGTAAAAATAAATATAAAATTACAGAATTAGAAGAGATTTTGAGAATGAAACAAATGACTTTAAAGAGTCACCTGGAAGCCAAGTTGGAAGCAGCAGGTTATGAGCCTAAATCAGAAGATGGATTCCTCTATGCTAAGGGAACTTTTCCAGTACTTTTAGTTGCTCATATGGATACAGTACATGAAGAATGTGTCCAGAAAATCAAATACACTGGAGCAATCATGTCTTCTCCTCAAGGCATTGGGGGAGATGACCGGTGTGGCATCTACGCTATTCTGCAAATTATTAAAGAGTATCATTGTTCTGTATTGTTTACAGAGGATGAAGAGAAAGGATGTATCGGTGCTGAGAAGTTTGCTGTAAGTGACTATATAGTAAACAATGATATAAATTATATCATTGAAATTGATAGAAGAGGGACCAATGACTGTGTATTCTACTCTTGTGACAATCCAGATTTTGAAGAGTTCATAGAGTCTACTGGATATTTCAAAACAGCATGGGGTTCTGTGAGTGATATATCAACAATTGCTCCGGCACTCGGTGTAGCAGCAGTCAATTTATCTTCTGGTTATTTCGACGAACACACTACAAGAGAAACAATCAATGTAGAGGCATTACTTTCTACAATTGAAGAAGCGAAAAAGATTCTTGCTTTACCATGCGAGGAACCATTTGAGTACATTGAAGCTGCCTATGGTGGTTATGGAAACTGGTGGAGAGATTATGATGAAGAAGCATCACCTATTAGCACTGATTACACAACAGCTTATACAGATGATTGTACTTATATATTCTCGAAAGAGGAGAAGGCAAAGAAATTCTTCCATATTTATCTTCAGACTTACAGCGGAAATGAAATCTGTTGTGAAATCCTCGCAATAAATGAAATGGAAGCAATTGGTATGGCTTTAAGTCATTATCAGTATTATTCTGCTTGTGACATTATTGATATAAAATCACAGTAAAGGAGGAATGTTTATGCCAAAGTATATGATTGACCTCTAGCCCACTAAGAGGTTTTCATATAAATTACAACTGAATATAGAAAAATTACAACTGAATATGGGTAAAGATTAAAACAAACAACAAAAAACAAATTTCAAACAAGAATAGGAGATTATGATTATGATGAACACAACTATTATTACAAAAATTATGGCAGCACTTGGACAGGACGAGCTTAAAGAACTCATCGGAGCACTTCAGGGAATGGTTGATGCACCAGAGACAGTACAGAAACATTGGGAGCCAACAGAAGGTGAGCAGTACTTCTATCTGTGGGGTACAGGAAAGAAAGACGGTGGAGTATTCACAGCAGAGAACCAGAAAGATGTGATGCGTTTAGCAGTAGGCAACTGCTTCAAGACTGAGGAAGAGAGAGATGCAGCCGCTGAGTATCTGATGATTGTAGCAGAGCTGAAACGCTTCGCTATTGATCACAACGATGAGATCGACTGGGACGATCACTCTCAGAGAAAATACAAACTCTGCTGGAACAGAGAGACAGAGAAAGTTGATTCCACATGGAGCAGAAGAAAAATTACAGATGGTATTTACTTCAGCTCTCATGAGGTAGCAATGGCTGCTGTCGAAGCTGTAGGAGAGGATAGAATCAAAAAGTTCTATCTTCCAGATGCTGAGTAAACAATAAAATAAACAGTTCTCTTGGGGTTCGACTCCCCAAGAGAATTATCAAGGAGCTATTATGGAATTAGATAAGTTATTAAAAAAGAGAAGCATAATAAGCTGCACAATCAAGGACGGGATTTGTATTGTACAGTATGCTTCAAAGGAAATGAAACTATTAGATATATCAGGTATGGGTATTGTAGAAGTACTTGATTTTATATTGGAGGAATAAGATGAAAGTTGGAGATAAAGTAATAGTTGATCCTAGATTGCATGGATGCATATGGTGTATTCCTGTGGAAGAAGTTAAAGGAAAAATTATGACTATAATATCCATAAATAACCCTAGAGGTTTTGAGGCTTATTGTTGTGTTAAAGAATCAGGATATATTTTTAAGTTGGATATGTTTATTCCTGCAGAAGGTACTTTATTTTTAGCTATCCATGAAAGAAGGCAATATGAAGAGAGGAGATAAAGTAATTTTTAGATCTAATACTCCTCGTATTCTATGGGGCGTAGATATAAATTATTTATTAGGAAATATATGTACCATAAAATCAATTATAGAACTAACTTCTAAAACTTTTGAAAGAAAAGCTTATGAGTTAGAAGAAGCTAGTGATTATTGGTTTCCAGCAGAGGAATTCATTCCTTACAAAGGACTAACTGTACTAATTGATAAGAGGAGGAAACATGAAATATAAAGTTGGAGATAGAGTCATGGTCCGGACAGATTTAGTTGGTGGGTTAGAATATCCTTATTCGAATCCGTCACGCAGAAAGTTATATTTTGCTTCAGCAATGGAAAAATTCCGTGGAGAAGAGTACGAAATAGTAGCAATTGATTATGTTTGTGAAGTTTATAGTTTATCTCTAGGAGAAGAGGAATCTAAGTGGGTGTTCAACGATGCAATGTTGATACTTGTTGATGGGTTAAGGAGCTTGATATGCAAGAGAAATATAAAATAGGAGACATAGTAAGAGTTAGAAGTAATTTGAAAGGTAATACAAGATATTATTATGATGGTAGTGATAATGAATATTTGTTTTTTAACATTGCCATGCAAAAATTCTGTGGCCATGCATATAAAATCATAGATAAAGTTTCATCATTTTATCCTGGCTATGTTAACTATAGACTAGCACTAGGAGATGAAACATGCGAGTGGGTTTTCAGTGACATAATGTTAGAGCCTGTTCAGTGTTTAGGGGGGACTTATATGCAAGAGAAAAAAGAATTAAAAGTTGGAGATTGGGTTCGTGTAAAACGTAACCTAGCAGTTCATGAGATAGGGGTGAAGTATCTCGGAAAAGTTTATAGAATCAATAGAATAAGTTATACAGGTTACTATCTATCTGGTACTCCAGAAGGATACTGGTACAGATCATCACTTATTCCAGTAGGAAATTTAAGTAGACTTGTAGAAATTAGAAAGGAAAATCATGAGATATAAAGTCGGAGACAGAGTAGTGATTAGAAAAAATTTAGTTAGCGGGTGGTATTACCATTATGAAAATTCAATGGGAAGATTATTTTTTAACAGCCACATGTATAAACTTTGTGGAAAAATTTGTGTAGTAACTAAAATTACAGATCTTGTATTAGATGAATATTTCTTATCAATAGATGATGAAGAAGTATCATGGTATTTTAACAATGCAATGTTACTTCCGGCAAATAGTTTGAGATATTTAGTAATGACAAGGGAGGCGACCTCATGAAAATATATGAACTTCATCAAGACGTATCAGGCAGATGGTTCGGCTATTGTGAAGAGACAAAAGAGTATACACCAAGCTTCATCAAATGTAAAAATTTGAAGAAAATGCTTATCTGGAAAGGTTGGGGGTGGAAATGATTGAACTTAGAGACTGTATTGTGGGAGTTAAAGATGAAAAAGAATATGAAAAAGTAATTCAGATTGCGAAAGAACAAGGATGTGAGTGGAATTCTGGAGACTCTTTAGATTATATCTACTGTACATTTCCAACAAGATTGTTTTTTGATAAAAGAGGAAGGGTCACATTTGGGGGATATCATGAAAAATATTGTGACTATCATTGTAAAAATTTGATGAGTAGATTACGAGAATTGATAATTATAAGACAGAAGGGAAAGTTATGATTGATTTAAGAGATAGCACAGTATTAGTTAACAATGTAGAAGAATATATAGCTGTGACTAAAATTGCTAAGAAACAAGGCTTTAGATGGGCGAGTTGGGCCCCTTTAAGTATAGTCCTTTGTGAGTTTCCAACGAGACTAGAATTTAATAGGAAATATGAAACATATTGGGGTTCTAGTCGTGGAAGATGTGCACGAGATTATCCTAGATACTTGGATATAATTAAAGGAGTGCGAAGACTCATAATGGTCAGAAAGGAAACGTAAATGATAGATTTGAAATGTTGTACTGTTTTGGTGAATAATAAAGCAGAATATATAGCGTTAATCAAAGAAGCGCAAAAGCAAGGTTACACATGGGCGGATGGAACTGCTTTAACCAATATATTTTGTGATTTCCCAACAAGATTACGCTTTAATGGAGAGTGTAAAGTATATTATAATTCTTCCGCCTATTATTATAATCGTGATTACAAGTGCAAGGAAATAGTTGGTGCATTAAGAAATATGATATTGAAAAGAAAAGAGGGACAACTATGTTAAAAGAAAAATTATCTATTGAGCGGAAAAAGGCTGTAATGATTACAGCCGATTTTACAGCACCTACAACAGAAAGCTATGCAATGGCATGGCTAAAACTGTGCAACAACGCAAGAGAGTACAAAGACGTTATCTGGAGAGTAGAGAATGATTCAGGAAATAGGGTATATGTCTGGTGCAATCCAAAGTATAAAGAAACAGTAATAGAATTCCTCACAGGAATAGTTTACTATCATCAGGAAGATAAAGGGCCTACATCAGTAGGAAAAGTTATTGAGGCAGAAGATGTTACAGTTGGTTTCCCGGTGTATGAATATGAGAGTACATGTTCTTCACATGAAGAACAATGGGGCATAGATATTGATAATTCAATTATGTTTTGGGGAAGAGTTAAAGAAATTTTTTATTGAGGTGATTTTATGAAAAATAGAGAAAAATTTGCCAAAGAATTTTCTTAATCTGCTTTTACCAAAAAGTAAATATATTGCAAGAGATAGGAACAATAAACTTTATGTGTACACTGAAAAGCCAGTACGATGGAGTTGTTATTGGAGCTTAAGAGGTAGTTATCAGATATCGGCAGATATTTTTGGTGATATCTTTAGTTTTATTAAATGGGAAGATGAAGAACCCTGGGGTATTGAGGATTTAAAGAAATTAGAGGTGAAAAAAGATGATTAATTTAAAAAATACATGTGTGTTAGTCAGAACGAAAGAAGAAAACGAAAAACTACTTAAAGAAGCTGAGAAACAGGGATTCAATTGGTCTCAGAGATACGATTGTAAACCATTACTAGCACAACATTTTCCAGACATTTTAAGATTTTATGAAGACAAAGTTATAACTTATGAGGCGAGTATCAGATCAAATGTTGATTTCTACGAAGCATCAGAACTCCTCGGCACAAAGGAAATGACGGCAAGAGAGTTTGTTGAGTGGTATCTCAATGTGGATTTTTTGTGCGGTAGACGTAACTGTGATGAATGTGTACTTGGCAGAAAGAACACTAAGTGCAACAATCAGTTGTGTAGTACATGCAACTGGAAAAACAACATTGATGAACTTCTTGAAATTGCGAAATCAAGTAGAATTACAGTTCCTACACCCGAAGAGAAAGCAATTGAAGATATTGAGAAGTTAATTCAAAGTCCATATCGCGGAATAACAGGTGAAATTAAGGAATCCTTAAAGCTGGCGGTGGAGAAGCTGAAAGAGGTGAATGATAATGGAGAGATTAACACTTGAAGATGCTATTTCTCATGCAAAAGAAGTAGCAGAAAAGAATTATAGAGGTGCAGATTTTGAGTCAATTGATTCTGTAGACGATGATATAAAAGCTAATTGCATAAAATGTGCAGAAGAACACGAACAGCTTGCGGAATGGTTAGAGGAACTGAAATCTTACAAAGACTTAGACGAACAGGGCTTGCTTGTTAGATTGCCGTGTAAGGTTGGAGATTCTGTTTTCATCATTGTCGGAAAAGATATTTCAAGACAAGGAATAAGAAAGATAGAAATTTCTGACAACAGCATTATATTTAAAACAAATAGACAGAAAAGAATATTTAACGTTGCTGAGTTTGGAAAAACCGTATTCCTCGCCCGTGAAGATGCTGAGAAGAAGTTGGAGGAATTTTAAATTGAATGCTAATACAAGAAAACTTATATTAATGGAGGAAAACATTATGGATAAATTAATAGCAAAAGAAGTAGAGTTTAACGGAGATATTCTTAGAGCAGCACAGGATCCTGATGGAAATATTTGGGTTGGTGCTCGCTGGGTATGTGAAGCTATCGGTTTAGATGATAACCGGATCAAATATGAAAGAAGAAAAATGCAAACGGATTCAGTAATTTCAAAGGGGGTACAAAATTTTACCCTCCTTACCAATGGCGGGAATCAGAATGTTATGTGCTTACAATTAGATTATTTACCATTATGGTTGGCTAAAATCTCAATTACTCCAACTATGAAAAAGGAAATGCCGGGAATAGCAGAAAAACTTGTAGCATATCAGCTCAAAGCAAAAGATGTACTGGCAGCAGCTTTCCTTGAGAAAAAAGTTAATAATCCAAACGTTATTCAGTTACAGCTGCCAGATTTCAATAACAAAATTGAAGTATTAGAAAGAAAAGTAGATAAAATCTTTGAAGATATGGGGCGTTTAGCTTCTATGATGGTTCAGGAGAAAATTGTTACGACACCTATCCCAGTGAAGAAAGTAGAGAATCCTGGTAAAAAATGGAAAAATGATATGTACCAGATGATTGATGCTCTTACCACTTGTGACAAGTTCTCTGATCGTGGCTCTGTAATGAAAACTGTATATAAGTATATGAATAAAAATTATGGTATCTGTTGGGATCAGGAAGTGAAAGATTACAAAGAAAAATATAATCCAGTAAGTAAATTTAGTACTTATGATGTTGTCTATGCCAATGATACTTTAAGATCTATCTTCAGTGCTGCGTTAGGAGATCTGTATGAAAAATATAAATCAATCTGTAATCAGGATGCAACAGATTCTATTATTGCTCCTCTCGTAGAAAAATATGGAGATAAGAGCAACGGAGGAATGGTTACATATAGAAAAGTATACAAAAAGATGGGAGAAATGAGTCCGATCAATTGGCATAATTTAGAAGTTCGTTATATTAACAAACATGGCAAAGCAGGAGCAAGAAGAAAGAAAATCATTTCTTCCAATCCAGAAATGCTGAGAAAATTTAAGAATGCAGTTGATGTCATGATGGTTGGGTAAAGACTATGCTAAAAATAGGGAAAACATATTATTTAAAAACTTGGGAGGAGCTTAAAAAAGCTTCCAATGGTGATTATTCAGGAGCTTTAGATTTCGGAGAAATACTATTTTTATCTAGGATGAAGATTTTATGTGGGGACAAGATATGTATAATTGGAAAGTATCCTTATCATGAAGGAGTTTATCAAGGGATAGATATGAAAATTTCACAACAATTTTTGTTTACTGAAAATATGTTGTTCACATCTGGTTTGCGAAAAATGATTGAGGTGAGAAATGAAAGTAGGACAAAAGTATAAAGTTCGTTCTTGGGATGATATGGAAAGAGAGTTTGGAACCGCTCAAACTGGGGATGAAATATATATACCATGTTTGGCATTTTTTGTTAAAGACATGTGTAGATTTTGTGGAACTACTATAACTGTTTCATATTTTATATACGACAATGTTTTTAGAATCGAAGAAGATAACGGTAGATATATGTGGTCTACAGACATGATCACACCATTAGGAGATTTATATGAAGCGATACAAAGTAGGAGACATAGTTCAGATTCGTCAATGGGATGATATGGTTAAAGAATTTGGTGTTAATTATTATGGTGTTATTCGATGTAACAATTATTGCAGTTTTGTGGGAGAAATGAAGAAATATTGTGGGAAAAAATTACGAATAGATACTATAAAAAATCTTGGTAATACCTATTATTATACAATGACTGCAATTCCGTGGACTTTTACAAGTGAGATGTTTGAAAAAGGAGATTTATCAATGTTAATCACAAGGAGACAAGAATGTATAAAGTAGGACAGAAAGTAAGAGTTAAATCCTGGGAACAAATGGAAAAAGAATATGGACTTAATTCTTGCGGTAGCATAAAGACACCATCATCATTTACTAGAGAAATGAATTGGTTTTGTGGGATGATTTTTACAATTAAGAATGTAAGATCTGGTATTTTTCGTGTTACTTACGATTTAGAAACTAATAATAAGGAATTAAATGATGAAATAAAACATTATTACTGGGATGAAGAAATGCTTACATCTGCCGGTTTATTGGCACAAATAATTCAAAGGAGAAAAACTCATGTATAAATATTACGACAAGAAAAACAATTTTGTAGAAACATTTAATCCGGAGACAGGATTCTATATCCGGTCCGATGATCTTACAACAGGAAAGGAACCATTCATGAGAGATTTTCCTGCTTTGTTAGATATTGGTATTATGGGACATTGTGTTCATGGAGCATCTGGTTTGTGTATTCAATCAGGAGTTCAGTGTTATCAGAATGGATTACACACACAGGAGCCTAACATGTCCCTTGAGAATTTCAAGAGAATAGTAGATGAATGTAAAGGGAAAACATTTCAGTTTGCTCTTGGTGGCAGAGGAGACGTAGACCAGCATGAAGATTTTGAAGAAATCCTTAAGTATTGTAGGTTACAAGGGATTGTGCCAAACTTTACAAGTTCCGGTTTAGGATTCAATGAAAAAATTGTTTCCTTATGTAAAGAATATTGCGGAGCCGTAGCTATATCTTGGTACAGAAGTGAATACACAGGGAAAGCGATTGATATGTTAGTGTCTGCAGGAGTTACTACCAATATTCATTATGTCCTTGGACGGAATTCTATTGATGAAGCTATTGAACATTTGCAGCAGGAAGATTTTCCTGATGGTATCAACGCAGTGATTTTCTTGTTGCATAAGCCAGTAGGTTTAGGAACTCAGACAAATGTATTGTCTCCTGATGATGAAAGAGTCAAAGAATTTTTCTCTTTGATTGATAAACATGATTATAAATTTCAGATTGGATTTGATTCATGTTCTGTGCCTGGACTGTTGAATTTTACAGAAGAGATTTTAAATTCTACTCTGGAACCGTGTGAAGGAGCAAGATTTTCTGGTTACATTACGTCAGATATGAAGATGCTGCCATGTAGCTTTGACAATCAGGAACTCAAGTGGGCAGTTGATCTTAATGAACACACTATTCAGGAAGCATGGGATTCAGATGTGTTCGATGATTTCAGAAGCCATTTCAGGAATTCTTGTAGAGGTTGTAGTCGTCAGTGTGATTGCTTAGGTGGATGCCCGATCAGAAGAGAAATTGTCTTGTGCACAAAAGAGGAGAAAGATTTATGTTAACAATTGGGCTAAGTGCTGTATTAATAGTGACATTGATAATTTTATTCGCTTGCATAAGCGAAAATATAAATTTGAAAATGGAAGTAGAGGAACTAAAAAGACAGAATGAGATTCAACGTTTTAAGTACTCTAGCATATACCGGGAGTATGTAAGATTATTAATGGAGCCTGGCACTTTAAAGTCTACTACACCAGACATAAAAGAAGCTGTTCATTACGCAATGGTTAAAGCTCATCCTGACAATGGAGGTAAACAAGAAGATTTTGTAAAGTTTAGAAAGCTATATGAGAGGATGAATAATGAATACAGATAAACTTAAATTTCTTAAACTTGGCGGGCGATATAAAGTAAAATCGTTTGCTCGTTTAATAGAAGAATATGGTTCTAATAACTCTAGTGGAATGCCGAATGTCATCTGCGGTTTTAATAAGCAAATGAAAAAATTGTGTGATCAAAAAATTACGATACATGATACATTCTATGGGCATGAAGGTAAGTTTTATCAAATAAAAGAAGCAAGATATTGTTGGAATAGCCAGATGTTAGAACTTCCTTTAAGCACATTGATTTATAGGAGGAAACATGGATAGAAATGAAATATATTTCAAGTTAAGCGGATTTTGCTCCGATCATTTTTGCTTTAATTGTCCAATATTATTCATAAATCCCAAGCATAAATGTGGTAATGGTTGTGGATACAGTTTATGTGAAAATCCGGTGCCGTTATCAGAAGCATTGAAGTATTATTCTATCATATTTGAAAAACAGAATCTGAGAGCACTTATAGTAAGAAGAAGGGGGGTATTATAAATATGAAAGAAGGATATAAATTAGAAGACACTATTATCCTCAATGGAAAAGTAGGGTGGGTAAACACAGGAGATGATGCTGATAGCATTATTGGAATACAAAATATTCAGAAAGTAAAAAGATTTTCTGGTGAAGAAATTGTTGTATCTAATGATGGATTTGCTTTTTCAAAAGAAATGGAAAGTCGATGTGGGTGGCTTGACAGATATGCAAGTATTCAAATGCTTACAGGAGATACACCTATTGATATGGATCACATTGATGAGACAAAGATTGTATCAATGGAAGGAATCACTGAGTCTGAATATTATCATAGGTATAGTGATTATACTGGATATCTTTGGACTGAAGAAGAATTCAAATGTGGTGGTCATGATCTGTTAAAAATCTTAGAAGGAAACATGGGTAAGTATATTCATATAGAAATTGAACTATATTCGAGGTGTTGATATGACATTTGAAGAAGCTAAACAGCGTCCGGATTACTGTTTTAGGCTCAACGGAATCCAGCTTTTAATAAGAGATATAAGAGAAGAACATTTAGAAATTGATCTCGATAATGGTCCTCTCATAGGTAAAGCTGTGTTAGAGATAGGGTATGTTGATATTGAAGTAAACATTTCTGTAAACGGAATGTTTAGTGAAACGCCCACATACAAACCAATTATCGAATATTTTATGTGTGTTAAAACTGAAGATGATTGGGAGGGTATAGGATATCTTGGAATTGAGGCAGATGTGGATTGGTGGAGCAATAGATGGAAAGAAGAGTTGGAAAAAGATATGTTTTTAGTATTGGATACTTTTGTAAGACTCGGAATGCTCAATTATAATAGACCAAATTAAAAGGAATGAGGTGAATGAATGGATAAAGCTTGGTTAGAACAGAAAATAAAAGAATGTGAAAGTGTTCGTCCTGAGATTGAAAAACTTTTAAGGGAAAAGTTACCATTAACAAATCAGGAAATGGATGAAGTTTTTGAAGATTTGGAAAATATGTACAGAGGAGTAGAATCCTATTTAGATATGCTCTGCTTCAAACATCTTGAAGACGATTCTGAAGATTCTCATAAATGGATAAGTCAGTCTGGAGTAGTTGAACTGTTTTATAAATATAGAAATAAAAATAATTTAAGGAGGTATCTTGATATGGAAATGGAATTTGATGGAGATATTATTATCACAGATCCTTGTTATATCATGAAAGAAGATGATGATTGGGCAACATGTGCCTACGGAGAGGATATGGAAGCACTTGGAATAACTCACTATATGACAAGAGATACTCTCTATGGAGATTGGAGTTGTACTACTTTTGACACTGATACAAAAGAAGCTATTGGTGAGTTTTGTGCAGATGCTGGTTTAGTGTCAGTATTTTTATTAGATGAAGTCCTGAAATATAATCCATATTATAAAGATCATTTAAAAAATAAATGGACGGTTACTTGGATTAAAGATTTCAAAGGAACTGTAGAATTTGTCGTTAAGCATATTGAGGGCTACTATGAAGAAGATACCGACTACTGGAAAAAAGGTGACTACTGGGAAGATTATGTTTTAGAAGTAGTAGGACATGGCATTAACAAGGTTACTGGTAAACCAATTAACTTTGTTGGAAAGCAAACAGGTTTATAATATGATTCCGAACAAAAAAGGTTTGCAAGTTATTATGAAAAACACTTTTACTCCAGGATGGGAAAATAGAATTTTTACATTAACTGGAGAAAAACAAATAAATGATTGGGTGAATGTCTACTATCCAGTAATGGAGAATGTTAATCCTGTCAATAGATGTTTTATGGTGCCGCTGAATTCGTTAAAATTATTAATTTTAAATAAACAAGAAAAGGAGAACTAAAATTATGAAAATGAGCTATGATGTACAGGTTGAGGAGTTAGGAGCAAACAGAAGAGGTCTTGTTACTTCAGAAGAGGGAAGAGCTATTGTTGAGTTTATGAAAACAAGTAGAGCCAACATGTGCTTTGAGTACGATGATGAGGCTGAAGCTAAAAGAAGAGCTTCTGCAGTAATGAATTGCTGCAAGAGACTCAATGAAGAAGGTGAAAAAGAAGTTATTAAATACGCTAAACGTGGAAATAAAATCTACGTCATTAAAGTGACAGAGTAAGGAGGAGCCATATGTTAGATATTAACAAGAGAGTGAGGTGTGAGGAAGCAACTGTTGCAGAGATGATTGAAGCTCTGCAGCGGTTGCCTCAAGATGGTATTGTTCACTTTGAAGGGAAAAAGAATGGTTACATCCATTGTGATCCGGAGAATGGAACAATAGATTTTGACACAGATGATCTTAGTACTAAGTACGAAGAAGTTTCAGAAGAACCTAAGGAATACTATTTAGTATGTATAGATACTTTTTTTAAAGAGCTTATAGCTGTAAAAGCACAAAATCAATCTGAAGCAGAAGTAAAGGCAGAGAAAATGAGCCAGATAGACTTTAATGGAATGGATAAAGAGGTCTATACTTGTGCTACATGTGACGCTCATACAAAAACTTATGCTCAAAGACATAACTACAGAATTATAGAGGAGGACGTATGAAATTAAGAATAGGCTTTGTAACTAATAGTTCCTCATCCAGTTTTACTATTGCTAAAAGTGATTTAACAGACGATCAGATTGAAAAGATTAAAAATCATATTAAGGTTGCAAAAGAATTAGAAATGGAAACATTTTATGATGAATGGGACATCAGAGAAACTAAATATGAAATTCATGGCTATACTCTTATGGATAATTTTGACATGGAAAAGTTTTTATTATTAATTGGTGTAGCTAGAGAAGATGTCGAATGGGAGGATTGATCATGAAGATTAGAAAAGGATTTGTAACTAATAGCAGCAGTAGTAGTTTCATTCTTGGTTTCAAGAGTAAAGAAAGTATCAAAGAGGAGCTGCAGAAAGAAAATCTTGAAGAAGAATACTTTGAGGAAATCTTAAGAGATGTAACGGAAGCTGCAAAGTTGGATAGAGAAGATGTTTTGGAAGGATATTCAGAAGAAATCTATTATCAGACTCTTTGGGAGATAGAAGACAGTCTCTATGTACCTTATAGTAAGAAACTTGAAATACGAAAAACGGAAGAATTCCAGGAAAAGCTTAATAAAGCAATAGTAAATAGAGCAGCTGAATTAGAGCAATCAATGGAAGGTCTCTCTGTATTTGTAGAAATCAAATATTCAGACAATGATGGTTTTAGGTACTCAAATTTAGAACATCACATTGCACCGAATATGAATTGTTGTCTTGCTGTTATTAGTCATCATTAAAAATGTAGGCATTAGAAAGGGTGTGGAGAAAATGGGAAATTACTATGAAGGAAAATTAATTTTCGGATTGAAAAGAAATCTTCCAGATGAACTGTTACATGATTTATCTGTACTTGCAAGCGAGCGGAGCTGTGATAGAGATATAAAACCACTGTTACAGCATAGAGAATTAAAAGAGTCTAAATGGATGAATCATTATAGAGCTTTATATCCGACTTACACATTAGAATTTTCAGAGGGAGTGTGGTTCTTGACTGCCAGCTTCTGTATGAAAGGATACATGTACCTAGGTGATGACTTAGGGCAAGATATTTATGACTTTCTGTATCCATATTTTAATTCAGACATTCTTGATGAAGCAGATGGTGGTTATATGGGCACTATTGAAGATGAAGATGGAACCTACCGGAAAGAATTCTACGCAAACTATGAACAGTTCAATAAAATCGTAGAAAGCAGAGAATATCTGTGTAAAGATTGCTACAAGAAAATGGATGGATCATTGTGCAATGACTGGAAGTACTGTAAAAGAGCATATGATATAGGAAGGGGTGATACCATTGAAGATTCGTAACGGGTTTGTGACCAATAGTAGTTCTTCAAGTTTTATTATTGGCAAAGCAAACGACAACACAGTAACTATTGATTCGGTATATCAAGAAATAAAGGAACTTTATAAACAATATTATAAATCATGTTCTGATATGTACGACTATGTAGAGAAGTATTATCCGGCAGTATTTGAAGTTGTAAGTACTCTTGAAGGAAAAACTATTCATCGGCAGAACGGATATGACTGGAGATGCACAGATAGTATTGATAAACAGTTAAAAGCAATGTTTGGAACCACTTGGTATGACGATTTGCCAAGCTTAGAAGAACTTTCTTGGACAGTTTGTGAAACATACACAGACTATGAACAGTTTTGGATTCAGAGAATGCAAGAAAGAGGGATACATGCACCTTTTTATATAAGAGATTTTTCTTCTAATGATCCATATATCCCTTTGGATTTCAGCACAGGAATAACAGAGTGTATAGGAGATGAAGGAAATGGAGTTGAATCTGATATCTTAGCTTGGTATTTTCCCTGGATTGAAAATATAAAGTATGACTGCGATAGCTGCCCAGATAATGAATACTGCTATAAAGAGGAATGCCAAGAAACTAAACAACAGTTTATGGGAAAAGAAATTCCAAGAGATCAAGCATGTTTGTATATCTTAGGAAAGATTTGTATTTGTTCAGAATGTGGCTATATACCAGATTTTATAGTTAAAAAGTTAAGCGAAATGTCAGAGTATTCATGTAACCATATGGGTTAAGAAAGAGAGGGATTAGTTATGATGAACTATGAAATGTTTGTGGAAGAACTTAAAAATAAAATAAGTGCAGCTATCAACATTCCTATTGAGAATATAGAATTTTCAAAAGATGGAGATAGATTTTCTCCGACAGGAGACAGACTGCTGGTGAAGTTTGCAGAGCATGATGATGCCTGGGAGGTCTGTGGAATACACACAAAAGAGCTTTTTAGAGAATTCTTAAATGGAACATCATTTGACACTATTCTTGATAGTACTGTAAGAGACATTAGACAGTTACAAGGACAAAATTCTTATGAAAAAACAAAGAAAATTTGGAACTATGAAACTGTTAAAGATTCTCTTTTTATAAGGCTGCTTAATTATGATGATAATTCTAAAGGATTGAGTAATGCTATTTATAAAAGAATAGGTGATATTGCTCAGGTATTATATATGAAGGTGTCTGAATGTGATGGAAACATTATGAGCACTAAGATTTTTAAATCTGTAGTAGAGAAATGGAAGGAAGATGGTTTGACCTTAAGTGAAGGCAATATTCTGGAAGAAGCATTAAGAAACACAGAACGTATGTATCCACCGAGAATTTACAGATGGGATCAGATGCTCTTTAATCCGGAATATGAAGGAGAAGAGTTTATGAGTCCTGGTACAGAAGAAGCAATTAGCCAAGATCTTATTGGAAATTGTCTAACTACAGCAAAGAAAACAAACGGTGCGGTAGCTATATTTTATCCCGGTGTGGCTGAACGCTTTGCTGATGTACTGGATTCAGATTTGTATTTAGTGTTTACCAGTGTACATGAGGTAATGGTACATAAAGCAGATGCTGTTGATGCGGTAGACTTATCAATAATCTTACAGGATACGTTGGAAGAAGCGACACCTAAAGAAGATTTCCTCACAAGGAAAATATATAAGTATGAAAAAGATACTCATAGATTTCTTTGTGCCATATAAAAAATAGCCTCTCTCTTCTTGAGAGGGGCTGATAGGAGGGTAGTTATGAGAGAATACCATATTTATATGCAGCGTACAAAGCGTACAGAATGGCATTGCGACTATAGCATATATAAATGGCTTCCGTGGGAATATGTAGGATATGTAGAAGGGACTAAAGAGCTGTATACATGCTTTAAGTTGAAGTTCCCATACAGCACAAGAAGTATTAATTTTTACCATTCATTCAACTATTTTGATAGTGAATATGTTAGAACGGATAACGATTGGGATTTTATGTATTGCCCACACGAATATCACAGATATTTGATTATGGATGATTATGGTAATGTACGAGACTTTTATCAGCTTACTAAGAAATATAAGAAAAAATATTATCGTACATATCATAAACATCATGGTTGGAATACTCATTGGGCTTCAACAGTGCCGGATCAGCGTAAAAGTATTACGCCAGAAGAGATTGTAGAAGTAAGAAATGAATATGGTATTACTCTCAAGCCTATAAAACCAAAAAGAAAAATAGATCCATGGGATTATGAGAAAGAATCCAAAGTGTCTGGTTGGAAGATGCAAAGTAAAAGAGAGAGGCAATGGAAAGTGAGGAAAGAGACATGAAAGTAGCAGTAACATGGGAGATGTGCGGGTACATTGATATTGAAGCTAACAACATGGAAGAAGCTATGAAAAAATTCCACAGTGAATCGGATCATATCAAACTTCCTGAAGATGGTGTCTATGTTGATGGCAGCTTTCAGTTAACATCTGATGATGTAGAGGAAATGGAAGCTATGTCTGAATGGTAGGAGGAGATTTATGAAAGTATATTTAGTATGCACATTGGACGATGAGCATTATAGAGAACCATATTTTTGTTTTTTCAAAACTGCTTTTGAAGCTCATAAATGGGTTATAGATAGCTTGATTAATGAAACAGAAGAAAGCCTAGAAGAAGTAACGAGTAACCTTGATTATAAAAACGTAGATGGATCTGATGATCAGATTATGCGTATTGATTATTCTTTTGGAGACGGAGAGTTCTATGTTTACACTATTCATGAAATTGAAATAGAAGACGGGGATTACCTCTGCATTTATCATCATGCTTATGATGGTGTTGGATTCTATGTAGAAAAAATTGGCACTTTGGAAGAATGTAAAAATCATATGTTAGATTCTACAGCTAAAATGGCTAATGATTATGACATTGATATAACTAATGATGATATATTCGAAGTTAATTCATTTGATTCATGTATTGATGATGATTATCAGTGGCATATGAACAATATTATTCAATTCAAGGTAGATAAACTTGAAAATAAAGAAGCTGAATCAAAAGAAGCCGGAACAACAATATTAACATCAGAGGAATCAAATAATAACGGTCATAAATACAGTGATGAAATTTATGAAGAGCTAAAAGATTATATGTATGGACCTATTCCTGGATATGGTGTTACTTCTGATTATGTTGAAACTTCGTTAGAAGAAATAATTGAAGATATTGATGCCAGACCAAAATATGAAGTATTTAAAGAATTGTGTAACTATCATGGAATTGCACCTAGTACGGTAGAGTATCTGTACGAATCTATTTGGGGAAAGCCAAAGGATAAAACAGTTGGATATTTCTTATAATACAAATAAAAATAAGGGGATAAAATTGCAGTATTTTTTAATAGGAGTTATAGCAAGAGTTATTATTGAATGGATATTTAAATGAAAGAAGGTGTAACATGAAAACTTACAATAGAAGAGAGGTTGAGAGAATTATTCTAAAGAATGGCTGGGAACTAGACCATTGTACTGGAGGGCATTCAATTTATAAGAAAGAAGGTGTAAAGAAAACATTGTCTATTGCCTATAAGAAATGTAACCGGATGGTTGTGCAGAGACTTATTAAAGAGTTTGGGTTGGTTACGTAGGTGAAAAATATGAGTATCATTAAAGCAAACAAGTTATATAAGGGTATTAAAGTAAAATCTTGCCCGTTTTGTGGAGAATCAGATGATATTGTTTTAGAAGAATATGAACATACATCTGGTAAAAGATGGAAAATCTATTGTTGCAACTGTATGGCTGGGATTGATAGAGGGTATGACCAGACACCGCATGAATTGATTGATGCATGGAATATGAGAATGTAAATAAAAGTTTCTTATGGAGGTAAAAATGAGAAAAAATAAAATAGGAGATGTTATTATTGTGAAAGTTTCCATTGCTGCAATAGATGAAAATGGAGATTATATATGCACTCATGTAGGACTTGAAAATTACTATAAAACTAATGATACGGACTCTATGGTTTTTGATGAAAGCGATATAGTTGAACGCTAGGATTTATGAAGCTAAAAATATGGCTTGATATAGAGTAAGAGAGTACAAGAGGAATAAAATATGCCATCAAAACTTGGTAGAATGTATAAATTACGAGAAAACGGATTTTAAATAAAAAGGAGAAAATACTATGAGCAAATACTTAGTAACAGTAAGAGAAATCTTCGAACATACTTATTTAGTTGAAGCAGATTCTAGTAGAGAAGCAGAGAGTATTTGTAACGCAAAATCAAATGGATGTCGTATCACTGATTATACAGATACAGAATATGATTCTGAATTGATAGAAGACGTAGATGATTTAGAAGGTGTTTTCTATGATGAATTATAGAAAGAACTTTGATGAAACAAGTGTTTTAACAGACGAACGGAGAGAAAATATTATGAAACTATCAGAATGGAATGAAATTATAAGCTATGCAAAAGAACTATGCCAAAAGCGTAACAGTAATATAAGGCCAATTACATATTCGATGTATGATGGCAGAAAGGGAATTTATCTTGCATTATATGATAGCGAAGGCAAACTATACGATCGAATTGCAAGTGGGGTGCATGACACAGTAGATGAATATAAAAAAGCACTTGATTCTATATACAATATTATTTGTGAATTGATTTAAAAGGATGATTTCAGGTTAAGAAAGAGAGGTAAATATGAGTTGGCATACAAAATGAGGAGATTTTCCAGAACTATATAAAGAAGTAGAAATTCTTATGACTGATGGCAGCATCAAAAGAGATATAATGGTTAAAGGAAAATATGGAAATTATGAATGGAGAAATTGGACAGATAAGTGTGTTGTAGGATGGAGACCTATTGAAAAAATTACATAAATACTATAAACTGTAAATAGCCATCTTTTTGTACCAAGGAAAGGTAAGGTGAATTTGGGGAAGAAAGTTAAGGTAAGAGATATGAAGCCAGGTTGGACATATAGAGTACCTGGCAAAACATTGGAAGAAATTTATGAAAGTGCGCATGAATATGCTAAATGGCCTCCGGTACAAATGACAGACGCAAAGCAAAATACAGGTTTATTATTGCTCAAAGTTACTGAAGACAATAAAAACAATTGGGATGAAAAATACGGGTTCAATCTATATCCTATACATGAAGAAGTTGAACTAACAGAAAAAGCACTGAGGCCCGGTCAGCAAGGAACTTTTCAAGTAGTAAGAACTGGGAATAAGGTTTGGAACTATCATCCCAATTGTATTGTCCGAGTAGAAGTAGACTCATTAGATTTTGAAATGGAAGAAGCTTATCCATTCCCTATTGCTGTAGTGAGAGATGACTATGAGCCAATACCTTTGCCGAATCCATGGACATGGGGGGAAACAAGTGATCTTGATTCCAAGGCAGCAAAGCATGTAGATGTTTGGGATGAGTCTGATGCAAAAACTATAGTTATATTAGGAATAATATCATTTGTACTGTTAATGGCTGGACTTTCTGGTTTGAGTCTACTGATAACAATGTGGGCGGTAGCAGCAGCTTATTTTCATTCAAAGCATGAAAAAGTAAGAAAAGAAATCCTTGAACAAAGAAATAAACATGGAATTAGTGGAAGTGGATTAGATCACAAATTTAGATGGTGAGGTGAATTGCATGAAAGGAAGAGAAGAACATAAATATAAATCAGAGAGCAAGATGAGAGCATTGCTTAGGGATAAGCCACAATATTTCACTGGTTATTATAATGGTCTATTCAATTCATGCGAATATCTTACTGCGCAAAATTATACTATGACGGCTGTTAGGTTTATGAACTATTTGAAAGAAAACGGGTTTATAGAGTCAATAGAAGATTGTAATGGAGCGATGACTATTGACAATGTAAACTCTTATCTCTCTTGTTTAAGAGGAAGAGATGGAGGATACAGTTCAGATAGTGCTAAAGCAACTACTTATACGGCATTAAAATCATTTGCTGATTATTTGTTAAGTAGGAAAATGATTTCAGAGAACCCTTTTGATTGTGGCATAAAAAGAGTTTCTGTAAAAGATCCGCTTAAACAGGTTGCAATGACAGCTGCAGAGTTGAAAAAAGTTGTTGAAAGAATAAATGATAATTCTATTGGTACAAAAAGGGCCAACGCAAGAAGAGAAGCATGGAAGGAAAGAAACCTTGCTATATTTACTCTTCTTATGGTAACTGGTATTCGTGTTACTGCGCTTACAGAACTTAATATGGAAGATATATTCTGGGATCAGAAGATTATTAGGGTTACTGATAAGCGCAGAAACACTTATGAATGTGAACTTGATGATGATAGTATGGATATTTTAAGAAATTGGGTAATAAAACGTGCAGAACTTTTGAATAAAAGAGATTGTAATGCTCTTTTTATTTCTAACAGACGAACAAGAATCACTGACAAATCAGTGAGAGATTTAGTTAAGGCATATACCGCAGATTTTGAAAAACATATTACTCCTCATAAATTTAGAAGTACTTTTGCTACATTATTATATGATCAGACAGGAGACATTGCATATGTACAGCAATTAATGAATCATTCTCGACCTGACACGACACAAAGATACATCGTTCGAAAGCCCATTAATGCTGAAGCTGCTAAATATGTAAATAGTTTATTGAAATAAGTTCTAAACAATGATATAATACAAGAAAGGAGGTTGCAAAATGTTAAGAAGTGAAAACCTGTATGAGATACTGGATAAGTATTTTTCTCAAATCCAGAAAAATTCATATTACAAGAGAGAAGTACAAAAATTTCTTATGAAAAAATATGAATATTCAGATATTGAATATATGCAGTATATCATTGGAGCGAAAAGTAAAGATGAGATTCCAGACAATGAAATGTATTGGCTTATTGATGCGTTTAATAATGTTTTTAGGGCAAATATGGAAATGAAAACATATTTTTCTGATAAGGAAATAGTAAGATTTTCGAGCCTAAAGGCAGATTATTTAAAAACAGATATTTATCCAATAAGAATAAGTCCAGTGATAGAGATAGCTGAAGATCAATGGGTGACAAAAATAAGTATTGATTTACTAAAAGAGTTTTATGATAACCAGCTTATAATATACAATCCAAGGACTCAGCGTCAACTTAAACAGAGACGTAGAGGACAAGATGTGTCATATACAATTGATATAGTTTCTTCATCAGTAAAAGCTATTGAAGGTTTAATGAGCAAGGGAGAATTTGTACCCAATGCTTTAACTCTTAATCTCAATGTTGATGATCCAGAGGTAGATTTTGATATTGTTGAATCAGAATTGATACTTAATTCTGGTAAATTTGACATCATTGATGGTTTTCACCGGTTTAGAGCTGCAATAAACACGAAAATTAAGAATCCTGATTTTCAGTTTAATTTTATCCTGAATATCATGAATTTTACAGAAGACAAAGCATGTCAGTATATTGAGCAGGAAGATAAGAGAAATAAGATTTCTAAAAGTTACTTAGCTTCTATGGATAAGTCGTCTCCTACTAATATAATTATTGACAAACTAAACAATACATTGGATAGTCCAGTAAGAGGTAAAATTGAAAGAGCACATAGAGGAGAAATAGACAGAGCTACTTTGTTTTCATTATTGGAGTTTATTCTTAAAACTAAAAATATGAACCGGAGTCAGTGTATCAAAACTGCGGTATTTATCATAAATATTTTGAAGATAGTTCAAGAGAATAATCCAGATGTTGTATTTGATGACACCACTATGCCAGTAGTGTTATATGGTTCATCTATCTCAAAGGATGCATATGAATGTGCAGAAAAAATAGAAAGTGCATTAGAAAAAGATGTGCCGATTATTAATAGTGTTACAGACATGAAAGTAAATAAAATAAAAGCTTTATTTGAGGAGGTGTGATTATGTATAATGAAGAACGGAAGAAGGAATATCTGCGACATGTAGTAGAAGATCTTGGACAAACTCCACAAAGTGCGAAAGCCCTTTTTAACAAAACGAAAGACTATGAGGACTTACTTAACAAGGACTTATGTGATTTTACTTTTTCTGAAATAGATAAATTGTTGTCTACATTTGCAGCCTCATCAATAAATGCCTTAAGGAAAAATATAAGTGTTTTACGGAAATATGCTGACTGGTGTTGTTCTTGCAACATATCTATAGACAACATAAATCATTATGATGAAATAAATATGGAAATTGAAAGTCTACAGAAATATCTTAATAAGGAGAGATCAGTGTGTCCCAGTAGAGAACAGGTTTTAAAGGATATTTCTAAAATTAGGAACTGTTCTGATAAATTTTTAATTCTGGCTTTGTTTGAAGGAGTAAGAACAGAAGCCCCCGGTGAACTTTTAAGAGCTAAAATAAGTAAGTTGAATGGTAATATCCTTACTTTCGAAAACGGAGAAGAAAAAATTTTGTCAAGAACACTGGTAGACTTGGCTAAAACTAGTTCACAAGAGGAGGAGTATATATCTGCCACTGGAACTGCTTCTTTATTAGGTATGAAAGGGAATATTGTTAACTCCAGGAACAATACACGTAGTGATTCACTAGAAGCTTTAAATATAAGACTAACAAATAGGTTAATAACGCTTAGAAAGGAACTTAACATTCCATATTTGACTATTCCTCGGCTCTATACAGCCGGAATTGTAGAACAATTTAGAGAAATAATGAAGAAATATAATATTTCTAAAGAAGATGTCTTTGAAAGCCAGTATGTTGAAATGGTTAGTTCAAATTATAATATAAGTTCTTATGGCAAAGGAGCTCTTAAAAATAAGTTTTATAATTATTTATAATAGATAATACCACACATAGATTGACTTAATTTGCTGTGTGTGGTAATATTTAAACATAACAAGCGAACAAGCGTTCGGGCATTGGAGGGATTGCAGTGTTAGAGAGACTTTATGAATGTTTTGGAACTGAGGAGAGAATTGGATTAATTTGTCACATAAATGGCATGGAAATGGGGTGGATGAACTTTGTAATTGAAAATATATATGAAGAGGGAGATGTTGTAAGAGTAGAAACCGGAGATTCCTACATAAGATTGGAACCAAAGCTATATGAAGAGGTTCCGGTTGGAGAAGGGGAAAAATTTGTTCATGGTAAAGATTATGTTATATTATATAAAATGGAGGAAGAAGAGTGCTTTTAAAAGAAATGCGTGAATTAGTGGAAGAATTAAACATATATGCTCATGCGTATTATATGGAAGATACGTCTCTAATTTCTGATTATGAATATGATAAAAAATATGATCGACTTAAAGAACTTGAGAAAGTTACAGGTATTATTTTAGCCAACAGTCCCACTATCAATGTTGGCTCAGAAACAGTTAGTGAGTTAGAAAAAGTCGAACATGATCATCCAATGTTGTCCTTAGACAAAACAAAAGATATAAATGAAGTTGAAAGTTTTATGAATGGTTTGCCAGGATTGGCTATGCTAAAAATGGATGGGCTTACTATTTCAGTAAAATATATAGATGGTAAATTGATTGCTGCAGAAACTAGAGGGAATGGAATCATCGGAGAGAATGTTTTACATACAGCAAACAGTTTTGTAAATCTTCCAAAGGAAATTCCTTATAAAGATGAAGTAGTAATTGATGGAGAAGCTGTCATGGAGATTCATCATTATACTCATCTTAAAGAGCTAAAAGATATTGATCTGAAAAAAGATGGAGAAAGAAAGGGACTTTTTGGTGAAGAATTAGAAAAATATATTAAAGATAATGGTATTAAGAATATCAGAAATTTAACTGCTGGCTCTGTTAGACAGCTTGATAACTCCGTCACAAAAGAAAGAAAAATCAAGTTCGTTGCTTGGAAGGCCGTTCGTGGAATAGATGGAAATAGTTTCATGAAAAGATTACAGATATTAGATCTGCTGGGATTTGAAGTGGTCCCTTGGGTGAAAGTTGATAATATTGAAGAGAATATTAAAAGACTTAGAGAAACCGCAAGAGAAAAAGATGTTCCTATTGATGGAATCGTATTTTCATATGATGACATTGATTATAGTGAAAGCTTAGGGAACACATCACATCATGTTCGATCACAATTGGCATATAAATTTGCAGATGATAAGTTTGAAACAGTAATTAGAGATGTGGAATGGAGCATGGGAAAGACTGGACAGTTAACACCTGTGGCAGTTTTTGATCCGGTTGAAATAGATGATACTATTGTTGAAAGAGCTAGTTTACATAATGTGAGTATTTTCAAAAGTTATGAACTGTCAGTAGGAGATACGATCACTGTATATAAAGCAAATATGATCATTCCGCAGATTGCAGAGAATCTGACCAGAAACAGTGATAAATTGTTTACTGTGCCTGACAAGTGCCCTATTTGTGGTGGTCATGTAAAAATTACAGGTGAAAATGAGACAGAAGAGCTTCAGTGCATGAACCTTGAATGTAAAGGGAAACTTCTTGGTGAATTATGTACTTTTGTAAGCAAAGAAGCACATGATATTACAGGGCTTTCTAAATCTACTCTGAGTCTATTAATAGAGAAAGAATTTATTAAAGGACCTTTAGACTTATTTTATCTAAAAGACTGCCGGGGAATGTTAGTGACATTACAAGGGCTAGGAGCAAAAAAAGTTGACAAAATCCTGGAATCAATAGAAAAATGTCGCAAGACAACTCTGCCTAAATTTCTTTATGGGCTGTCCATACCTTTAATCGGTCGAAGTGTTAGTAAGCAGCTAAACACTGTTGAAGAGAAGAGAGCAAGAGAAAAAGGGTTAAAAACAGCTTTTGATAGCTTTATTAAAGATATGGATTCTCAGTATGATTTTACATGTTTGGAAGACTTTGGTTTTGCGAAAGCTTCTTCTTTGAAAAATTATTTTGAAGAAAATCAAAGATACATAACTGAGCTTGCTGCGGAATTCCAGTTTGAAGAAGTTTCTCAGGAGACTGTAAAAGATGGTTTGAACGGAGCGATATTTTGTATTACTGGGACACTCACCGAGTTTGCCAATAGAGCAGCTCTAGTAGAGAAGATAGAATCTCTTGGAGGCAAAGTCACAGGATCAGTAACCAAAAAAACTAACTACCTTATTAATAATGACGCAATGTCAAAAAGTAGCAAGAATGTGAAAGCTATGCAGCTTGGTGTCCCGATAATTTCAGAAAAAGAATTTTTAAACAAGTTTATAAAAAAGTGTTGACAAGGTGAAATGACTATGGTATACTTAGAGCAAGTTAAGAGAAAGAAGAACAGTTTCAACTGATAAACAAGTTTGTAAAAAACTTGTTGACACAGAATACGAAGTATGTTATAATACATATATCACAAAAGGAAGAGGAAAATGAGATATGTTTTAGAAAGTGAAAAATATCCTGGAAATTATTTGGTATTTAAACATGGAAGTCCTCCTCATGTGGTGGATTTAAAATCTGCTCAGAAGTTTGACAATGTACCGAAAGCTTTAAACAGGATATCAACAATTCCTAAAAATTTAAGCATATACGCCCCTTGGAAAGTAACATCAGTTGATGAGAGAGTTGGTTTTGTACAGCAGAATAAATCTCTTGTAGAGATTGGTGATTATAAAAAGAAAATAGATGACAGCATATTGCCTATTAAAGAAATATTAGGTAATAGAAAACCTTTAGAAAAACAGCTAAAGGAACTGGAGCTTATATCTCAGGATCTTGATCACTATATAGAATTCAATAAACTGAATGTTACTTCTGGATATTGGGCATATAAAATTAGGAAAGTGATTAGAGAGAAACGAAGAAGCATAAAAGAGGATTTATACTATATAGATTATCTTCAGACTGCTTCGTTGCCTCAAATTGTAAATGGAGAAGGGAGACCTAATCCAGATAATCAAAAATATCAAATTAGATCAGATATTGGACAAGAATTCTTTAATCAGAAGTACATATCTAAAGAAATAGCAGAGAAGATTTGCAAAGAAATAGAGGAGATTACATAATGAATGAATTAATTATGCTGGTAGGTTTACCTGCTTCCGGTAAAAGTACATGGGCTAAAGAGTATTCAGAAACTCATCCTGATTATATAGTGCACTCTTCTGATAAACTCAGAGAAGAAATGTATGGAGATAATTATGATGACGCAGACAACAGTAAAGTATTTGAAGAACTGCATCGTAGAATACTGGAAGATTTGAAAATGCATTCGGTTATTTATGATGCTACTAATTTGGTAAAGAAAAGAAGAGTGCATTTTTTAAAAGGAGTTCCTAAACATGTTTATAAAACATGTATTATGTTTTTGAAAACGTATGAAAAATGTTTAAAGGACAACTCAAAAAGGGAAAATTCAGTTCCAGACGAAGTGATTACAAGAATGAGGAAAGTATTTTCTCCACCAATGTACCATGAAGGGTTCAATGAAATTAGAGTTGTACAAGATGATCATAAAGATATAAAAGAATTAATAGATATGGCTCGTGACTTCGATCAAGAGAATCCACATCATTCTCTTACTCTTTATGAACATTTGAAAAAGGTTTCAGAAGGAGTACCTAGAGAAGAAAAAAATTTATGGGTGGCGGCCTGTCTCCATGATATTGGAAAGCTTTTCACTAAATCAAGAATTAATGGAAAAGGTGAAGAGGATGATTACTGTCACTATTATCAGCATCATTGTGTTGGAGCTTATGAATGTTTAACATGTTTTGATTTTTCCGGTGCACTTACAGGAAAAGATATATATGATGCTTTTTATACAGCAAATTTGATTTATTATCATATGCATCCCTATTTATCATGGTCGCAATCAAACAAGGCAAAGAATAAAGATAAGTATTTAATTGGAAAACAGATGTTTTCAGATGTGATGTTATTACATGAAGCAGATGTTAAAGGGCATTGATTTTCGATATAAACAATGATATAAAACAGGAGAATAAAAAATGAGAATTATTAAGGTAGGAAACACATTTAGAACTTACGACGATTCATTAGAAACTTTCGACAAGCTTCCGGCTCAGAATTATGTCGTGAGGTTTCAAAAGAATTCTGGTTTCTTTTTAGAAAAATATGCAGACATAGAAATCAAAGAAAAAACCTACGGAGTACATATGAGTAAGGTTGAAAAAGTTCTTAAGGCTTTTCCAAAAGCAGAAAAGAACCTTGGCGTTATCCTGTCAGGCAATAAAGGAATCGGTAAATCATTGTTTGCAAAGACATTGGCTGTGGAAGCAACAAAAGTTGGTTTACCAGTTATCATTGTAGACACGTATATTCCTGGAATTGCAAGCTTTATTGAAGAAATTGAACAGGAAGTAATGGTGTTGTTCGATGAATTTGATAAAACATTTGGTAGTATTAAAGCTGCTGATGGCATGGCAGATCCTCAAACAGAAATGCTTACATTGTTTGATGGATTGTCTCAAGGGAAGAAAATGTTTGTGATTACTTGTAATGACCTCAACTCGTTAAATAGTTATTTAGTAAACAGACCTGGAAGATTTCACTATCATTTTAGATTTGAGTATCCGTCAGATGTTGAAATTACAGAATACTTAGAAGACAAGTTGGATAAACAGTATTACAGCGAAATTGAAAAAGTAATTTCTTTTGCTCACAAAGTAGATTTAAACTATGATTGTTTAAGAGCAATCGCATTCGAGTTGAATTTTGGGGAGCCTTTTGAGATAGCAATCAAAGATCTAAATATTATTAATTTAAACAGTATTATATATGAAGTCACTCTACATCTTGAAGATGGTTCTGAGGCAACCACAAAATTGACCATTGATTTCTTTGATAAGAGTGCAAGGATTGAACCGGAATTCTGCTTTAAAGGAACTTATGTAGATGCTTCTTGTAAGGTTCTTGATTGTGAGTTTGATCATAAGAAAGGCATCATTTATGTATCTGGAAATGATATTAAATTAGAAAATGATAATTACTACAATGATGAAGAAGATGAAAAGATCATCAAAGAAATGAAACCAGCATATATGACTTTTGTAAGAACAAAAAGTAGAGAATTGCATTATACAGTGTAAATAATCTATATATAGATACCTTCATAGGTATCTATAGAGGGTAGTGGCCAAGCGGTAAGGCACAGCACTTTGACTGCTGCATTCATGGGTTCGAATCCCATCTACCCCGTAGTTCTAAGTTAGCTCTGAAGGCCAAAGAGGTAACCAATAGAACTAAGGTATACCTACTTATGTTCATGGCGAACATAGATAAAACTTAAGTGAAAATTTGGATGGTTTAATAACTGGAACCTGTTCGAGAAAGGGAACACAGTACATTGGTAGCAATGGTTTGGATGTACAAAACATTTATATAGATGTGCTTTGTGCTAATGAGGTTGTAAGTGGGAAGTTGGAGGATGATCTGGTTAAGCAGATGTGTAGATTAGCTATGAAGCAAAAAAGTAATTGAGTCAGCGAGGTAGAGGTGAGTGATGGGGCAACGGAATGGTGACGACTGTTCGTGTAGCTGACATGATTACAAATCAATCATTATAGTTGTTACGTTTTTATATGTGGGTGTTTTCAAAGTTCACCCACTATGGAAACTTAGCTCAGTTGGTTAGAGCAACCGGCTCATAACCGGTCGGTCCTGGGTTCGAGTCCCAGAGTTTCCATTTCTCCTGACGAAGGAGTGACTTTTGAGAGCTCTAATTTTCAATAGTAAAGAGCCGTTGCTGATTTGGTAGTGAGAATCAGATGGCGCTGGAAAGACAGATAGTTTTTGAGATGTTTTGTAATGAGACAAACATTCAGCTTTAGAGAAAATGTAGGGAATTGAGCTGATCAAAGAACACATAATCCTGTTGTGACTGCAGCACGACAGGTCATGCATGAAAAGTGATAAGTAGCTCAGTTGGGAGAAAGAGCACACTACAAAAGTGAGGTCGGTGGTTCGAGTCCACTCTTATCACAGGCAATTAAATTAAAGTTTAAAATTCAGGAGGTATTTATCATGACAACAGAAAAAATGAATGTACACAAAGCATTAGCGGAACTGAAGATCTTAGATGATCGTATTGTAAAAGCAATTAACAGTGTAGAAGCTTGTATTTCAAATAAGCATTCTAACACAAAAGTCAAAGGTGTAGATATCAAAGTTTACACAGGGGTTATGAAATCTTCTTATGATAAAGCAACTGATTTAATCAAGAGAAGAGAAGCTATTAAAAGAGCTGTAGTTCTTTCAAATGCAGTAACTAAAGTCACTGTTGCTGATAAAGAGTATACAGTAGCTGAAGCTATTGAAATGAAAAATCATGGAATGGACTTCAAGAAACTTTTAAAACAGAAAATTAAAAAACAGTATGATGCTGCTATGGCTCAGATCATAACTGAGAATGGTAAATTGGAAGATAAAGCTGAAAATTATGTTGTAGGGCTCTATGGTAGCAAAGAAGGTAAAACCTCTACTGAAGAGTTTACAAAAACTAGAGAAGCCTATATAGAAGCTCAGACAATGGAACTTGTTGATCCAATTGGTGTTCTTAAAGAAATGGAGGATTTAGAAACAGAAATTGCAGAGTTCACTGCTGAAGTAGATGCGGCACTTTCAGTAAGTAATTCTCTGACAGAAATAGAAATTACATACTAAGATATATTCACTGCTTATCGAAAACTTTAAACTATAATCTATATGTCTTTTTAGCTGGGTTAGACATATATAAAACAATAAAGAAACCACAGCATTACTTATACAGTAGATAATAGTATAAAATACAAAATGGATTAGGATTACGTGGTCGTATAGGACCTGTAAGCTTAATATATTATATTATTGGATGAGGCAGATAGCCATAGTACTGTAAAGTTCAAAGATTAAAACTCAAATCTTAAAATTCAAAATTCAAAGTTTATCCCAGTTTAAAGATTAAAGAATAAAGCATAAAGAATAAAGATTTATCAAATCCTTGGTAAAAGTTTATGAGCATGATTATACTTGGCTCTTAGTTTGTACAAGGCTGGTAAGTAGTGAATAAGTAAATATAATAGTCGCTTTCATTATTAACAATTGGCAGTTGAACTGTCAGTTGTACCCACCCATGGTGGAATTGGCAGACACGTTAGATTTAGGTTCTAATGCTTAATAGCGTGAGAGTTCGAGTCTCTCTGGGTGGATTAATAAATAGAAAGGAGTTAAAAATGTTTCAAGTAGGAGATATAGTACAAGTAATAATAGTGCCTAAAAAATATAAACAATATGATATTACAGGCGCTACAGGTATTGTAAAAACAGTTTATTCTAACAATATAAGAATACATATCTCTAGTTATTACAACGAAAAATCAGAAGAAGGAGATTTTTATTTTAAAGAAAATGAGCTAGATAATTTTACAAGAAAGGAAAATGATATGTCAATTATAGAACTTTGGGAGAAAAGAAGTATTGAAAAGATTGATAAGGAAGCTGAAATTAAATTAATGGAATTGCTTGCAGAAGATGAGTATACTCATGATTTAATTTTACATATGAATGATCTAAAAGATGCTGGGTTTAAAGTTGAAATACCAAATAATATTTATGATATGACTTCTGATTATACCAAAGGAATGAGAACTATTACTTTAAGTTCAGCAGAAGAGAAAAAAGTTGAAATTAAAAAAGTAGCAGAAGAAGTTGGTGTCTTATTAGAGATGTGTAAAGGAGACGTTGTTAAAGAAATGGAGATTCTTTGTAGCTATAGAGTTGTAGAGTACCCATTCGGGAGAATGACTGTTGGAGGTAGTACTTGTGGAAAATAAAAAGAAAATTTTGATTGTTATTGATGTTCAGAATGATTTTGTGACAGGTTCGCTAGGTACACCGGAAGCTCAGGCAGTTGTACCGAATATAGTGAAAAAAGTGGAAGAATATAGATCAAGAGATGATGTGATTATTTTTACAACTGATACTCATTACGATGATTATTTGGAAACACCAGAAGGCAAAAAACTTCCAGTGTCACATTGTATTGTAGGAACTTCTGGCTATGAAATTATTCCAGAATTAAATGTTGAACTTTCAACAATGGAAAAGATTTATCCTAAAAATACTTTTGGATATAGATGGAATATAAGCCATTGGATATGTTGTTATGATGTTGAAATTATTGGTGTATGCACAGATATCTGTGTAGTAACTAATGCATTAGTATTAAAAACACATTATCCGGATATAGAAATTACAGTTGATGCGTCATGCTGTGCCGGGACTTCACCGGAGAAGCATAAAGCAGCTTTAGAAGTGATGAAAAGTTGCCAGATTAATGTGATAGGAGAGAAATAAGATGGTAGGAGAAAATACTGTGGAAATGAAGAAATTAGAAGAAATTACATTAGAGGATATTCAGAATTATTTATATGATAATGATTGTGATGAAACAATCACAACAAAAATCGTTACAAAAAATGATGTGGAAACATTGCAGATTTTGGAATTTGATGGACATTATGACGATGATATTTTAGTTTGTTCAATCTATAAAAAGAATGGTGATTTTATTATATGTAGAAATGAGGGGATGATTTGTCCATTTAATCATGCAGATGGTATTGAATATGATGATGAAGAAAATGAACTGTTTAAGATTAGTACAATTGTCGCAGGATTATTAAGCGAAGCGAAAACTTCATTATGTGAATCTATTGATTACTTTCAAAGACAGGTGGATTTTATTAATAATTTCTGCAATGGTAATCATTTGAATAATCCGTCTGTAATAACTACCTGTGATATTGAGCATAAGTAAAGGATAAGGTGGATTAATTTAATCAAGTTAAAGTAACACAAAGATTTGATGCGGATTAATGTAGTAGGAGAAAAAAATGATTTTTGGGTATAGAGTAGAAGACCAAGTTGAAAAACATGGACTGTGGCGGAATTTTGATGGAACATGGAATCCTGTATTCGACCAGCTCTCAGAAGGATTGAGTAGAAACCTGCCAATGGAAGATAGTGAATTATACAGAGAAGGTGGGGAACAGTGGTTTTCAGCAGCACCGTCAAAAGAAACATTAAAACACTGGTTCAGTCTTACCGATGTTCTTGAACTCCAGAAACTTGGGTATAAGATTTATGAATTTCAGCTTGTTGGAACGAAACAGATTTCAGATTTTGAGATTATTTTTACAAGAGATAACATTATTGAGCAGCGAGAAATAGATTATAAGGAGATTTGGAATGATTAAATTAAACGGCGTAGAAATCAAACTTGACAAATATCCTGATGGGACATTCTTATTTAAGAATATCCCACCCATCGGAGGATGGTGTAGAGATAATATTGAATGGTTCTTTGAATCAATGGAAGAATTAACAGCAGTTGAATATATTACTAGATATTGTTGGGATCATAGAGTAGTGCCTAATTTATATATGCCTTATATCCCAGATGCTCGTATGGATCGAGTTAAGTATGAGAACGAATTATTTACTTTAAAATATTTTGCTCAGACTATCAATTCATTACATTTTGGAAGAGTAGAAGTTTTAGATCCTCACTCTGATGTATCTGCCGCATTATTTAATAAAGTACATGTAGAGTCACCGAATCGAATGATTGAAGATACTGTCAAGAAGATTGCTAGTGATAATCTTATGATGTTTTATCCGGATGCAGGATCTATGAAAAGATATTCTTCAGCAGTACATCTTCCATATGCTTTCGGTATTAAGAATAGAGATTGGGAGACTGGAGAAATTAAAGGTTTAGATTTATCAGGTGAAATTAATCAACTGCCAGGTAAAGATATCCTTATTGTAGATGATATCTGCAGCAGAGGTGGTACTTTTTATTATAGTGCTAAGAAACTAAAAGAAACAGGAGTAAATAAGATTTATCTTTATATAACTCATTGTGAGAATACTATTTATGAAGGAGAACTTCTGAAAAACAATGGACTGATTGAGAAGATTTATACGACAGATACGATTCTAACAAATCTGGAAAGTCCTAAGATTGAATTGGTTGAGAGATTTAGATGAATCAGTCCTGTACACACGCAGCATTCTTGCAGAAAAGAGGTAAGAGAAGAAAATGAGTAAATCAGTATTAGTGATTGATACGCCAGAGAAATGTATACGTTGTCCGCTATTAAACGATGCAGATGAATGCACAGTACAAGATGCTAATGCAAATTTCAATGCTGGTGATTCGTGGGATGAGTTAATGAAAGGATGTCCTTTGAATCCATTGCCGGATAAAATGAAATTAACAGGAGTGTACGGAAGAGAGTATTTTCAAAGCAATGGAAAAATGCCTAGCTACAAGATTGGTTGGAATGATTGTTTGAGAGAAATTACAGGAGAAGATAATAATGAGTAAAGTTATGTTATCTATAGAAGAACCTAATTCATGTGACGAATGCCCATTTTCAGAATTAGAAACGTATGGATATTATTGCCAATTATTAAATAAATACATTAATTCCTTAAAAAGGAAAGAACATTCAACGATTCCTAAATTATGTCCATTAAGAGAATTACCAGATTACCGTACAGAAACATACAAATGGGAAGATAGACTTCTAAGCTTACAAGACGTGATTGAATCAATGGCTTATGAAATTGCTACATATAGACACTCTAATAGATATTCTCATATAGAAGATGTGGATGATATTTTAAGAGAATATGAAGTTGATAAAATTATAAAGGAGATGAGAAAGTATGGAACCAATTATTAGTCCTTGGTTGATTTATTTTGCAAGTAGAGCAGATGCAGTGGGGGACTTTATTTCTGATTGTTGCAGTAGCTGCATTTGCAATATGTTTGATAGGATTTGATGATTTAACAAAGAATGGATTCAAGTTATTTATTTCAATTGGGATTATTTCTGTAATTTTAACAGTTCTTACACCAACTACCGAAACCGTTTATACAATGATGGTTGCAAATGAACTAACATCGGACAATGTTCAAGCAATTGGGAAAACCGGCAAGGATGTTATTGATTACATTACTGATCAGATTGATAAAGTTGTAAACGACAAAGAGGAGGATAAAAAATAATGGATACCTTAGCAATTCTGTTAAGCGATACTTACAAACAAGTACACCACAATATGTTTCCGAGAGGATTGACGAAGTTAGTCTCTTATTGGACTCCGAGAAGATCAATGTTAAAGGAGCAGGATCATATGGTTTTCTTCGGACTGCAGGCTTTTATTAAAGAATATCTTATTACATATTTTAAAAGAGATTTCTTTAAATTAAGCACTGATGAAGTTCAAGAACTTTATACAATTAGTATGGACATTCAGTTAGGAGAAGGAAATTACGATATTTCTCCAATCCTTAAACTTCACGAATTAGGGTATCTTCCGATTCAGATCCGTGCATTACCGGAAGGTACATTAGTGCCTATGGGAGTGCCATGCATTGAAATCACGAATACACATCCAGATTTTGCATGGGTTGTGCAGTGGATTGAGTGTATTCTGCAGGTTGAGCTTTGGAAGCCGTGTGCTCATGCAACAATTGGACATATGTACAGAGAACTGGCAAATTTCTACTATAAAAAGACCTGCGACGACATTTTAAGACCTGAAATGGCCTGCTCAGACTTTGGAATGCGTGGAATGTCCTGTATGGAAGAAGCAGAGAGATGCTCCGTTGCTTGGCTATTATCCTTTGATAAGACAAGTACGATCCCGGCAATTGATTATTTGGACAAATATTATTTCAATGACTGTAGCGTGAGTCATATTGGAATTGGTGCGATTTCTACCGAACATGCGGTCATGGCTTCAAATTATGCTGTGGACGGAGACGAAATTACATTTGTGAAAAGACTACTTACAGAATTATATCCGAATGCATCTTTCAGCATGGTATCTGATACATATGATTACTGGAACATGATTGACAATATTCTTCCAGCTTGCAAAAAAGAAATTATGCAGCACAATGGTAAGCTCTTGGTTCGTCCGGATTCTGGTGATATGGTAGAGATTTCAGTTAAGACTATCGAAAAACTCTGGAATACATTTGAAGGATCAGTAAATAGCAAAGGTTACAAAGTACTGGACCCTCATATTGGAATTATCTATGGTGATGGCTGTACTCTTAACAATGTAAAAAAGGTATGGGAAGAACTTGAGAAGAAAGGATTCGCTGCAAACAACATTGTATTTGGAGTTGGGGCTTTTTGTTTCTCGGCAGTTGTAGAACCTGATGGACGTATGGTCGTTGTAACCAGAGATATGTTCGGCATTGCTATGAAAGCTACATTTGGAGAAGTTAACGGACAACCGATTATGATTTACAAAGATCCAAAGACAGATGTAAGCCATTTAAAGAAATCTCATAAAGGATGTTGTCATGTATATTACGATGAAAATGGAGAATTAAGGTGCAGAGATGGATATGACAGCTTTGTTTATGATGGGGCATTAAAAACTGTATTTAAAGATGGTGAAATGTGTTATGTAGAAACATTCAAAAAGATCAGGAATAGACTAAATGGAGGGAATTAAATGAATTTTTTTAACGCATCAATCTCAGATCTTTGTCAAGGAATTATTGACAAGACAGTTGACAAAGAGAGACGTATTGAGTATCTGGAAGAAGAAAACAAGAAACTCAAAGATGAGCATTATAAAGATTCTGAAATGCAGAGAATGGAAGCAGAACTGAAAAAAGCGAAAGAGGATCTATATAGAGGATTTCCAATTTCAGAAAAAGAACAAGAGAAAATCAGAGAGTGGGAATTAAAACATGATGCTGAGAAACATGGTCTGAAAACTTCTAAACAGAGAGCAATGGGGCATGGTTGCATAGGCGGCTCTCTTACATGGTGCTTTACACCAACATCAATCGGAACTATTGGAGAAGTGATTTGCTCCTGTGGCGAGAAGTTTACATTTCAGGATTTATAGGAAAAGATTTATGATTAAAATTATTGAAGGCAACATTGTGGATGCGCAGACCGACTATATAATTCATCAAGTTAATTGCCAAGGAGAAATGAATACTGGAGTTGCTAAAGCATTAAGAGATTATGACGAAGGTATTTATATACATTATAGAAACGTCTGTAAATTACGTGAATTTAATCCAGAATTACTTCTTGGAACATATGACGAGTACTTTATCAGAAGGAAAAATCAAGGAATATTATCCTTATTTGCACAAGATAAATACGGATATGATGGGAAACAATATACTGATGTTAAAGCTTTTCGAGAAGGATTAAATTTTATTCGACAACAAATACCTGTTTATTGGTTTGATGCTGATAACAGGCCTCACAAGACAACCATTGCACTCCCATACAAAATAGGCTGCGGAAGAGGAGGAGCAGACTGGGAAGTGGTTTATAAGATTATAGAAGAAGAATTAAGTAGTTTTAAAGTAGAATTGTGGAAATTGGAGGAGCAGAATGTTTAATGTAAAAAAAGCAACAAATGATTGTATTCAGTGGATTAGAGATTGGAGAGAAGAGAATGGTCCTGGGTGTAACTTTATAGTAGGTATTTCCGGCGGTGTTGACTCTTTAGTAGCTGCTAAGTTATGTGTGGAAGCTGTTGGAGCTGATAAAGTTCTTGGAGTAATCATGCCAAATTATAAACAGGATGATATTTGTGTGGCTTATGATATTTGCCAGCGTGTATTAAACATTGATTATCTTACTATTAATATTGGATCAGCTTATGATGATATTATTGATCAAATTGATGCTGCATTTAATGTAACAGATCAGACATTAATTAATCTCGCTCCTAGACTAAGAATGGCCACTCTATACGGGGTGTCACAGTCACACAATGGAAGAGTGGTTAATACATGTAATCTTTCTGAGGATTACATCGGATACTCCACTAGATATGGTGACGCAGCAGGAGACTTTTCACCGTTGGCTCAGTTCACAAAGAGTGAAGTAAAAAGAATCGGTTATTACTTAGGACTACCTATAAAATATGTAGAGAAAACACCATCAGATGGGTTATGTGGTAAATCAGATGAAGATAGCTTCGGATTTACTTATGCAGTATTAGATAGATATATTCGTACAGGTATTTGCGATGATCCGGAAATTAAAAGACGGATTGATCGTTTACATACAAAAAATAAGTTTAAATTGGAACCAATGCCATATTTCAATTATAAGGAGGATAACGATATGTCATATTGCTCACCAGAAGATATTGCTGTAGCTTTAGAGAAGGCTCAAGAAACTATTAATCATAAGCATGCACTCGATAAAGAGTTTAGGAGCTGTGAGAGTCAAATTAAAGAGGCTTTAGGCGTTGATGTATGCATTATATCTAAAGATGATTTTGATAAACGTGTTTATAAAACATTGTCTAAAGATGATATTTCATTTGTAGGAAGAACAAAAGATATTGCTACAGGAAAAATTAGAACTACTGTAGGATTTAAAGATGGTACACAGACTTCTGTAGTCTTAAATGATTGGGAAGATGAAGATGATACTGAGAAAGCCATTATGTGGTGTTTGCTTAAGAAATGTTTCAAATCAAAAAGAAGCTTAGAAAAAGTAATTTATTCAATGGAGGACATGTAATATGAGATCAAAGAATTCCTGGAACAAAGAGTATGAGACAAAAGTAGATAAAAACGGAAAGAAACATACTAGAATGGTTAAACATGGGATGAAGCAGTCTAAGAAATCACTTGCTTTTTCTAAACATGTAAATAAAATAAAAACTGATAAACCTAAGTGGAATAAGAAATCTAGTGGCGAGAGCCACTAGAAAGGAGGGCTCATGAAAATACGGAAAGGATTTGTTACTAATTCAAGCTCTAGCAGTTTCATTATTTGCTTTGCAAGGATTGCTGACAAAGAAAAAGCTCAGAAGATAATTGATCAGTTCAATCTTGATGTATTAGATGTTACTGGTGTAAATGATGAAAGAAACTGGTCTGGTGAGCTTGGTGCTAGTTGGTGCGGAGCGGTCATTTATGGGGTTGATGACATTTTAGAAAAGCACCCTGATGGAGAATATATTGTAATTAAGGACAGTAACGATGCCTATTATGATGAATGGGGTGATGCTGTATATGATTATGATTTCTCTATGAATGAAGCAATAGATGCTATTACGGAAGTAAATGGATTTGCTGATATAGAAGTTGCTGAAGGAGAAGGGAGAGATGGTTAATGAAAATAAGAAGAGGATTTGTTACTAATAGTTCGTCTTCAAGTTATATCATTGCAAAAAAGAAAGATGCAACATTAGCAGACATTAAAAATTCACTGTTGAAAGTAAGAGACAACGCTAAATCTTTTTTGATTGAACAGCATAAATGGATTGATCTTGAGCCGGATGTAGAAGAGTCAATAAGAAAAGAAGATTATGATAAGGCTGCAGATGCGTTTTTAGAATATGTGGCAGATTATTTATACGGTAACTTTAATGCTGGAACATTGGGCGATTGGGAAGTTGGATCGGATGAGTTCTGGAATGACGGTGGTGATCCATATGAAAATTTTATTTTAGATTCTGCATGGCTTATCGGTGATGAAAACTTACAGATTATCTGAGGTGTAAACATGGAAATAAAAGCAAAGCAAATAATTGTAGATAGGAGCACATCTTATAAATATTATAAACCTAAATTCTGTTGCAAAGCATTGGAAGAGAATCCTAGGATAGTTATTTCTAATGAATATCCTGATAACTACTTATGTAGAACTTGTGAAACTATAGAATGCCATGGTTGTGACTATAAAACTGATGAAACTTTTGGAATTTTCTTTTACATAAGCGAAGAAGTCCAAGACTGGGAAGATACATGGCCTGAAGACTATTATTACCCTCTTAAATTCTGTCCATTTTGCGGAGAACCAATTGAAGTTGATGTCATAGAAACCATTGATAAAACAGAAGAAGCAGAAAAGGTATCTGAGGTTGCAACGAAGCTACGAAAACAGTTATGGGCATGTGATAGCAAGAAAAAGTGTGCAGAGTTAGAAAAAGAGATAAGGAACTTAGACGATATAGTAAATTATTATTATTCAACAGGAGAAATTGATGAAAATAGAGAAAATCAAAAAATTGTTGAAAAGTGAACACTATGATTTCTTAAGAGCGAACGAGCACCTGGGGAGTAACATAATTCTATTAGGCTTAGGTGGGTCTCATGCTTATGGTACAGATACAGAAAACTCCGATCTGGATATTAGGGGTTGTGCTTTAAATAAAAGAGAAGAAATCCTGATTCCTATACATAATTTTGATCAGGTAACGGAAGAAACAACAGATACAACAATCTATTCTTTTAATAAATTGATAACTCTATTGTCAAACTGCAACCCAAACACAATTGAGCTGATAGGATTGAAGCCAGAACATTATCTTTATATTCATCCAATTGGTCAAGAACTTCTTGATAATGCTGAAATGTTTTTATCTAAGAAAGCGATCTATTCTTTTGGAGGCTATGCTACAAGCCAGCTAAGAAGGCTTGATAATAAAGCTGCTAGAAAGCTAGGGCAAGAAGAAAGAATGCAGCATGTTCTTAATAGTATTATGAATACTTTTTATACTTTCCCTGAAAAGTATTTCAATTTTCCAGAAGATGCAATAAAGCTTTATGTAGATAAAGGTATTCAGGAAGATTATGAAACAGAAGTATTTATGGATATCCAGTTGAAGCACTATCCTTTGAATGATTATCAGGGGATGTGGGCTGAAATGAAAAATATTGTTAAGGATTACTCTAAAGTTGGAAAAAGAAACAGACATGCCATAGAACATAATAAGCTAGGAAAGCATATGTGCCATTTAGTGAGATTGTATCTTATGTGTTTTGATATTCTTGAAAAAGGCAAAATTATTACATATAGAGAAGATGATCATGAGCTTCTTATGGCTCTACGTAATGGAGAATATTTGGATGCAAACAGTCAGCCTATCCCAGAATTTTTTGAAATGGTAAACGAGTTAGAGAAAAGATTTGAGTATGATTCAAAGAATACCTCATTGCCTGATAAACCAAATTATAAAGCTATAGAAGAGTTTGTAATGTCTGTCAATGAAAGAATTGTATTAGGAGAGATTTAAGAATGAATTTTAATGGATTAAAAAGTAGCGAAGTAGAGGTTAGTAGGACTACATATGGAAGTAATAAGCTTCCGGAACCTGAATTGAAAAAATGGTATCATTTTGCTAAGGAAGCATTAACTGAACCAATTACTATGATTCTAATAATAATTGCTTTATTCCAGTTAGTTTTAGGAGCTATGGGAGTAATGTCTCTTTCTGAACCTGTAATGATTATAGTAGTTTTAGCTATTGTTACTGAAATTGCTGTTAAGACAGGTCTAGGCATACAGAAATCTGCAGCAGAGCTAAGAGCAAAAACGGCAGTTAGATATTGTGATGTTGTCCGAGATGGAAGCGTACAGACAATTAATAAAGATGATCTGGTAGTAGGTGATTTAGTTCTATTGAGAACTGGACAAGAGATTTTTGCAGATGGATTTATTGTTGATGGAGAAATTTCTGTTAATAACGCCGCTATCAATGGAGAGACAAAAGAATGTAGAAAAATTCCTAGTGCTAATTATAAGCATGTTAAAACAACATCAACTACTGCATATACGGATCAGTGTTCTCTCTTTGCAGGAACAGTTATCATGTCTGGTGAAGGAAAAATGATTGTTACAGATGTTGGTGTTAATACAGTTAACGGTGATACTCTTGTCAAAATGCAGACTTTAGAGCCTCCTAAGACAGCTCTTGATATTGCTCTGGATCATTTGTGTGATTTTATTTCAAAATGGGGAACAATTGCGGCAGTATTAGCATTTGTAATTATGACAATTACAGGTATCTTAAATGCTGGAAGTTTAAGTCAGTATTTCTCAGGAAACATTCTTGAAAATATTCAGAAAGTAGCACAGAATATCTCAAATGCATTAACAATTATTGTTGCGGCTGTACCGGAAGGTCTGCCACTCATTGTAAAACTTGTAACTAAACAGAATGTATCGACAATGGAAAAATTCAATATTCTTGCGAAGAATACTGGTAAAATTCCTGAATTGGCATATGTTAATTTAATTTGTACGGATAAGACAGGAACTCTCACAACAGGTGAAATGACTTCTACAGTTATGGTTAACGGTAACTGTCAGGATATTTTTAATAAGGAAAGTTCACTCAACGAGCTAATTGATTTAAACATTTGCATGAATAATAGTGCAGTATTCGATTCTAATGGGAATATCACTGGTGGCAATTCAATTGATCGAGCAGTACTTGATATGCTTTCTCCTGAAGACGCACAAAAAATACAGAATAAAGCTATTATGAAGAAACGTGTTCCATTTAGTAGTGAAAATAAATTCTCTGCAGTTACTTTAAATAATGGAGCAAATGATTTTACTGTTTATAAAGGCGCACCAGAGAAATTAATTGAGAAGTGTAAATTTTATCTTGATAATGATGGCATTGCAACTGAGCTGACAGAAGAAAAAAGAAAAGCTTTAAAGAGCCATATTAAGGGATTGACAGAGAAGGCAATGAGATGTATTGCATTGACTATCTCAGATAAAACTGATGATGGTCTCCCCGATGAAATGAATCTCCTTGGAGTCATTGGAGTTGTTGACCCGGTTAGGAATGAAGTTCCAGAAGCAGTAAAAATTGCTCATAAAGCTGGAATTCAGGTAATTGAAATTACTGGTGACTGTATGGAGACTGCTAAGGCTGTTGCTATGGAAGCTGGCATTTATAAGCCTGGAGACTTAGCAGTTACCAATGATGAGTTTGAGGCAATGTCAGATGTAAAAGTAAAAGAAATTATTCCACAGTTAAGAGTAATTTCCAGATGCTCACCGAATACGAAGCTTCGTCTTGTAACATTAGCGCAAGAAATTGGAATGTCTGTGGCAATGACCGGAGACGGTGTGAACGATGCTCCTGCACTAAAGAAAGCAGATGTAGGCTTTGGAATGCAAGACGGATCTGATGTAGCAAAAGAAGCAGCAGATATTGTTTTGACAGACAATAATTTTGCAAGTGTGGTAAAGGCAGTCGAACTTGGTAGAACATTTATGCATAACATTATGATGTTCCTTGAATTCCAGCTACCTATCAATATTTCGTTGTTGATCTTAAGTATGGTATTTCCAATTATTTCTGGTGGCTCTGCTCTATTAGCAGCAGTTCAGATCCTTATTGTAAATATCATCATGGATTCACTTAACTCATTAAGCTTTGGCGGAGAACCACCAAAAGAAGAATATATGAATGAAGAGCCTATCATGAAAGGATCCGGATTATTTATCCGTGGAGCGAAAGGGAGAATTGCATTAAGTTCAATTGTATTTATTGCTTTATTTGGTGTAATTACATTTGGTCCAGTTGGAAATATGTTTGCAACTAAACTTTCGGCTATGACAGCGAGATTCGCTTTATTGTGTTTAATGGCAGTATTTAATGGATTCACTATTAGAACAGATAGTATGAATCTTTTCAAAGGAATTAAAAATAACAAATTATTTGTGTATATCGCATTGGGTATTTTTGCAATGGCTGTAGTTTTGTGTAACTTTGTAGGAAATCTAGTACAGGCAACTCCAATGGATGTTAAACAGTGGATTGTAGTCCTTGTGACAGCATTTATGGTTGTGCCTGTAGATTGGATTAGAAAAGCAATTTGTAAGAAAGGAAGTAACTAAAATGGGATTTTTGGGAAAATTATTCGGAAAAAAAGATGAGGAAGCAGCAGTAGAGTTATCTTCTGCTGTAACTCAGCAACCTGTATATGAAGAAAAGTTACAGACAATTGATATGTCTAAGCACAATGAAAATCTTGGCAAAGTACTTATTGATATGTCTAAGGGAAGCAAGATTGATATGACAAAACATACGGCTAGAGTAGCTCTTGCAATGGATTATTCAGGAAGTATGGATTGGCTGTATGATAATGGATCTGTACAGGAAACCATTTCTCGTTTGTTGCCTATTGCTCTAAGATTTGACGATAATGGAGAACTTGAGAGTTGGCTGTTCTCAAATGGAGCAGAGCGCTTAAAAGCTGCTAACGCTGATAATTATAGTAGTTATGTTAAAAATGTTATGAAAAAAGCTCATATGTATATGGGTGGTACTAATTATGCTCCTGTATTGAAAGAAATGGTTACATATTATAAAGATATTGAGCCAAGTGAGATTCCAGCATTTATCATCTTTATTACAGATGGTGAGAACAGTGATACTTTTGCCACCAATGCAGTTATTAAAGAGCTTTCAGAGTACAACATCTTCGTGCAGTTCATAGGAATTGGAGATGAAGATTTTGACTATTTAAAATCTCTTGATGATATGAAAGGTAGAAAACATGACAACACCGGTTTTACAGCAGTAAAAGACATGAATAAAATGTCTGATGAACAGTTATATACAGAGATTCTTCGTCAGTATAAAGACTGGCTGAATAATAAATAAAAAGGAGATAAAGAGATATGGCAGTAATCAACATGAGCAAAAATCAGAAAATTAGTATGGTAAAAGAGGATGGTACAGGTATTAAGAACTTCTTCATTGGAGTCAATTGGGATCAGAACCGTTATGCTGGTGAAGCAGATATTGACTTTGATATCAATGGATTTTTAACAGATTCAAGCCGTAAAGTAGTGTATCCAGAAGATTTAGTAAACTATAAAACCTATGAAGATGGCTCTGCATATCCCTGGGTAGACTATTCAGGAGACAATAAAACTGGTGACGATTCCCAGGGAATGATTTTCAATGGAAAGCATTATGACGAATATTTCATTGTGCATGCTGATACTTTCCCGAAAGATAAAACAGAATTTACTATCTGCTTAACAATTTTTAGGGCCTTACAGCGTATGCAGAATTTTGGAATGGTCTCCAATGCAGTTATGACAATTTGTGATTACGACAATCCAGATGGTGATAAGTATGAATATGATCTGTCTGAGAATGAAAACTTTGAAAAATTGAATGCAGTAGAAATGGGTAAATTATACCGTTACGGAGATGGATTCAAATTCCAGGCATTAGGTTCCGGTTATGTGGGAGGTATGACAGAACTGTTTAAAAACTTTGGGCTTGATATTGATGAGGGGAGAGACTAATGAATATTACAGCTGGAGGAATTGTTATGATTGTTATTTTAGTACTCGTAGGACTTTATTTCTTTTTTAATAGTAAAATTGGAAAAAGAGTAAGATTAAGAGCATCTGGCACGGCAAACGAAGCGATTCAGAAAGATGCGTCTACACCTGAAGGAGCTAAAGCATATTATAATGCCGCTATTGAGAAAAAAGAAGATGAACTTCAGCAGGAGAATGTAAGATATCAGCAGATGCTTGGTAAGATTTCTAATTATGAAGATGATCTATTTCATTTGAAGAAAGATGCTATGAAAGCAGATGTAAATGTAAATGCTTGTGTGGATCGAGGAGATGACGAAGCGGCAAAAGTCTACTTAAAAGAACAACAGGAACTTAATGATAAAATTGATTTTATTAAAAATACATTAAAAGAATGGAAAGAGAATGCTGATGTGCAGAAAGAAAAAGTAGAAGTACTACAGCAACAGCTTAATGATTTAAAAGCAGAAAAAGAGAGTGCAGTTTTAACTCTGGAAACAGCTCAGGCATCAAAAGCTTTTAATGTAACACCGGGAGTATCTTCTAGTGAAGAGGAAAAGATGCTAGAGAAAGTACGTGACGGAGTTAAAAAGCAGAAAGAGGCTGCTGATGGAGCTAGGATTGTTTATGAAAGTTCTACTATTGTACAGAAACAGCGTCTGGATAAGAAAATGAAAGATGATGAAATTGATAAAAAGCTGCAGGAACTGAAAGCAAAGAAAGGTAAATAAAATGATAGTGTTAAATATAGGCGTGTTTGCGGTATGTCTATTAGTCTGTTTCTTAATTGGATTCTTTGCAGGGAAGAGAAAATAAGTGTAGTAACAAAAGGTTAAGGTGAGGTCCAATTCCTCACCTACGCTTAAGGAGGTTAAACAATGAAATAAAATATGGAGGTGATATTACGCAAAGAGGAAAAAGGATATTAAATAAACCAATTGATGATGCATGTGAGAAAGAAATTTTGATACCAACAAAAAGAGTGATTACTGTAGAAGCTGAATACAACTTGACTGATCCTAAATTAATTGGAGCAAAAATAACTGACAGAGATATAGTAGAAGAATTGGTAAAAGATGAGTTTATTACATCTTTTGAGCAAAATGATGGATTTGTAAGTTTGACAGTAACTTGTAGTGATTATTAGAAAGGAGAAAAATGATTAATAGTTTTACTGGAGATTATTACTTTTTAAGTAACTTTTATATGGCACCGGTAAGTTATAACGGATGGGACTATACAAATAATGAAGCAGCTTTTCAAGCACAGAAAACAAAAAATCGTAGACTAAAATTCCAGTTATTTTCTCAAGCTAGCCCATCAGAGGCAAAGGCAGCAGGTAGAAAGATTGATTTGAGATCAGATTGGGAAGAAGTGAAAGATAAAGTAATGTATGAAATTGTACTGGCTAAATTCACTCAGAATCCAGACCTTAAGGAAAAATTACTTGCTACAGGAAACGAGCATCTGGAAGAGGGTAATACTTGGGGAGATACTATTTGGGGAACTGTAGATGGAGTTGGAGAAAATAGGCTTGGGAAGATACTTATGAGAGTGAGAGATGAATTAAATGAAACTTAACATATTTTTTATCATTCTTGATGCTATTTTTATAGCAGTATCATTGGTAGACCTTATTACTTATAAAAATTTACTTAGTTTAATGCTGGTAGTCTTTTTCACTTGGACATTTGTAAATAATATTAAAGAATATAAAGGAGACAAATAACATGGTAAAAACATTAAAAGAAACAACAGAAATGATGGTTAGCCCAGATTATAACGAGAGATTCAAAGCTGAATATTACCAGTTAATGCTTAGATTCAGAGGTTTGCAGTCTATACTTTTTAAATGGGACAATGGAAGTCTTAGTTTTGAGCCAACATGCCCAAGAAGCATTTATAATATTCAGATTGATGCTATGGCAAATTATTTAGCTATTTTAGAAGCTAGGGCTGTTATGGAAGGTATTGAATTATAAAGGAGAGGGTATGAATCCAGTATTTGTATTTTTAGTATTGGTTGGAGCTGTAGTTTTATGGTTCCTATTATCTGCATTGTTTTATCCATTCGGACGATTCTTGCATAGAATTTGGAAAGATGCAGTAGACGAAATAAACAGAGAAGAAAATAAAGAAAAAGATAAGGAGAATGAGTAATGAAAAAGAAAAAAGGTTTTTTAGGTGGGGTTGGATTAGCAGTAATAATTGCAGCAGGATTAATTTGTGTAGCAAAGTGCACAGTAAGAGTTCCTGCTGGTTATGTAGCTGTAGAATACAAGATGAACGGTGGAATTTCAAAAGATACTCTTTCACAGGGATGGAATTTGATTTCACCTACAGTAAAAACATCACTGTATTCAATTGGTATTGAACAGTCTTATCTGACTTCAGAAGATAAAGGTGATTCACCAAAAGATGAGAGTTTTAAAACTCCTACCGCAGATGGGAAACAGCTTCTTGTTGATTTGGAATTCTCTTATAAATTCGATCAGGATCAAGTTGCTGATGTATTTACAAGATTTAAAGGTCAGTCCGGAGAAAGTGTAAAAAATACTTTCATTAAACCAAAGATGAAAGCGTGGACACAGGAAGTAACTGCTAAGTATCCGGTAACAGATGTATTTGGTGATAAACGCCAGGAACTGAATGAAGCACTTGACAAATACTTGAAAAAGAAATTTGAACCATATGGAATCATCATTGATACTGTAAACTTTACTTCAATTTCTACAGATGATGAAACTCAGGCTGCTATTCAGAAGAAGGTAAATGCACAGCAGGAACTGGAACTTGCAAATATTGAAGCTAAGACTGCAAAGGTACAGGCAGATAAAGATAAGGAAGTTGCTCTCATCGCAGCGGAGCAGGATAAAGAGAAAGCCGCTATTGAAGCTGAACAGGCGAAAATCACTGCGGAAGGTAAAGCTGAAGCTACAAGAATTAAAGCGGATGCTGAAGCAGAAGCAAATAAAAAGATCGCTGAGTCACTTACTCCAGAACTTATTGAGAAACAGAAGATTGATAAGTGGAATGGTGATGTGCCGAAGGTACAAGGTGGAAATGCTGCAACAATTGTTGACGCAGGAGAATTAACATCAGGCAATGTAGCAACTGTTGAAAATAAATAATTAATAATGAGGGTAACGTATAGTGAGAACTGTGGACATATACCACACTGACGGTAGTGTAGGGATTTTGCGTCAGTAATAACGAGGTGGCTGCGTAGGGCGAGGATAACGTTAACAACTACGAATTGTAATGTCGGCCAAAAGCAAGTAAGTATAGTTATGATATCTGCTGCCATAGGCAACACCTCCTTCAAAAATAATGTGTGATACAATCCCATATCACATTACCCATTCAGAAGATCCTCACCCGGTACAGACCTGGGATCAATAGTATTGTACTTTAGGTGAGGTGGTTTGTCAATATAAGGAGAGTACAATGATAAAAACTACGATTACGGAGACAACTAAAAAATATGATAAAGAAGGCCATCTTATTGAGGAGACAACTAGAACTGAAACTACTGAGGATAATACTATAACATTTAGTTCTTACCCCTATGGGACAACTCAGAAGGATTGGACCTTAACTACAAATGTAGGAGAGAGTTTATGAAAAAGAAAGTATTAAGTATTTTAGGAGTTTTATTGATAAGTATTTCAACATTAACTGGTTGCGCTAAATGCATTGATAAAAAAGAGGAAAGCGTGAAGGTCACAGTTGTAAATGAATATTATAAACCTAAAGAAACCCGTTTTACAGGTATGGTTAATCATGTTCCGCAATTTCGAACTGATTATGCTGAATATGAAATTACGGTAAATTATAACGGAACTGAATATTCACTTAGTGATGAAAGTACATATCGTCAATATCATGGAAGAATAGGGCAAACAGTGTCTGCTGTATTGATTACAAAAACATATGATAATGGCAAGGTAAAACAATGGATTGATAGTTTAGGAGGAATTAAGTGATTAAGCAAACCATGGGATGGATTTCTGCTATATGTGGAGTAATTGGAGCTATATGTAGTGGTTGGAAGTTAATGCTTTTGCCAGTAGTAAGAATATTAAACATGATTGCAGATAAAAAATTAGATTTGTGTATTTTATTGATTTCAATTATGAAAATGTTTTTTGCGATACCTGTAGCATATTTCATGATTCTTATAGGATTTTCAATCGCTACATATTGTTGGAGGTGGTGGAAGTAATTTGGATCACAGGTGATACACATGGGGATTGGATCCATAGATTAAATATGGACTCGTTCCCGGAGCAAAGAGAGATGACTAAAGATGACTATGTAATTGTTCTTGGAGATTTTGGGATATGGAGAGATTCACCTCAGCAAAGGTGGTATCTGAATTGGCTTGAAGAGAAGCATTTCACAACACTCTTTATTGACGGAAATCATGAATGTTACGATATATTAGATGCTTATCCGGTAGAAGAATGGCATGGTGGTAAGGTACATTTTATTAAACCATCAGTAATTCATCTTATGAGAGGACAAGTATTTGATATAGACGATTTAAAATTTTTTACTTTTGGCGGAGCTGCAAGTCATGATATTTCAGATGGAGTATTAGAGATTGACGATCCAAGAATAAAGGAATGGAGGTATGATCCAGATAAGATGTATCGAATCAATCATATTTCATGGTGGGAGCGAGAAATGCCAAATCAAGAAGAGATGGATGAAGGTATAAAGAACCTGGCAGAACATGACAATAAAGTAGATTTTATCCTGACACATTGTACAGCTTCTTCTACAGCAGCATTATTATCACATGGATTATATAAACCGGATAAGCTAACTGATTATTTGGAAGAGATCAGATGTAATGTTGACTATGGACGTTGGCTGTGTGGGCATTACCACGACAATAAAGCAATAACGACAAAAGATATAGTTCTATATGAACAGATTGTGAGGATCGCATAATGGCAGAGCTTACAGAAAACGCCAAAGATTATATTGAATGTCTAAAAGATATATTACAAAGAAAATACCTACTGTCAGGTGAGAAAGCTTTAGATATGATTACAACTTCTTATATTATGGAGTCTCTTATTGATTACCCAGAAGAGACATTACATGATGATATTGAAGCACATGCAGATAATATTTATGAAGATTGGATAGGTGAGCTATGAAAACATTTTTATCAATTTTGAATATTCTATGTTGGGGTATTCTAGGAGCCTATTACTCATCAATAGGGATACATGGAACAAGATTTTATATAATATTACTAATTGTTGGCGTTATTGATATACTTAGTGTTGTGGTGAGTAGCTTATGAATTATTATATTTCAGACTTACATATTGGTCACACAAATGCATTGGCATTCGATGCTAGACCATTTAAGACAATAGAAGAGAACGATGAAACTATTAAAAATAATTGGAATTCAGTAGTTGGCTTAGATGATGATGTTTATCTTTTAGGAGATATTAGTTGGTATGGTTCAACTAAAACATTGGAGTATTACAGCCAGTTAAATGGTAGGATTCATTTAATAAAAGGAAATCATGATAATAAGATTCTGAAAAACAAAGATTTACAGAATTTATTTGTAGAAATAGTTGATTATAAAGAACTATACCTTAATCCAAAAGAGAGTATTATTCTTTGTCATTATCCGATTCCTTGTTTTAAGAATCATTACTATGGTTGGTACCATTTATATGGACATGTACATACAGGTTTTGAAAATAATATGATGCAAAGAACAAAGTATGAAATGGAAAATCTATATAATACACCATGTAAAATGTATAATGTCGGAGCAATGCTGCTGAATTATACTCCTAGAACTTTAGAAGAAATAACAGGAGGAGCTACGTGTTTATAACTAGAAAAAAGATGAAAAAGAAAATTACTGATACATATAACAAAGGATTCCATATAGGAAAACTTTATGGTGTTACTAAAATATATAATGAAATAAAAGGAGGCAACACAGATGTAATTGATCTGTGCAAGAGAATTATGAGTGAGAAAGAGGTATTCAATACTTAATGTATTGTGCTTACATTACTGAGCTTAAGCAACTTCGTAAACACAGCAATGCTGATAGGCTCCAGCTTGGTACCGTTTTTGGAAATACGGTTATTGTTGATTTAAGTTATTACGAAGGGCAGAAAGTTGTATTTTTCCCGGTTGATGGTCAGCTAGGAGAAGAATTTGCAAAAGAAAACAATTTACTGCGTATTAAAAATGAAGATGGAACAACTACAGGTGGATATCTTGATCCTGTAAAACGAAACATTAAAGCTATGAGACTGCGAGGTGAGAAATCAGAAGGACTGGTTTTACCAGTAGAATCTCTTAGTAAATGGACTGATATAAATAAATTATCTTTAGGAGATCAAATTACTGTACTTGATGGGACAGTTATCTGTAAAAAATATATTCCAAGATCAAATCATAAAAAATCTAACAATGGTCCGAAAGTAAAAACTCCAAATTTAAAAAACAAATTTCCTTATTTTAAAGAACATGCTGATACAGAACAGTTAGCATATAACTTAAATGCCTTTAAACCAGGAGATACTTGTTACATTACTTTGAAAATGCATGGCACATCTGGTCGAACAGCAAATGCAATAGAAGTAACTACTAAGAAAAAGACTCTACTACAAAAACTTTTTTGTAGACCAGCTCCTGCTATCAAAGAATGGAAAATAGTTACTGGAACAAGAAGAGTTGTACTCAATACATTTGAAGGCGGTTACTATGGGAATGATAAATTTAGACAAAAATATCATGACTACTTTATTGACAGACTGCCAAAAGGAATGGAAGTGTTTTATGAAATCGTAGGGTGGGTTGATGGTACAGAGCAGACCATTATGGGAACCTGTTCCAACACTAAAATTAAAGATAAAGAAGTTAAGAAGCTTTACGGTGATGAAACAGTGTTCTCTTATGGGTGTACTCCTGGTACTTCTGATATTTATGTTTATAGAATGACTATGACCAATGAAGATGGGATTATTACAGAGATTCCATGGGAAGAAGTAAAGAATTGGTGTGATCGTTTAGGAGTTAAACATGTACCTGAATTTGATAAATTCCTGTTTACTACTAAAGAAGATCTTATGGAGCGTGTAGAAAAATACTATGATGGGCCTGATCCAATAGGGGCGACACATGTTAGAGAAGGTGTAGTTGTAAGAATTGATAATAGAAGTAGCTTTAAGGCTTATAAACACAAGAATTTCACTTTCAAGGTCCTTGAAGGATTGATAAAAGATTCCTCTGATACACCGGATATGGAAGAGGCACAAGAAATTATTGAGGAGGAAACTGTATGACATTAGCAGAGAGATTTTTTAAGGAAGAATTAGAAGTATTTGAAAATGATGATATTCAGGAATTTTGTATTGAATTACTAGATACTGCGCCTACATATTTCTGGCAAGTGTCTGCTTCAAGTACTAACAAGTATCACCCTGATTATACAGTTGGTTTTATGGGACTTGCTAAACATGTAAAAGGAGCAACTAGATTCTTAAATCATATGCTGTCAATTGATTGTATCAAGAGTCAGTTTACATCAAGAGAAAGAGATATGCTACGAACAGCTATTATGAACCATGATGATGAAAAACTTGGGCGTAATGGCAGTCAATATACTCTTTTTAAACACCCGTTACTTATAGCTGAGAGAATAAAATCCTATAAAGGATTTGAATGGTTGCCGGATGAAGAATTGGATTATATTGCAGACTGTTGCGCCTCACATATGGGTGAATGGAACACAGATAAAAGAAGTAAAGATGAGCTGCCATTACCAGAAACAAAAGGTCAGATGATAGTTCACTTAGCAGATTATTTAGCATCAAGAAAAGATTTAACAGTATCTTTTGATGAAACTGAAGTAGATGAACTGATGAAAGAATTCAAACCTACACCAGAAACATATCTTATGCCATTCGGCAAACATAAGGGAGAACCACTCTCTGAAATTCCAGATAGTTATTTAGGATGGTTGAATGATCAGAATCCATCAGAACCTCTGAAAACACTACTTGCTGAAGCTTTAGGCATTAGCGGAAGCATCTTTGAAGAGGAGGAATGAGATGGAAACACGAACAACATTATGCCAGTGCACTCGTTGTGCTTCAGTGTTTGAATGGAATGAAAGAAAAAATAATAGATGTCCAGAATGCAAAGGCATATATACAGTTATTAGATTCGCTAACCCGTCAGATGAAGAATATTTAGATAGAGTTAGCATGAGATTTAGTGAATAAGTCGTTCAATCATGAACGCTTATCAATATACCAAACAATATTATTTATAAGAGGAGACAATATTCATGAGTGAAAAAACAAATTTAAGACAGGCAGACACAAAAGTAGAAGTAGTTGGTATTGTAAGCGAAAACACACTGGAAGAGTCAGTAAGAGATGGTAAAAAAGTTATTAGCGGTGACATTACAGTACAGACAGGAGACATTAACTTTGTAACATTTAGAGTGTATATCAATGAGAAAAAGAATGACGGCACAGATAATGGCTATTATGCAGGCATTGAAACTGTAATGAGAGAATATCAGTCTATTGCTAAAGTTGGTAAAGACGCAGCTACAAGAGTAACTGTTACAGATGGTCAAATCAGACCTCGTTCTTACGTTGGAAAAGATAAACAGGTACATGTAGGTATTTCTTATCAGACAATGATTTTTAAGCGTTATGATGGAGCCCCAGAGAAATTCGAGCCTCGTGCTTGGTTTGAAGTAGAAATGGCAATTGCTTCTATTACTCCAGAACTTTATACATCTGGTGAGAATAAAGGTGAAGAAACAGGCCGAGCTATCGTAAAAGGATGGGTGCCTACATACGCAGGAATTGAGCCAATGACCTTATATGCTCCAGCAGAAGATGGAATTGCAGAAGCAATTTTAGATGATTATGCACCAAATCAGACTGTTAAGTTCTATGGTGATATTGTAAATAGTCGTGCAGAAATCACAAAAGAAATTCCTGTAAAAATTGGTAAACCAAGATTTGAAAAGAAAACTATCTATAAAAATGAGATGATTATTACAAATGCTTCTGATGCTTACGGCGAGGATAGTGAAACACCAACTCCAGAACCATATGACATTGGTGCAATTTCTCAGGCAATTACTGATAGAGAAGTTCGCTTAGAGGAAGAGAAAGCAAAAGCTAAACAGCCAGAGACAGCAACTTCTGCCGCAACAACTAAAGCTAGACCAAAACTTCCTAATTTTTAATCTATAAACAAGTTTGTAAAAATATAAATAGTAAAATTAAAGGAGATTACATATGACAGATAGTATTTTTGAACCAGAAGTAAGCGTTGTAGCACATGGCCTTGAAGGAAAAGTAATTATGCTTTATGGCACAAACAATACGGGAAAAACTTATAATTGCGCAAAGATGAAGAATGCTTTGTTCTTCATGTGTGAGAATGGTTTAGGTGCTCAGGCAGGAGTTAAACATAAAATGATTAACAACTGGAGAATGTTCACTAAGTACATCAAAGAACTTACTGATCCTAAAACAGTAGAAAGAGCTAAAGAGATTTATTCCACTATTGTTATTGATGAAGTATATGCTTCCTCTCTGTTTTGCCAGAAATTCGTATGTGACACATATGGTGGAGGATGCATTTCTCTTGGAGCCAATGAAAACAGCAAAGTAAATCTTTATCAGATTTATGAACGTATTTATTGGGAACAGATTCAGAAATTAGTAACTTCCGGGTATACAGTGGTATTCGTTGCGCATGCAGACGAAAAAGATGGCTTTATTCAGCCTAAGGGAGACAAGCGCTGTATTAAACCAATTGTAGATAATTGTGACGTAGTGGCTTACCTTGAGCCAAATGGCGTAGATGAAGATGGACATGTAATTAAATCTTCTGCTTATTTTGCACAGACAGATAAGTTCTTCGCTCGTTCAAGATATGATTTCATGGTAACTAAAATTGAAGAGTTTACAGCAGATAATTTAGAGAAAGCAATTTCTGATGCAATCACTAAACAGGAAGAAGCTGACGGTATTAAATCAGTATCCTATGATGAGCAGCAGTCTATGTATGAAGAAAAAGAAACAATGTCCTTTGAACAGCTTCAGGAAGAGATTGCCCTTTGGGGAGGTAAACTAGCTGCCTCAGATCATATGGAAACATTGACAGATATTGTAGAGCAGACTCTTGGTGTCGGGAAGAAAGTATCTCAGTGTACTAAAAAGCAGACTGAGGCTATGAGTATTATTCTCGAAGACATTAAGGATGCTTGTGCTGAATTAGGAGTGGCGTAATGCCAAGGGCAATGTACATTTGCCCGGTATGTCATAAAAATGTACTTGCTTCGAAAGCTATTCATATAAAAACCAGATACTATCATAAAGCTTGTCTTGATAAAAAAATCAAGAAAGAAAAAGAAAAGATTGACAATGATAAACTGACGAAGAAGCAAAGGGAACAATATGAGAGAGCGCTGAAACAAAGTGCTCTCCCTGAAATCCCTGAAGCAGTTCCAGAAAGTGAAGCCCAGGCAGCAGAAAAATTCTTTAGTAAAGTGGAGCAAATACAGGGTAAATGCACAGCGAAAAGTTCAGCAATGGCTTATAAATACAAAAAAATGTATGAAGGATTTACTTGGGAAGGAATGGAACAGACTTTAGAATATTGTTTTTCTATAGTTGGATTAGAAGCCAGGAAAGATGAAGATAGTGACATTGTTGGATTAATTCCTTGGTATTATGACCAAGCTCAGGCATTTTATGCACAGCTAGACAGTATAGAACCTTCAAAAGTAGATTTGGATAAGATTTATAAAAAGAAGCATATAAAAGTATCGCCTAAAAAGAAAAATGTAGATTTGATTGATATAAGCAAAATAGGGGAGTGAATATGTTAATTGACAAACACGCCACTCTTCAATGTTTAGGATGTATTATGAAGAAACCTTCCCTTTTGGAAGAATACACACTTACACAGTATGACTTTGAAGAAGAACAATTTTACGCAATATTATTTTCATGTGTGTATAATCTCTACAACCAAGGGGTAGAGATTATAGATACATTTGCTATAGATAGTTTTCTTTCAAGATATGAGAAACAATATAAAATTTTCAACGATAATCAAGGAATTGATTATTGTGACGATGCCATTCGTTTGGCTGAATTGGAAAATTTTAGTTACTACCTGGAACGTTTGAAGAAATTTAGTCTTTTAAGATACTGGGATTCATGTGGAGTAGACATAAGGAACATCTATGATCAAACAATCATTGATCCTAGCAGACAAGAACAGCAAGCAGCTAAATTAGATGCAACTTCAATAAATGATATGATTCTGGAAGAAGAGGATCTGCTCATTACGAAAGCAAAAATGCTCTATGGAATGGATTCTTCGAGAAGGGGTCAGCTTGCCGGTAAGGGAATGAAAGAACTGAAAGAAAGATTGAAAGAAGAACCAGAGTTTGGAATACCTTTACAGAGCCCTATGATGACTACTATTGCTAGAGGGGCGAGACTTAAAAAGGTCTATCTTCGTTCTGCTGATTCTGGTGGAGGAAAGACAAGGACTGCATTGGCAGATATCTGTAATATTTCAATCCCTTATTTCTATGATACAGATAAAAAAGAATGGATTTACACTGGGTGTGAGGAACCATCTCTATTCATCTCTACTGAGTTAGAGGAAGACGAAGTACAGACTATCATTATGGCATACGTTTCCGGAGTACCAGAGAACAAGATTCTTGATGGAGACTATGAAGGAGATGAGGAAGAACGAGTAGATAAAGCTATTGAATATATTGCTACTTATCCTTTATATATAGAAATTATTAATGATTTTGGTATAGAAGATATATCAAATATCATTAAAACTTATAAGAGAGAAAAAGGATGTCATTATTTCGTATTCGATTATATACATATGTCAGCTAAATTAATTGCTGAAGTTGCTTCTATGAGTAAAGGAATGAAATTGAGAGAAGATCAGACTTTGTTCTTATTCATGGACACTCTTAAGAATTTGGCTATGAAATTGGATATCTTTATTCTAACAATGACTCAGTTAAATGGTACATACAAAGATAGTCAGATTAAAGACGAAACAATGTTAAGAGGTGCAAAATCTCTAGCAGATAGAATTGACTTAGGTGAAATTTCACTGAGACCAACAAGTGCAGAGTTAGAGTGTGTAAAGAAACTTATGCACAATATGTATGGAGTACCGATACCCAATCTTGTAAGACACATATATAAAGTACGAAGAGGAAAACTGACAAAAATCCGTTTATGGCAATATGCTGATCTCTCTACTGGTAGAACTAAAGATTTATTTATTACAGACAACTATTATAACCTGATCGAAACTGAAGTGGCTGTAGCTCAAATTGAGAAAGTAATTGAGGAACATTCTGAGAGCCTTGATGATATCCAGATTACTGATGATGAGCAACAAGAAGCTACGAGTACTTTATTGGGATCAATGCCATTTGATTTTTAGGTGTACTGATGCCTTACTATGATAAAAATGCAATATTAAAGGCTCTTACAAAGGAACAGGTAATCAAGATAGTTACCGATTTAGGATCAAAAGGATATAGAACAGACTCATCTGGGAATCTTATCTTTCAAACAATCTGTCATGGTGGCGATAGTTATAAGCTTTATTACTATCATGAACCTACAGATCAGTATTCTGGAAGAACATTTCATTGCTACACCTCATGTAGCGAATCATTCTCTATTTTTGAATTAGTAATCAGAGCTAAAAGAGTACAAGGGATTACTTATACTTGGTATCAGGCGGTATCTTATATTGCTAATCAAATAGATATGAAAGCTGTTGAACATATTGAGAGACCAAAACATATATGTGATATGTCGTGGCTCAAGAAGTTTGGGAAAAACAAATCTACAGACATTATAGACTGTGAACCTATAGATGAGCATGTATTAGAAATGTTTGAATATACTCCTCATGAAGTGTTTTTAAACGACCATATTTCCAGAGAGACGTTATCTACATTTGAAATATCTTATTGGGGTAATACAAATCAAATAGTTATTCCTCATAGAGATAGACATCAAAATCTTATTGGTATAAGAGGAAGATATCTCGATGAAGAAGACGTAGAGAACATTGGAAAATATGTACCTCTTAATATAGAAGGAAAATTTCTAAGCCACAAGTTATCACATAATCTTTATGGTATTCATATTAACCAGAATAAGATTAAGACTTGTAGGAAATGTTTACTACTTGAGTCTGAGAAAGGAGTTATGCAAAATCATTCGTATTTTGGTGATGATGACTTTTCTTTAGCTGTATGTGGCAGTGAAATTTCAGATGAACAAATCAAATTGCTACTCGATTATTTGAAGATAGAAGAATTAATTCTTGGTTTTGACAAAGAATATAAGGATCCGTATGGATGGGACGGTGAGCTGTACAAAAATAAATTATTTAAGAAAATACGTCCGATTATTCCATATTGTAAAGTATCAATCTTATGGGATAAAGATGGGGTGTTAGATTATAAGGATGCGCCTACAGATAAAGGCAAAGAAACATTATTAAAACTGCTTGATGACAAAGTAGAAATAACTATGGAAGATATCACGTTGGAGGGAACGTATTATGTATAGAAAGGCATTAATTGACTGAAATCAGTCAGAAAATCCGACAAGTAACTGAGGAGGATAAGGGGTTACCTTATCTCTCCTACAGTAAAGAGAGTAACTTTGATCACTGTCCACTGAGCCACAAATTAAAGTATATAGACAAAAACTTTTCAAAGAAATCGTCTCTTCCTATGGAAATTGGTTCTATTTTACATAAGGCATTAGAGCTTAAAGGAAGAATGATAATGGAAGGTAAGACAGTAGATTATGACTATCTTAAAAGCATTACAGAAGAGGGCTATTTAGAGACTGATGAGAAGTCGGATAATCACATTCTTGGTATAAAAGACCTCAAAAAGAAATATTTTGATGAGTTTTTTACTGCTGATAGTAAGTCAGGTATGAACTATTCAGAAAAGATGGATATCTTTTATAACAAAGTATTACCATCTAGGATTGATAGTAAAGAGTGGACTCCCGTAGCAGTAGAACAGAGATTTGAATTTGTATATGACGACAGAGTTATTATACATGGTTTTATTGATAGAGTGGATAAGAATGCAAAAGAGCAGCTAAGGATTACTGACTATAAATCCTCAAAGGCCGTGTTTAGAGATGCAGATATAAAAACACCTATGCAACATGTAATTTATGATCTGGCATGTATTCATTTATATGGACAGCCTGCAACAGACCATGTGTATGATTTTATTCTTATAGATGCTATTCAAGGAGCTGACGAAGGTGTATGTACCAAAGGCTATCTTAACAGAGGAATTAAGAAACTGGACAAGGTGTTAAATGAAATGGATGAAATGGAAATTAAAGGCGAGTATCCTCCCAAACCAACTCCATTATGCTACTGGTGTCCATTCCACAGCACTTCCCCAAATGCTGATCCTAAGTTTTCTGGTCTATGTCAGTATCATAGCTTATGGACACCTGAGAAAAAATCATTTGCAGTACTTAATCCTTATGGACAAGAAATAAAGAAAGAAACTAAGAGAAAGTTGGTGTTCTAGTGAGAATAGAGACACATGCGCATACAGAATTTAGTCAGCTTCGTATGTTGGACTGCATCGTAAAAGTACCTCAATTAATAAAACAAGCTGCGTCTCTTGGACTTTCAGGAGTTGCTATCACTGACCATGAGTCTGTATCTGGTCATGTGAGATTTATTCAAACAATTAAATCCATGAAGTCTTCCGGTGAACTGCCGGAAGATTTCAAAGGAATACTTGGTAATGAAATATATTTAGTTGACAAATTAAATATATCAGAAGATGGAAAGAAATCTTGTGATTCTCCATTTTATCATTATATTCTTCTGGCTAAAGATGAAATAGGGCATAAGCAGTTAAGAGAACTTAGTTCATTAGCATGGGACAACAGTTTTTATACAGGAAGGATGGAACGTGTTCCTACATTGAAAAGTGATCTGGAACATGTAGTTAAATCTAATCCTGGACATCTGATTTCAACGACAGCATGTTTAGGAGGAGAATTAGGCAAGTCTCTATTAGCAGGAGAAAATTATATGGATTTTCTTCTCTGGAACCAGCAGTTATTTGGTAAAGATTTTTACTTGGAAATGCAACCGGGACTGTCAGAAGAACAGATAAAGTTGAATCGAGAGATTGTAAAATTAAAGCATCAATTAGGAATAAAAGCTACTATTGCCTGTGATGTTCACTATTTGAAACAAGAGGATAGAGAAATTCATGCTGCTTATCTTAATAGTCGCGATGATGAAGAAAGAGAGTTAGGTGATTTCTATGAATCAACTTGGATGATGACCAATGAGCAAATTCATCAGAGGATGGATTATCTTGGGTATGAAGAAGTGGAAGATGCATTGAAGTGTTCTCTGGAGATTGGTGAGAAGGTTGAAGAGTATGATTTGTATTGTCCAACTATTGTTCCTGGAGCTGACATCCCTGATTTTGAGTTAAGTGATTTCTTTGGCAATTATTATGATCGCTATGAATACATATCTAAATTCGCTCATAGTGATAATGTTTATGATAGATATTTATTAAAACTGATAGAAGATGGATATTATGAAAAGATTCCTTATACTACTTTCGGTAAAGTAAAATTTTTTGAGACTTTAGATAGAATTGAAGTTGAATTAAAAGAAATGTGGCTTGTTACTGAAAAGCTTGGTACAAGTATTTCTTCCTATTATATATCAACACTTGAGTTGGTTAATATTATGTGGGAAGAAGGAGATTCTTTAGTGGGTGTAGCCAGAGGTTCAGTAACAGGAATGTTTACAATGTATCTCATTGGCATTACTCAGATGAATCCTTTACAGTGGGGACTGCCTCATTGGAGACATATTTCCCATGAAAAAGTTGAACTCAGTGACGTAGATATCGACACACAGCAAGATAGAAGACTAAAAATCATTGAAGCTGTGAAACGTCGCAGAGGTGAAAGAAAAGTACTTAATTGTAGTACTTTTAAAACAGAGGGTAGTAAATCAGCTATTATTACTGCTGGTAGAGGATTAGGATTAGATTCAGATATCACTCAGTATTTATCTAATCTTATCCCTGTTACCAGAGGTCAAACTTGGAGTTTGCATGATTGTCTTTATGGGAACGAAGAGAAAGAACGTCAGAGACAAACTGAATTTGCAAATGAAGTCAAAAAATACGACAAACTTTTAGAAACGGCTATGACTATTGAAGGGCTTATATGTGGAAGAAGTATACATGCTTCAGCAGTATATTTGTTTAATGAAGATTTTTTGGCTCACAATGCTAGGATGAAAGCTCCAAACGGTATTTATATCACTCAATTTAATATGAAAGATTCTGATTATTGTTCTGGTCTTAAAATGGATTTCTTAACCATTCAGGCATTAGATAAGATTAGAACTTGTATGAATTTGCTAATTGATGCGGGATATATGAAATGGCAAGGATCACTGAGAGCTACATATAATAAATATTTACATCCAGATGTACTTGATTATGATACTAAAGAAATGTGGGATATGGTTGCAAAGAATGATGTGACAGATCTCTTTCAGTTTGATACTGCAGTTGGGCTTCAGGCAGCTAAACGAATCAAACCCCATTCCTTAGTAGAGCTTGCAACTGCGAACTCAATTATGAGACTTATGGTATCAGGAGAAGGCGCTGAACAGCCCATTGACACTTATATTAGGTATAAGAATGATATTAATGAATGGTACAAATGCATGAGAGATGAGTACCGTTTGACAGAAAGTGAAATAAAAATATTAGAGAAATATCTATTACCTGTATATGGAGTAGGAGATACACAGGAAATTGTAATGGAAATTTCTATGGATGATCATATTTCAGGATTCAATGTTACACAGAGTAATAAGTTAAGAAAAGGTATTGCTAAAAAAGATGAAAAACTGCAGGAAGCTATGAAAAAGATGTTCTTTGAACATGGCAAAGAGATTGGAACTTCAGAGAATCTGCTGAACTATATCTGGAAAGAAGTTATAGGAAAGCAGCTTGGGTTGAATACGGCTCAAGTAAAACCTTGTGAACGTATGCAAAAACGGTGTCCGTACTTTTTACGGGCTAACGGTGGACGCTGATAATGCCAATACCGTGCCAAGTTAAATCGGGTGTAACGACTATTAGTACTGATGAGATTAGCACATTGGGAAGCGCAAGGATAGGGTGACTGTGCTCTGGAGGTTACGATGGAAGAATGGAAGGATATTGAAGGATGGGAAGGAAAATATCAAGTATCCAATTATGGAGACATTAAAAGATTAGAACGAGATATTACAGATAGTTTAGGAAGAACCAAGCATTATACTGAAAAAATATTTCATCCTCATAAAGCAAATAACGGATATACGAGAGTAAGTTTTGGAACAGAAAGAGATTTGACTCATAGGGTTGTAGCAAAAGCTTTTTTGCCGAATCCTCGAAATTTACCGGAAGTAAATCATAAAGATGGACATAGGAAAGATTTCAATTTTGCAGGGACCAAAGAAAATAATTATGAAGACGGAAATTTGGAATGGGTTGACAGAAAAGAAAATATGCTTCATGCCTCTCGTACAGGTTTGATTAATAAAGATAGTAAAAAACGGAAAATATCAACAGCATTAAATCAGAAAAAGTCAGTTGAAAAAGCACTAAGACCTGTAGCATTGCTTGATGATGAAAATAATATTTTGAGTATTTTTCGAAGTATAAAAATTGCTGGTGAGATTACAAACATTCCTCAACAAAATATAGGAGAAGTATGTAGAGGGAATAGAGACTCAGCTGGCGGGTTTAAATGGGAATATGTGGACAAAGATTTATTTAATACAGTCACTCAAGAGATAGTCTAGTCCGAACAAATACTACGAAAGTAGCGGTACACCGATTCATTTTCTAAAAACCACACTTTCCCTTATTCCTGTATTGGTTTGCAAGAGTTGAATTTAGGATATCACTATCCAATTATCTATTGGAATACAGCATGTTTAATTATCAATGCCGGAGCCAACGAAGAGCTTGATGATAATAAGTCCACTCAATATGGGAAAATTGCGAAAGCAATAGCCAATTTTAAGCAGCGTTCAATCATAGTAGACAGACCTCTTATCAATGAAGCAAAGTTTTCCTTTGTCCCAGATGAAAAGAACAATCGTATTATTTTCTCTTTTAAAGGACTTTGTGGAATAGGTGATGATATAGCTCGTGCCATTGTAGAGCATCAGCCTTATAGTTCATTTGAAGATTTCTGTAAACGTATGGTAGACACTAAGATTATTGGTACTGCTAAAATGATTATTCTAATTAAAGCTGGTTGTTTCAATGAACTTGATTCTCCAGATCGCATGGAAACAATGAAAAAGTTTCTTTCTCGTAATGTATTTACACCTATAGATAAGCTGACTATGCAGCAGTTTAACTCAGCATTAGAATATGACATCTTCCCAAAAGAGATGGAAACAATGATTAGAATCAAGAATTTCAAAGCGTATGCTTTACATGAGAGTTTCTTTTTAAAAAATATAATAGATGAAGGAAAAAAGGTACCTAAAAAAGGATATCATGACAGATATTTTGCTCTTGATGAAAGAGGTACAGAATTTTTGATGGAGCACTTTAATACATGTATTGTGGGTACAAAGGAGGATGGAGTAATTATTTCAGAGAAGCTCTTTAATAAAGAATGGGATGCTCTTATCCAACCATTGAAAGATTATATGGCTTTACCTGAGACACTTCAATTATATAACCAGAAAAAACTTGACTCAACAATGGAATCTTATGCATCTGGATCATTAGAACAATGGGATATGGAATCATTAAGCTATTACCCGGATCGGCATGAGTTGTGGAATTTGAATGAGCCAAAGTATGGAGTGGTTGATTATAATTCACTCCCAGAGATTCCTGAAGTGTATGAGCATACCACAAGAAGAGTTAGAGGAGAAATTAAACATTTTCCTAAATATAAAATATTTCGATTAGCTGGAACTGTTTTAGACTCTGATAATAATAAACATTTGGTGTCGTTGCTGACTAACCATGGTGTCGTAACCTGTAAATATAACAAAGGTCAGTATAGTTATTATAATAAAAGAATTTCTGAGCAGACACCTGCAGGCAAGAAAAAAGTTCTGGAAGAGTCTTGGTTTAAAAGAGGTTCTAAAATCATTGTTTGTGGTTATAGGCGTGAAGATCAATTTGTTATTATGAAATATCCAGACACTGTTTATACTCATACAACTAATAGAATTGAGGAAATTTACAATGATGGAACAATATTGGCTCAAACAGATAGAAAGAAAGTTGGTGAAGGATAATAGAAACTGTAGTTGAACAGGTACAGTTCAAAGGTCTTTTAGAAGAGCAAAAATACTATAATGATTCTACTCACTGGGGCATATTTTATGCAACAGTGAGAGAAATAACTGTAGGAAATCTTACAAAAGGCATGAGATATTGTATTAAAGGAAATATTCATACGCCTATTATAGGAAAAGTTTACGACATAAAAGGTGAAATGGACTACAGCCCCACCTGGGGAGAGCAAATTAGTATTCTTGAAAGCTCTATGAATAATGATTTAGCTGAAACTGATATTAGAGGTCAAAAATATATTCTCTGCAAACTATTCCCCAAACATGTACAAAGAATGTATGAGACTTTAGATAATCCTTACTTAGCTTTAAAAGAAGGGAACGTAAAAGAACTTACAAAAATTAAAGGATGTGGCCCTAACGTAGCTACTAAGTGGATTGAGAAATTTAATGATACTTATGACAAACACAAAGCTTATATTGATTTAGCCAGATATTCTATTACTGATAAATTGATAGAAAAGATTATTAAATACTATCATGAAGATGTAGATAAAGCCGTTGATGTAGTAAAAAATCATCCATATGATTTGACAATCATAAGAGGGATAGGTTGGAAAACAGCCGATGATATAGCACTGCAGAATGGAGCTGATCCTTATGGTATAGATCGGATTGAAACTTGTATTAAAATGTTTCTAAGGAATCAAGGAGAGAATGGAAAATCATTTAGTTATTCAGAAGAAATCATGCAAGAGTTAATAGATAAAATAGGAGAAGAAGTACCTGATTTGAATATCGCTGAAGCGATACATGATTTACAAGATTCCCAAATGATTGTATGGAATAAAGAAAAAACTAAGATAGGATTGAAATGGTATTATGACTTAGAATATTCGATAGCTGAACATTTAGTAAGATTAAAAAATGCCCCTAATAAATTTAAGTATAGTAACTGGCTAGAGATAATTAAAAAGAAAGAAAAAGCTCAAGGATGGGATTATACAGAGCAACAGCTTGAGGGTATTAAAATGGTTCTCGATAATCAGTTATGCTGTATCTCCGGTTACGGCGGAACAGGTAAGACGAGTATTATTGATGGTATTCTTACTATCCTGCAAGATTATAAAAGTGTAACAGTAGCTTTAGCCGGAAGAGCTGCGGCGAGAATTAGCGAAGCTTCTGGTAAAGAAAGTCAAACAATTCATAAGTTACTCAAACTCAAATATGGAGATCCAAGAACACCATTTGACTATGAGTATGATCCTTTAGATTATGACATTATTGTAGTGGACGAAATGTCTATGATTGATGGTTATCTTTTTAAGCAATTACTGAAAGCGTGTGCTACTGGAACAAAAGTAATCTTTATTGGAGATGTGGGGCAGCTAGAATCTATAGGTTCCTGTGCAGTAGCTGCTGATATGCTTGAATCTAAATATATATCTTCAATTTTCCTTGATAAAATTCATAGACAAGCTCAGAAATCAGCGATTATTACTGAAAGTATTCGAGTGAGACAAGGAAAACAATTAACTTCTGATGGGTGGACTGGAGAAGAAACAAGAGGTGAACTTCAGGACATGATTCTTAATTGCTATACTGATAAATCTAATACATATCATAATATAGTGCAGTATTTTAAAGAAGAAATCAAACATGCTAAATCTATTCTGGATGTGCAAATCATTGTTCCTTGTAAACAAGGAGTGTCTTCAGTAGCTTCTTTAAATCATATAGCTCAACAGATATACAACCCCAAATCAAAAAAGCAATACAAAATTATGAAAAGTGGAGTAGTTCAATGGGTATTAAAAGTAGGAGATAAAGTTATAAACAAACAGAATAAGTACCAGATAATTAATTCTGATGGTTCAGTTGTAGATATCTTTAATGGAAACTTAGGCATCATAAAAGATATAAAAGATGATTATATCCTGATAGATTTTCAAGGAATTGGCTATGTAGAAGTACCTAAATCACATGCTCCTTATATAGAGCTTGGATATGCAATAACTTGTCATTCAGCTCAAGGAAGTCAGTTTGATACAGTTATTGGAGGAATAGACTTTTCAATGTTTATTATGCTTAATAAAGAACTCTTATACACCATGATTACTAGAGCCAGTAAAAAATTTATACTATGTGCTCAGACTAAGGCTCTGCAATACGCAATTACTAAAGAACAGATTATTCATAGACAAACTTATCTTATGGATGATTTAGATGAATTATGTAACAAGAAATTTGATTTTTAGGAGGTATAAATATGGATGAATACAAAGAGCCATCATATAAGAATATGACAATTACACAGGTGATTGATAGATTATCAGATATTGCTGATAGCGCTCAATATTGTGAAATAGAAGGCATCTTATGTAGAGCAATTGCTATGCTTAAAGACTATAGATCAATAGATGAATTTATTAATGAACCGATGGGAGGCGGGTATTATGGCGTTTAGTCACGATATTACTTTCTGTGCAGGAGAGTTAGTGGATTGTCCTAAAAAAGAATCCTGTTATAGATACAAAGAAGTAGATAGATTCCAGCCAGGAGAAGTATTTTCTATGGCTACTCTATATAAAGCAGCTTGTTGTGAAGCTAATGATTTTCAATTATTCATAGGAGATAACAATGAAATGTGTGAGGAAAGAACAATATGAGTGTATATATTTAACAAAACAAAATCGAGAAGAAGTTTTGAAAATATTTGAGCCTAATATTGATGGTGAACATATATTTATCAAAGAAGATAATGACAGGCATTGTATTGTTGAACATCTCGGTTGGTATAGAACATATTACTTCTATAATCGGTGGTATGTTTTAGGATTAGAAGATTATACATGGAATTGCTATACAGACGAAGAATTTAAAGAAGAATTTGAATTAGTAGAAGGGAGGTAACTAAAATAATAGTTTTAGATGACAAAAACTTTTGTGTAAAAGAAGTTGCTAGTATGGAACCGCCACATATCAACATCATTGTCGTGTATCCAGTGGAATTTATTGGTGATCCAGTGCTAGAAGAAAATATCCCTAAAATGCTTTCGGTAGTTAGAGAATATATTAAAGAGTATGAATCATATTTAACATTTAAAACAAAGATAGGGAATACTGTATGGGATTCAGAGAAACTTAAATATGGCAATATAGCATATGAGCACCAGGAAAGAGCAGATAAATTAGCAGAAAAAATGAACGAAGGTATTAGTCCTTATTTTTGGTATGTTGGCAAAGTATCTGAGAATGTAGTATTCAATGAAATTTCACGAAAAGTTGATTACGCAGTATGTTTAGAAAAGATGATTTGAGAGATAAGGAGGACAAGAGTGAAAATTAATAGAATTAAAGATTTTGAATCATTTTTTAAAGTAGTAGATAAATGTAAAGGAAGAGTAGATATTGTCTCACCGGAAGGTGACAATATTGTCCTTAACAGTCAGTTATGCAGATTTGTTTTAACTGCTTTGGTACAGTCAGGGGACACTTTATTAGATACTCTTGAATTGCATTGTGAGAACCCTGATGATGCAGCTTTGTTTATTAAATATATGATGGAGGAATAAAATGAAAAGATTAAATATTTATTTAGCTGGTGCTTGCAAAGGATTAGTTGATGAAGGGACATCTTGGAGGAATGAAGCTTTTGAGAGATTTATTTTAGCACAAAAGTATTTAGATCTTATTGCATATCACTTATATGATCCAACAGAGTATTTTCCTAGAGATGGCTCTAAATCTATTACAGCCAAGCAGACAAAAAATTTCTATATAAAGTATCTCATCGCCAATAGTGATTTGATTTTAGTAAACCTTAATAATACTGAAAATTCTGTGGGAACTGGACAGGAATTACAATATGCAGTTGATAAAGGGATACCTGTTATTGGATTTGGGAAACAGAATGTATATGAATGGCTTCCTGAAGATTGTGATGTAGTGTTTGATACTCTTGAAGAAGCTGTTGATTATATTATTAATTATTACGATTAAGGAGAATGTGTATGACAGTACAGGAATGGTTAGGAACAGAGAATCAATTAGGACAAGACATTTGGGAAAGAAAATACAGATATGAAAATGAAACTTTTGATGAGTGGATTAATCGTGTATCTGGTGGAAATTCAGAAATTGCTAATTTAATTAAAGAGAAAAAGTTCTTATTTGGAGGTCGCATTCTTGCTAATAGAGGTCTTGAGAATAAAGGACGTAAAATTAGTCTCAGTAATTGCTATGTAATTGAACCACCAGAAGACAATATTGAAAGTATCTTTGACTGCGCTAAAAAACTTGCTCGTACATATAGCTATGGTGGTGGATGTGGAGTTGATATTAGTAAATTATCTCCAAGAGGTGCAAAGGTCAATAATGCCGCTAAAGAAACAACTGGTTCTGTATCATTTATGGACTTATATTCTATGGTTACTGGATTAATCGGGCAAGCGGGACGTAGAGGAGCTTTAATGCTTAGTCTTTCATGTGAGCATCCAGACTTAGAAGAGTTTATTGGTATTAAATCAGACCTTGATAGAGTCACAAAAGCTAATATTTCTATTAGAATTACAGACAAGTTTATGGCTGCGGTAAAGAATAAAACTCCATTTACTTTATCATTTACTAGGTTAGAAACAGGAGAAACCATCACTAAAGAAATTGATGCATATGAAATGTTTCATAAAATGTGTGAAATGAACTGGGATTATGCTGAACCTGGAATGCTTTTCTGGGATAGAATCAATAATTGGAATCTACTTAGTTGTGATGATGAGTTTGAATATGCAGGAACAAATCCATGCGCAGAAGAACCTTTGCCAGCGGGAGGTTCATGCCTTCTTGGTAGCATTAACCTAGCTGAATTTGCATGTGATACAGGATTTGATTTTGAGAATTTTAAGCATTGTGTTAAATCGTCTGTTATTGCATTAAATGAAGTATTAGATGAAGGACTTCCACTCCATCCATTAAAAGAACAAAGAGAATCTGTATATGATTGGAGACAGATTGGACTTGGAATCTTTGGTCTTGCCGATTTGCTTATTAAACTGGGAATTAAATATGGTAGTCCAGAAGCCATTGATTTATGTGACATGATTGGACATACTATGGCAGATATGGCAATTAAAACATCTGCTGTGTTAGCAAAAAAATATGGTGTATATCCTAAATATAAACCAGAAGCGGTAGAACAATCAGCGTTTTATAGTAAAAATGCGTTAGGAGAAACAAAAGAATTAGTAGAATCATTTGGACTTAGAAATTCTCAGTTGCTTACAATTGCACCAACAGGATCGCTTTCAACTATGCTCGGCGTATCCGGCGGTATTGAGCCTATCTTCGCAAATTATTATACAAGAAAAACAGAATCCCTTAAAGGTCATGATGAATATTATAAAGTCTACACTCCAATTGTAAAAGAATATATGGATAAACATGGATTAAAAGATGATTCTGAATTACCAGGCTATTTTGTCACCGCTCAGACACTTGATTATAAGAACAGAATTTATATGCAGAGTGTCTGGCAATCACATATTGATGCGTCTATCAGTTCTACTGTTAATGTTCCAAATGATTTTACAGTTGAACAGGTGGAAGGATTATACATGACTGCATGGGATGCAGGATTAAAAGGTGTAACTATCTTTAGAGATGGATGTAAACGTGCAGGTATTCTTACTATTAAAGAGAATGTAGAAGATATTGTAGAAAAACCTCACAGATTAGAAAGAGGAATGATCATCAAAGCAGATGATAACTGCATTGGCAAAAAGAGAACTCTTAGGACAGGTTGTGGAACACTCCATTGTGAAGCTTTCTTTGATCCAGACAATGGCCAGTTGCTTGAAACTTATTTCAGTAAAGGGTCTTCCGGTGGGTGTAATAATTTTATGATTGGACTTTCGAGAATGATTTCTTTGGCAGCTAGAGGCGGAATTGATGTTTATTCCATAGTAGATCAGTTAAAATCTTCTGGTACCTGTCCATCATATGCGGTTAGAACAGCTACTAAACACGATACATCTAAAGGCAGCAGTTGCCCTGTAGCTATTGGAAATGCTCTTCTTGAAATGTATGAAGAGATGATGGATGAAGTAGGTTTTTCAGATGTTGAAGAAAAAGAATTAGAAGTTATTACACCTAAGATTGTACCAGTTTCTAAGGCGAAATGTCCTCAGTGTGGTGGAGAATTAGTTTTTGAAGGTGGCTGTAATACTTGCAAGAATTGTGGATGGAGTAAATGTGATTAATGAAAGTAATAGAAAAAGGTGACAAGCTCTATTATACAAGAATTTTCCCTACAGTAGGTATCTATGATGTCTGTGATTTGACTGTTCGTACAGTCACAGACACCTACTTTGTAGGTATGGATAAAAGAGATAAACATGAGTATCTCTTAGGATTTAGTACTGTAGGAGAAGTAGTATTTGATAGTAAAAAAGTCGCATTGAATAAAGTACATGAAGCTGAGAAACATAAATTAAATATCAGTGATGAGACTGACTATGAGGAATATTAACAATGATTGATAAAGAAGTTATTGATAAAGAAAGAATGTATGCTGAAAATCAGCTTAAAGAAAAATCTGGTAGTAACATTGTTGTTGAATGGATGTCTGAAATAAAAGAGCTTGCGAAAAATGGATATGAGATATCTAGCGCAAATGCTCGTATGAAGGATGAAAAATTTCAAAGAATTATTGGTATCTGTGATGCAGTAATTATGGTATTGAAGGAGAATTAGGATATGGAATTTGCAAAAGCAATAGCATGGATTTCAACTGCTGTAGCAGTAATAATAGGTATGAAAATTACAGAATCGCCATGGTGCTTGTGGGCGTTTTTATTACCATTGTTAATGAGTTAAGACAATATGAGGAATAGAGAATGATTAAACCAGCACAATTATATAAAGAAGAAATAAAAAAGAAATATATAGAGACTTGGTACAACGAAGAATATATGTATTATTCTGGTTGGTCTGGAGTTGAAGAACCGGATATTCCAAACAACAATTATGATTCTCATCATTTTGTTTCTGTTGATAACGATGGCAATATATTAGGATATATTTCATATTCTGTTAGTTTTGTAACAATGAGCGCTGATCGTTTTGGTGCAATTAGTTTTGATAAAGGTAATGTATTATTTGCTAAAGATTTATATCAAATCATATGTGACATCTTTGAGAAATACCATTTGAATAGACTTTGTTGGAGCTGTATAGCAGACAATCCAGCCATTCGTGGATACAGGAACTTTATTGAGAAACATGGTGGTAGGGAATGTGCTTATCATAGACAAATATGTAAATTAATGGACGGAAGGTTGCATGATAATGTGGAATTTGAAATTTTAGCAGAGGAGTTTAGGAAATAATTATGGATTGGAGAAATAGAAAGTATTATTTAGCAGCTCCTGCATATTCATACCATGATTGCGTTAGGCGATTAAAATCAATTAAAACAGTGAAAATCCACAATCCTTATGATTTTAATAAAGATTCGAATAATTTTGGTTTAATATGTCCGAAATTTATAGTGGGAGTTGATAAGAATAAAGAAAATTTGGTTTTAGAAGTTTTGCAGTCAAGTAAGTATAAAGATTATAGATCAATATATAAAGAAATTACTAAAGAAATGATAGGACAATAAAATAACAGAAAGGATAAAAGTTAGGCGCGCGCTAAGGACATGTCACTTTCTGGTAAATAGATTTGAAATATATGGGAAGTAAATCCAGAATAGCTAAAGACTTAGTTCCGATTATTCAAGATAAAATAAACAAAAATGGAATTACAACATATATAGAGCCGTTTTGTGGTGGATGTAATATTATTGATAAAATTAAATGTGAAAAGAAAATTGCATCTGACAACAATACATATCTGATAGAGCTTTTCAAAAACAGAGATTGTCTCTCTGAACTCCCTGATATAGTAACAAAAGAATTATATAGTGATTGCAGAAAAGCATATTATGCAGACGATTTTACTAATTATCCTCAATGGTATATAGCTGCGATAGGTTTTTTTGCAAGTTACTCCGGGAGATTTTATGATGGTGGTTTTAATGGTCAAGGATTCTTAGAGGGTAGAAGTAAACGAAATTATTATGATGAAGCTAAGAGGAATTTTATAAAGCAGTTACCTGATCTTTTAGGTATAGACTTCATCTCTGGAGACTATGAAGAACTTTATACAGGCTATGAAAACTGCTTATTCTATTGTGATATTCCTTATAAAGGGACTAAACAATATAATACATCATTAAACTTTGACTATGATAGGTTTTGGACATGGGCTAATTTAATGAGCGACAAGAACATAATTTTAGTGAGTGAATATCAAGCACCGGATGAATGGAAAACTCTATGGCAGAAAGAACTGGCAAAAACTATGAATCATGGAAACAATGTAACTGGTATCGAAAAGTTATTTGAAAAGGAAGAATAATGGCAAAATATCTAATGAAATATAAAGGTACTTATAGGCTAAAAGCTGCAATAGATCAAAGTACCAATGATTATCCCAGAGATGATTCTGGAGGAATAGACCCAAGTTTTGATGATATTTATATCAAATGCTATGGAGGTGCTCAGATATATCATTATGGTTTCTCTACTCTTGTAGCTTACATTCCATCTATAGGAAGAGGACACAATATTTTAAAAGCTATAGCTAATGATATTGGGTTGCCGAAATATAAGACTTATGAAGAATTATACAAAGCACTTGAAGATGAAGGAACTGTACGAAGTATCATGGAAAATGATAAAGAAATAGAATTTAAGTTCCATGCTCGTAAGTTAGAATACATAGCATCTTTTCTTAAACCTGCAACTGCAGGATCAGATATTAGTCCTTTCTCGACTAAGAACTTACCCAAATGTGATTACCCTATTCCTGATGAAGATTTAGCAGAATACAACGCTATTTTGGATTCTATGGACAACAAGGATTACTTGTTAGTCTCTAGGGTAACTGACGCTTTTTTGACCAATAAACTTCAAAAAAGTAAGCAGTATAGGACAATTGATTTGAAAAAAGATATGAAGAAAAAATGTTTAAAAACTAAAGAATATATCCATTCATTAGGTGAATGGGACAAATATATTGAATATTTAAAAAAGGAGATTTGTAAATGAAAAGAGTTGCAAAATTTGAAAAAGTATCTTATGAACAGTTTGAAACAGCATGGAAAGATTCATTTAGTAAACCGTCAATGGTTACTGATAAAACAATTAAAGATGCCTATTACCCTATTGAACTTCCTCAGAGAGCAACTAAAGGAAGTGCTGGCTATGACTTCTATTCACCGTTGTCATTTGTGTTAGAGCCGGGAGAAACAATTAAGATTCCAACTGGTATTCGTTGCGGAATAGACAATGATTGGGTACTAATGTTGTTTCCAAGAAGTGGTTTAGGTTTTAAATATAGAATAAGACTTGAGAACACAGTTGGCATCATTGACAGTGATTATTTCTATTCAGATAACGAAGGGCATATTATGGTTAAAATTACCAATGAAGGGGTTAAAACTATGAAAGTAGCTAAAGGTGATGGCTTCTGTCAGGGGATTTTCTTACCTTATGGAATTACAGAAGATGATAAAACTGAGGGTACTCGTAATGGTGGATTTGGAAGTACAGATAAATAAAAAATAGAGGCGCTGAATAGAGTGCCTCTAAAGAAAAATGTGTGTTGGTTGTGTACAAGTGAAGTGTATAGAACAACCATCTACACTATATCATACTATTTAACAAAAAGAAAGGATAAAGATGAAAATTCGACTAAATGATTCGACAGATGCTACAGAAATTGTCAGTATTGCCAATAGATTTAAAAATTGTGATATTGATGCACAGTTCGGAAGATATGTTATTGATTTAAAGTCTATTCTGGGAGTCTTATCTTTTGGATTACCAAAAGATATTGACATAAATATTATGGGTCCAGAAATAGATATAGAAATTTTTAATAAAGCTATTAAAAAGTGGAGGGTTTAACTATGAAATTTGAAAGAACACATGTATATAACTTTGAAGAAGCACTTTATGGAATGAGACTGCCGTTAATGTCTCATAGTAAAAGTGATAGTGTTTCTTGTGTGCTTGCCGAATGTGGTGAATGCCCATTTGATGACGGGCCTTACGACCAGTGCGGAATGACGGATTATATTATTGGTCCAAATGACATGGATTTATGTCAGAGACTTATCAGTGCCGGACCAGAGCATAGAAAATTTTTAAGACAGATTTCTGTAGCTGTTACTATTACCGCACCGCTTTATTGGTGGAAAGAGTACGATACATACAAAGTAGGAACAGTAGCTAATAGTTCCAGTACAATGCACAAACTTGCTAGTACACCTATTACTTTGGAATGTTTTGAAACAGACGATTTCAATTCAGAGATTGAAGATCCAGCAGCTATTATTGATCAGTGTGAGTATTATAGACAGAAATATCTTGAGACTAAAGACAAGCGTTATTGGAAAGCTTTAGTACGTTGGTTACCTAATGGATGGCTTCAGACAAGAACTCTCAGTTTGAATTATGAGAATCTTCGTTCTATGTATTTTCAGAGGAAGTCTCATAAATTAACTGAATGGCATCAGTTTTGTGACTGGATTTTAACTCTTCCTTATGCTAAGGAGTTAATTACTTATACAAAGGAGAATGCCGCATGATAGTACTTGTAGGAGAATCAGCATCAGGTAAAAGTTCTATTGAAAGAGAGCTTATTGCTTTAGGTTTTAATAAAATAGTTACATATACTACTAGACCTATGAGAAAAGAAGATGTAGATGGAGAAACATATCATTTTATTACAGAAGAGCAATTTAATGATATGATAGAAAAAGATCTTTTTGCTGAACATGCTTCTTACAATGGTTGGCAATATGGAACAGCCAAAGAAGACTGTACAGATGATAAAGTAGTTGTCTTGACTCCTCATGGGCTCAGACAATTAAGGAAGAACAAAGATTTGCATATTATATCTTTCTATATTGATGTTCCTCGAAGGGATAGATTAATTAAAATTCTGGAACGTGGTGATGACATAGAAGAGTCTTATAGAAGGAATTTATCTGATGTGGGTCAATTTGATGGTATTAAGGATGAAGTAGATTATGTAATTCCAAATAAAGGTTATTCATGGAGTCCTTTAAATATGGCTCATTTAATCAAAAGGAGTATGGAATGGATGAAATGTTAACTCCAACAGATATACAAAAACATCTTAAAATAGGACGCAACAAAACATATCAGCTTATTCAATTAAGTTCTTTTCCTAAAATAAAAATAGGAAATACATACAGGATTCCTAAAGAAAAGTATCTTAAATGGATATCTGATAATATACGTAAAACAATATTTTTATAGTAAAAAAATGGGAGCTATATCGAAATGATATAACTCCCTTATTTTTAATCAAGTAAATTTATGACTTCTGATTTATGCTTGTTCATGATATGCATATATATGTTATAAGTTGTGGAAACATCTTCATGTCCAAGTATCTCTGATATTACCTTGATATCTACAGGTTGGTTCTGTTCCCATCCTTTCTGCAGCAGCATAGATCCGAACGAATGCCTAAGATCATGTAGGCCGAAGCCATTAGATTCGATGCCAGCTCTCTTGAGGATCGCTTTAAGCGTCCTGGTAAGAGTTGACTGTGATGGTGGAATATTATTTTCAGTTACGAATATGTGATCATTTCCGGATGCTTTTAAGCCAGGAGAGACAGTTTTAAGCCAGAGCAGCTGTTCCTTTGCACGATTTGCCAGAGGAATGACTCTGATTGACTTAGGACGCTTTGGTGTATCTATGAGCCACTGATATTTGCCATCTACTTTGATACGCTCCATTGTCTTATCTATGTTAATGGTATTATTCTTAAAATCTATATCTTTCCATGTGAGAGCATAAGCTTCTCCTATACGCATGCCAGTATAAAGAACTAACAGACAGAACCTGGCATTACGTCCATAGATGTAATCACCTGTCCTTACGCCTGGCAAAGCAGAATCTGCTTTCATAAGAGCCGTATTATAAAACTTCTCAGCTTCTTCTAAAGATAAGAAAGAGTGTTCTTTCTTCTGTACTGCATATTTTGACTTATGCGGCATCTTAATCCCTTTTGCAGGATTCTCTGTGATGATGTTACAGGATACAAGATAGTCGAAAACAATATTGAAAAGAGTGCGTGTCTTTTTAACAGTACTCTCAGAATATTTCTTCGACATATTTGTATAGTATGTTTGAATGACAATCTTGTCTATAGCAGCCATCTGGACATCAGCAATCGGATTAGTTTTAATATAGCAGCGATTTGTAGACTGAAGAGTAGCATAGTTATTTGTCTTGAAAGTCGGCTCCAACGTCTGCAGGATATTATCTATACATTCCCCAAGAGTCATCTTACGATAATCTTTTTGGTTAACCCTCATACTCTTAGCTTCAAATTCTTGTATCTTGCGTTTTACGTCAGCTTTTGTCCTTCCTACAAATTCTTTTCGGCTTGTCATACCAACATATTTCTTACGGTACCTATAGTATGTAATGTCATTCTTTGTTACAGTATCCCATGATCCTGAACCTTTTTCCCTTCTTGCCATATACATCCCTCCGTTGTACAAAATTACACTAATTTTACTTACAAAATAAAAAACTTTACTTTTTTCCAAAATTATGATAATATGAATTATGTGTTAAGTAAATTATAGCATACGGATAAGGATGAAGCAATAATTATTTCCCCCTTATCAATGTGGAAAATGAAATATTCCCCCTTATTTCCCCCTTATGAATTAAATTTAATAGGGTGAAAAGGGTATAAACTAACACGACTAGGTATCAAGTTTGACAACTGAATATCTCTTACAAAGTGGCTTTAAAGCCAGTAAAATCAATGCTTTTCAGTATTTACAAATGTTTCAAAAGATTGATTTTCAAGATACGCGCCTGTAGCTCAGTGGATAGAGCAGTGGTTTCCGGTACCATGTGCGGGGGTTCGATTCCCTTCAGGCGTGCTGCCTGGGACGTATGTACAGTTCCGGTGCGTTGTATCACAGGAGTTATCAGAATCGGGAACTGTCAGAAATCGTATGCGGCAGTGAACGGAGCAAACGGTAACTCATAAGGAGGACAAGAACTTGGATGATTTTAGAGAATGGTTATCAGATAATCTCCGGTATTTTATGCTGGGTGGAGCTATTCTGATAATTGTGGTTGTCCTGTTTTGCGGCATTCGAGCCTGTTCCGGAAGTAATAAGGGGAATTCCGGAGATGAACAGAAAATCACATCCGAAGACCAGGGAAATGTTCCTTCTTCTCCGATAAGTGAAGGGGAGTCTGACGAGAAGAAAGAAGACGCCAATCCCATGGAAACAGCAGATGCAGACGTTACTGCATTGATCACGAGCTATTATCAGGCTCTGGGGGAAAAAGATATTGCAACGCTGAAGACTCTGGAAGATGATTTCACACCGTCTGATGAGTCAAAAGTCACAAATTTGAAAGATTATATCGAAGGGTATGAAGTAGGCGATGTGTACACGAAGAAAGGTATGACAGATGATTCTTACGTGGTTTACGCCTGTTTCTCGTATATCTGTCAGGGCGTTGAGACCAAGGCCCCTGCACTGACTCAGTTCTATGTATATAAGAACAGCGAAGGAAACTGGGTGATCAATAACGGAGCTTTACAGGATTCTGAGATTTCCGCATATATGGAAAAACAGTTATCAGACAGTGATGTTTCAGCTCTTATAAAGAAGGTGCAGAATGAACTGGATCAGGCACAGCAATCTGATCCGTCTCTTGAAGAATTCCTGAATGGTCTTGGGGAGGAAGCAGGTGTGTCAACAGAGGCAGAAGATGGCACGATGCTTACTGCTTCGGAGGAATGTAATGTACGCGCAGAAGCCAGCACAGATGCTGATATCCTTGGCGTGATCTCAGCAGGTGATCAGGTTCAGAAGACAGGTACTGATGGTGAATGGGTTCAGATCGACTACGACGGTCAGACCGGATACATCAGAGGAGATTTACTTGAATAAAATTGAATATGGAACGTAAAAAATACAGGCGGTTATCCTTGTGGTAACTGCCTGTATTTTTTACGTTCCGTTTTTCTGACATTGTTCTTGTCAGCTTCTGCCGGAGATTTTGCTGTTCTTATTACTTTTCGCAACTTCCGCAGGGGACTTACTTGATTCGATTAAATTCACCGTATGTAACTCCTGTTGATAATTCTGTCTGATGCAGGGAAGCCAGTTCGTGTACTGTTACAAGCTGATAGCCTTCTTCGATAAGCTGTGGGATCAGGATCTCAGCTGCATCTACAGAGGTGCTGAAAATGTCATGCATCAGAATAATGGAACCATCTTTTACGTTATTCATGACTTCCTCAACCGTAGATTCCACATCCTGCGTTTTCCAGTCCAGGGTGTCAATGGACCACAGAATCATCGGGGTTCCCACAGTTGATTTTACCGTATCATTAACAGATCCATATGGCGGGCGGACCACCGAAGCTCCCTCACCTGTAAGATTTACAAGCTGTTCATCCACTCTTGCAATTTCTGAACTGATCTCATCCGAAGAAAGAGTCGCCAGATCCTTATGGTCATAAGTGTGGTTTCCAAGTTCACAGCCCAGTTTCTTCATGCGTTTTACTTCGTCCGGAAAACTGGCAATCTCAGTACCCACCATAAAGAAAGTTGCCTTTGCATTATTTTCTTCCAGACAATCCAGAAGACGGTCTGTAAAAGAGCTGGGACCATCATCAAAAGTAAGGGCAACCGACTTCTTTGCCGTAGATGTACCGGACTTGTCAGAGGTAGCTGACTTATCTGAAGATTTCTTCTTCAAGGATTTTTTCTTTGGCGTATAACCTTTCAGAGAACCATCTGTATCCAGTTCATAAGTTTTCTTATCTATTATCACAGTCCCTGTCTGCAGAATGCCATCCATATCAAAATAATACCGTTTCTTTCCGATATCTGTCCAGCCTGTCTGCATAATACCGGTCTCATCCATATAGTACTGTTTCCCGTCTGTATCTGTGAACCATCCTGTGTATGGTTTATCATCCACCAGAAACATCCAGTTACTTCCGCTGGAAGCCCAGCTGCCCTCTGATGCCTCAGGCGAGATATCAGTGCTTAATGCAGGACCGCCCGGAGAAGTCTCAGATGAATCTGAAGAAGTGCGTCCAAACAGTTTCCCGGAAGAAGAATCCGTAAAATTATCATTGCTATCAGTCAATGTTTCCTCAGAAGTAAACTCCGCAGAATCCTGATCTTCTGACACGAAAGCTCCGGCATCGCTGATAGCATCTGCCTGTGAAGTCACAGCGGAAGAACGGGTGAAAATTCCTCCAAGTATCAGACACAGAATAACAGAAAGTGCGATCAGCCACCGGTTTGTACGTGGTAAATGATCTGACATGAAAGCCTCCTTTTTGATAAAATCAGTGACAAAAAAGATATCCTGTCATTCGATATCATACAATAAAATCTGACAAAATACAAGGCGATTCCCCATTCCTGCCCTTTTGAAAAAAATTCCAGAAAAATTCCATCAAAATTTCACCGTTGATAAGATGTACAAAAAATTATATAATAGAACAATGGACGAAAAAATCAGAATAAACAAATATTTAAGCGAGGCAGGCATATGCTCCAGACGGGAAGCCGACCGGATGATCGAAGAGGGAAGGATTACGGTAAACGGAAAAAAAGCAGAAAGCGGTCAGAAAGTCAGCCTGGAAGATGAGATCTGTGCAGACAATATACCTGTCCATAAAAATGAAAAAAAAGTACTACTTCTTTTTAACAAACCCAGAGGGATCGTGTGCAGCACAAAGCAGCAGTTTGATGAGACGACGGTAACAGATTATCTGGATTATCCTCTGCGTGTTTATCCTGTGGGCAGACTGGATAAAGAATCACAGGGCCTTCTTCTTCTGACAAACGAAGGAGATCTGGTCAATAAGATCATGCGCGCCGGAAACTATCATGAGAAAGAATATTTTGTGACAGTGAATAAGCCGGTGGACAGGGAATTTGTCCGAAGGATGAGCAAGGGAGTCCCTGTTCTTGATACGGTGACCAGACCATGCAGAGTGGTGCAGTCAGGAGAATGCAGCTTTCGGATCATTCTGACACAGGGACTGAATCGGCAGATCCGCAGAATGTGCCGGTATCTGGGATATGAGGTACAGAAGCTGAAAAGGATCAGGATCATGAATCTGACTCTGGACGGGATCAGAGAAGGCGAATACAGAGAGATCACAGCACAGGAATGGGAAGAACTGAACCATTTACTGGAATCTTCCACAAGTGAAACAGTGATCAGAACAGGAGAACAGAATGGAAACAGCAGCGATCATGCGAATGAAAGAGCTGGTGCAAAAGCTGGACAGGGCAGCAAAGGCGTATTACCAGCAGGATACAGAGATCATAAGCAACAGAGAGTACGATCAGATGTACGACGAGCTTCAGGCTCTGGAGAAAGAGACAGGCACTGTTCTGGCAAACAGCCCAACCGTAAGCGTAGGGTACGAGGCAGTTGACCAGCTTCCAAAAGAAGAACACGAATCCCCCATGCTGTCTCTGGACAAGACTAAGGACAGAGAAGTTCTGAGGGAATTTATCGGGGAACACAAAACGCTTCTGTCATGGAAGCTGGACGGACTGACAATCGTTCTTACCTACGAGAATGGAGGACTTGCCAAAGCAGTTACACGTGGAAACGGTGTGACAGGAGAGGTTGTCACCAATAATGCCAGAGTATTTAAGAACGTTCCTCTTAAAATCCCGTATCAGGGAAGACTGGTGTTGCGTGGGGAAGCGATCATTACCTATTCGGACTTTGAACGGATCAATGAATCCATAGAAGACGTTGATGCGAAATACAAGAATCCGAGAAACTTATGCAGCGGTTCTGTCCGCCAGTTAAACAATGAGATCACAGCCCGCAGGAATGTGCGTTTCTACGCATTTACGCTGGTAAGCGCCGACGGGGTTGATTTCCATAATTCAAGAGCCCGGCAGTTTGAATGGCTGAAAGAACAGGGATTTGATGTAGTGGAATACAGGACAGTCACAGCTTCAACGCTGGATGAAGCCATGGAATATTTTTCAACTGCGATCACTGAGAATGATTTTCCGTCGGACGGACTGGTTGCTCTTTATGATGATATTGCATACGGAGATTCCCTTGGAAGAACAGCGAAATTTCCCAGAAATGCTTTTGCATTCAAATGGGCAGATGAGATCAGAGAAACCCATCTTCTTGAGATCGAATGGAGCCCGTCAAGAACAGGGCTGATCAATCCAGTGGCTGTTTTTGAACCGGTCGAGCTGGAGGGAACCACTGTGAGCCGCGCCAGCGTACACAATGTGAGCATTCTAAAAGAATTGCAGCTTGGTATCGGGGATACGATCACTGTATATAAAGCAAATATGATCATTCCGCAGATTGCAGAAAACCTCACACGCAGCAGTAAACTGGAAATTCCGGATACCTGCCCTGCATGTGGCCATGGAACACAGATACAGAAGGTAAATGATGTGGAGGCACTTTACTGTACAAATCCTGACTGTGCCGCAAAGAAGATCAAATCCTTTGCACTTTTTGCAAGCAGGGATGCCATGAACATTGACGGACTGTCAGAAGCAACACTGGAGAAATTCATTGCAAGAGGCTTTATTCATGACTTCGGAGATATTTTTGAGATTGGAAAGCATCGTGATGAGATCGTGGAGATGGACGGATTCGGGGAGAAATCCTTTGAGAACCTGATGACCAGCCTTGATAAAGCTAAGGAGACTACTCTTGCGAAGGTAATCTACAGCCTTGGAATCGCCAATATCGGTCTTGCCAATGCAAAAGTGATCTGCAGGCATTTTGATGATGATCTGGAGAAGATCCGCCATGCAGATAAAGAGGAGATCAGCTCTATTGATACCATCGGACCGGTAATTGCCGGAAGTCTGACTGATTATTTTTCAAACGAGGATAATAACCGAAAACTGGATCATCTGATGAGCCATCTGACTGTTAAGAAAGAAGAAAAGACAGGTGAGCAGATTTTCCGGAACATGAATTTCGTTATCACAGGAAGTGTGGAGCACTTTGCAAACAGAGCACAGGCAAAGGAATTTATTGAGTCTCTGGGAGGCAAGGTGACCGGATCAGTAACATCGAAGACGAACTACCTGATCAATAATGACACAACTTCCAATTCTTCAAAGAATAAAAAAGCCAAAGAACTGGGAATTCCAATCCTTTCGGAAGAAGATTTCCTGAAGATGGCACAACAATAAAATAATAAGAACAGGAGATAAGATAATGCCAATTAAAATACAGAGCGATCTGCCAGTAAAAGAGATTCTGGAAAAAGAAAATATTTTCGTGATGGATGAGTCACGTGCATCCCATCAGGATATCCGCCCCATTCAGATCCTCATTCTGAACCTGATGCCTCTGAAAGAGGAGACAGAGCTTCAGCTTCTGCGTTCCCTTTCCAACACACCGCTGCAGGTGGATGTCACCTTTATGGCAGTACAGAGCCATGAAGCGAAGAATACATCTGTGAGTCATCTGAATAAATTTTATCAGACATTTCCGGAACTGAAAAATAACAAATATGATGGAATGATCATCACAGGTGCTCCTGTAGAGCAGATGGAATTCGAAGAGGTAGACTACTGGAAGGAACTGGTAGAGATCATGGACTGGACAAACACTCATGTTACCTCCACCATTTATCTGTGCTGGGCTGCACAGGCAGGACTCTACCACCACTATGGACTGAAAAAACGCAAACTTGATAAGAAGATGTTCGGTCTTTTCTGGCATAAAGTGATGAACCGTAAGATTCCGCTGGTACGCGGATTCGACGATATGTTCCTTGCACCTCATTCCAGACATACGGAAGTTCCCATCGAGGATATCCATAACTGTAAAGAGCTGACAGTGCTTGCTGAATCCGATGAAGCAGGGCTTTTCCTTGCAATGGCAGACGGCGGCCGCAAGATCTTTGTAATGGGACATCCGGAATATGATCGTGTGACTCTTGACGGTGAGTACAAACGTGATGTCAGCAAAAACCTGCCCATCGAAATCCCGGAGAATTATTACAAAGACAACAACCCGGAAAACAGACCGCTCCTTATGTGGAGAGCACATGCGAACAACCTGTATACAAACTGGCTGAATTACTATGTCTACCAGTCAACTCCATTCGACCTGTACGGAACACCGGATTTTGAGCATATTTAGGGGATTTGCAGGAAATACTGATTTCACGTATCTTACCGTATTTTTACATAATTTCACGCGAAAATGGAGTAAAAATGGGGTATGGATTCAGTAAAAATGGGGTATGACATATATCTAACAATGTATAATAGGGAATTTCACACAGTAAATGCCTGATATTGCCAATTGAATATTTTAAACATCTGAATAAGTCCATGTACTTGTATAACTACAGGTATGTGGGCTTATTACTATAAAAAAGAAACCAGTAATAAAAGTAATTCCAAAGAATGATATAAAACTGTGTCCTGTATGCAAAATTGGAACTAAAAAGGAATCATTAATTGTTAATTATTTGGAAAATGGGAAGAACAAACGGAACTTGTTGACATCATATCATTGTGAAGTATGTAAATCTTCCTATATTCCAGATTCTTTATATCGTACTTATACAGCGCATAAAGATAAGAACAATATAGATGTGGAATTTGTAATGGAACAGGTAGCACAACAGTAGGATAACGGAAGGGAACTAAAACAGTCATCCGTATAACCATCCCCGTCCTTCACAGAATCAATTCTATGCTGAAATTCCTTATATATAGCCTTAAATTCTGGACGAAAACCATCTACCCTAACAACTTTACCCTTAAAGTATTTGCGTTGAAATTTGATGGTTATTTCTTTTGTATATTGTGAAGAAATGAGTATAAGATGACTGCTGCTACACTGATATCTATATCTGTTTTGTCAGAATCAAAAAACAGGTTGCTGAATAGACATAATCTATATTATAATACAAGCATAAGAAACTGAAATTTACAAAAATGAACAGGAGTGAGAGCAGTGCCAGAAATATCATTGTTTTACGGAATACGTGTTACCATGTATTATAATGATCATATGCCACCACATTTCCATGCAGAATATAATGGACAAAAAGCATTAGTAGATATTAATAACATTCAAGTGATTCGAGGTTCATTACCAAATAAACAACTTAGACTTATATTGGCGTGGTGTACTATCCATCAGGATGAACTGATGCAAAACTGGGAACTTGCAAAAGATATGAAGCCATTAAATAGAATTAATCCGCTTATCTAAAGGGGGGAAATCATATGAACGAATATTTTCCAACAGTAGTACAGGTGATACCATTGGATAATTTTCATGTACAGGTATTCTTTGATGACGGTAAGATTGTAGACTATGATGCTACAGAAGATTTGAAAGCAGAAATATTTAAGCCATTAAGAGATATTGATGCATTTAAAGAAGCTTGTACCGTTATGAATGGTACTCTTGCATGGGATTTTTCTGGCAACAGAGATGAATCCAGTTGTATTGATATTGATCCGTTTACTGTATATGAGTTAGAATCCATTAATAATCTGATTGCTTGAATAATGTGATCACAATTTAATATGGGCAGCATGAAAGCCCTCGGGAGTTAATCCTGGGGGGCTTTTGGTATAGCCAAATCCGGTGAATTATGCTATTATATGCATCAGTTCTCAGAATCGGGAATATTCAGTTGAGATAAGAAAGGACACAACAATCATATGAACATAGGAAACAATATAGGAAATATCATGAAGATCACAGGCGCATGGAACACCTTTAAGAGCAATCATCCCAAGTTCCCGGCATTCTGTCAGGCAGTTTCACGCAAAGGACTTAAAGAAGGAAGCATTATTGAAATTGCGATCACCACTCCTGAGGGAGAGAAGATAGAGACAAACCTGAAAGTAAAGGACAGTGACCTGGAATTACTGAAACAGTTGTCTGAACTGAAAATGTGAAAATGTGAAAAAGTTTACAAAAATTTTATTTGAATAACAGGTATAAATCTGCTATAGTATTCTATGTTGGTTAAGTTGATTATTATTCGTTCCCATATATAAGAATGATAGGTTCTCAAAAGAAAGAAGAGGAAGAAAATTGCGTAAAAAATCACATATTTTATTAGCAAGATACCTTGCGGATCAGATGCAGACCACAGCAAGCCTGCAGTCTCACAGAAAGGCTTTCTGCCTGGGCAGCATTCTGCCGGATATCAAACCGTCCTTTATCACCAGAAGACACGAGTTCTACGGAACATTTGAAGATGTCAAGAACCGGATGAAAGAACTGGCAGATATCAGACCGGATGAGAGTAACCAGAGAGTTTACTGGCGGCGGTTCGGCGAAGTGATCCACTATATGGCGGATTATTTTACCTTTCCTCATAACAAAACATATACAGGAAGCTTCAGCCAGCATAATCATTATGAGAAAGTACTTAAGAACAGACTGAAAGAATGTATACAGCAGGGAGAAGCGCATGCATATCTGGAACCGGCCATCCGCTTCGCAGATTTCCCCACCCTGATCGATTATATCGAAGCTACTCATGAGAAATACCTCAACAAGCTCCGCAGCGTGGAAGAGGATATCCGCTTTATCCTGAATATGTGTTTTCAGGTAGTGCAGGGACTGATACAGATCTGCATTGGTAATAAGAACTTTGCAGGAGCCATTCAGGCAGCCTGACAGAGATACGCTAAGAATACAGGAAGGCTGTGTGGAAATCATATCCGCACAGCCTTCCTGCATTCTGAAATATATCTTTCTCACTGCTTGAGTCGGTTAAAATGTGACAAAAAAATGAATTTTGGTCAAATCTGGAATTTACCTGCCCTGAGCTGTTGATTTCAAAAAATGATTATGCTAGAATAAAACAGGTTAATATTTCGGGATAATTCACTTATGAAATAACATAATAATGTGAAAAGTAATTTAGACAGTATGCCCTTATAAACAGGGGGTAAGGACATGCTCACAGTAAGAAGGGAGCAATTTAGATATATGAAAAACAAGTATCTTACCAGATTCTTATGTCTGACATTGATGTCAGGAATGGTATTATCCGGTCCTGCGTCCGTACTTGCAGCAGAGGATACTGCTGCGTATACAGCAGACGGTTCTGATTTCAGCGATTCCGGTGATTTTGATTCAGGATCAGAGGATCCGGCGCCGGCAGATCCGACTCCTGCAGAGCCAACACCTGCGCCGGTAGATCCGACACCTGCAGACCCGACACCTGCACCGGTAGATCCGACACCAACAGATCCGACACCAACACCTGCAGAGCCAACACCTGCACCGGCAGATCCGACTCCGACACCAACAGATCCGACTCCGACACCTGCGAATCCTACACCAACACCGTCTTCACAGATTACGAAGGCAGCCCAGGATGTGATCGACAGAATCAAAGAGTTGAACGCACAGACCATCACGCTGGAGAAGAAAGCCACTGTTCAGAGCATCCGCACTGCATATAATGCCCTGTCTGATACAGAGAAGGCACAGGTTTCTAATTATAATCTGCTGGTTCAGGCAGAAGCGACTATTGCTCAGCTGGAAGCGCAGAAGAACAATGCGAATACGAATAATCCATTTACGAGTAATACCAGTGCTGCACAGACCGGAACTCCGGTATATTATGCGTCCAACATCCACGCAGGTAAGGATTTCTATCTGGACAGCCTGAAGAATAACTACAATCTGACCTTCTCAGATGATTTCGCTTCTGTTATGGATGAGATCGAGAAGGAATATAAAGAGAAGAACAAAGTAGCAGATGCCAGCGATGTAAACGGCAGCAAGACCACCACATCTGCAGACAGTCTTCTGGTAAGAAACTGGCAGGATATCCTTGCAGTCTATGTATATCAGCAGAGCCAGAACGGAAAAACAGAATTTACCCTGGATTCTTCCTGCAAGAAAGACCTTGCGAAAATCTTTGCAGAGATGAACCCGATCGTAAGGGACAAGCAGGATATCACTCACGTTACATACGCTAATCGTAAAATCAACTACTATATTAAGAAAAATAAAATCGCAAAGAAGGATCGTACGATCCTTAAGAAATATGTGGAAACAGACTGCAAACTCCTCTGCGCGGTAGTAACAGCTGCCAACGGTTTTGTCCGCGAGAGTGTAGGGGATGATGTTTCCGAGGAAAGAGTAAATGTTATTTCCGCAGCCTATTCACTGGTTGGTAAAGTCGGTTACTTCTGGGGCGGCAAATCCACAGTGATCGGTGAAGATCCAGGCTGGGGAACCAGCGAGAAGGTATCAGCCGAGGGAAGCAAGAGCACCGGAACCATCCGCGCATACGGACTGGACTGTAGTGGTTTTGTCACCTGGGCAGTGATCAACGGATATCAGGATAAAGCAATGCAGGAAGCTGTAGGCGACGGAACTTCCGATCAGTGGGAGAAAGCAAACGTGGTAACTGAGGCAGATGCACAGCCCGGAGATCTTGTGTTCCAGAAAGGACCGGAAGCAGGAAGCGATAATCATGTAGGTATTCTCTGCGGTAAAACAGACGCAGGTGACTGGATCGCAGTACACTGCTCCTCCGGCAAGAATGGAGTAACAGTAGGCGAAGCATACAGTGCAAGCTTCCGTTATATCCGCCAGCCATCCTTCTACCCGACACAGGAACAGGTTCAGGAAATGCAGAGCAGCAGTACGGTAAGCACAACAACAGGTGATGCAGCAGCTTCCACAGGAACAGATATCTTTTCTGCAAATGTGACAGTAAGCAATACTCTGCAGGATGCGATGAAGTCAAATACTTCCGACTCAACAGGATTCACAACATCAGAATCCACTGAGAAAACTTCCATCCTTCCGGATAAAATTGACCTGTCAAAAGAGAAAGTCGCTGTATTTAAGGCAAAATAAAATGTATAAAAGAAGAGAAAGTCATACAAAAAAGTCTGGCTTTCCCTTCTTTTTTGTTTGTGTGTAAACTTTTTTTAGCTGTTAACTTAAACGGTTAAGCAAAAACTGACGAATTTGCTTATTGGCCTGCGGAATATGCTTCAAAAGCGAAAAAAATATTCGAAAATATGGAAACAAAAATTGACAAAGTGTACGAAATATGTTAACTTTAAACCAATAATATAATATCAGCAACAAAAAAAAGGAGAAATTCCTTCTTTTTTGTTGCTGATATTACAGTAAAATCTGAAGATGAGACACCAACAGATGATTTGTTCTGTAAACAGTGAACACACTGTTGTGTTCGGAAAAGAGATACACAGATGGCATTAAGACGTGAGAGAATGAGGCTTGGTGACATGCTCATCAGGCAGAATGTACTGACTGAAGATGAATTAAAGAAAGCCCTGGAATTGCAGAAGGGAAGCGGCAAGAAGATCGGTGAAGTTCTGGTAGATAATGGCTTTATCACTGAGGATATGATCGTTCGTGCCCTCCAGATGCAGCTGGGGCTTAAAGTCGTTCAGCTGACAGGCGTGACGATCCCGAAAGAAGTCCGAAACCTGGTCAGCGTGGACATTCTTAAGAAATATACCTGCATTCCTTTTGAACTGGATCCCTATAACGCCAATATCCTTCATCTGGCAATGGCAGATCCGATGGATATGGCTGCAATCGATGACATCTCTATCGTGACAAACCTGCAGATAGAGCCTTACATTGCTACAACCAGAGATATCCTTGCGGCAATCGACAGATGCTACGGCGCATCGGAGACACTGGATGCAGCCAGACGATTTACTCAGGAGAGAGCACAGCTTCGTGGAGGAGCAGCAGACGACGATACAGACACAGACGTAAGTGATGCACCTATTGTACAGCTGGTGCGTTCCCTTATTGAACAGGCGATCCGCCAGAGGGCCAGTGATATCCATATCGAAGCTCTGGAGAACAAAGTCCGCATCCGTTACAGGATCGACGGTGCACTCTATGAGCGTATGGTATATGATAACAGCCTTCTTCCTGCGATTTCCACCCGTATCAAGATCCTTGGAGGCATGGATATCTCAGAGAAAAGGAAACCTCAGGACGGACGTATGTCCATTATGGTAGACAGACAGGATTATGATATCCGAATTTCCTCTCTGCCTACTGTACACGGAGAGAAGATCGTAATGCGACTCTCTTCAAAACTGAACCTGACACGTAACAAGAAAGATCTGGGACTTCCACCCGATGAGATGGAACGTTTCAACCATATGTTGGCTAGTCCTTTTGGAATCATTCTTGTAACAGGACCGACAGGAAGCGGTAAATCCACTACCCTGTATACCGCATTAAGCGAATTAAATAAAGAAGCAGTCAATATCGTAACAGTAGAGGATCCTGTGGAGGCAGATATTGAGGGTATCAATCAGGTACAGGTCAACAATAAGGTAGACCTGAATTTTGCGTCAGCCCTTCGTTCTATTCTCCGTCAGGACCCGGACATTATTATGATCGGTGAGATTCGAGACAGGGAGACTGCTGCTATTGCAGTACAGGCATCCATAACAGGACATCTGGTTGTCTCTACATTGCATACCAACAATGCAGTAGGTACTCTGAACCGTATGGCGGACATGGGAGTGGAGAGATATCTGATCGCAGATTCTGTTGTAGGAGTTATCGCACAGCGCCTTGTGCGTAAGCTGTGCAGCCACTGTAAAAAAATGCGCCCTGCCACCTCTGAGGAGAAGAGAGTGCTGAGGATGAACACACAGGAGGACGTAAATGTCTATGAACCCTGTGGCTGTGATTTCTGCAGCCATACAGGATATTACGGGCGTATCGGTGTGTTCGAGATCATGGAGGTCAATGACGAGATCCGCGAACTGATCGCAGAGAATGGCACAACAGAGGAACTGGAACGTGCAGCCAGAAACAGCGGTATGCGCACACTGAGAGAGAATGGTATCAACTATGTGCTGAACGGTACCACCTCTGTGGAAGAGATGCTTAAGGCATCTTATGAATGATTGAGACTTATAGATTATTAATTTTACGACTATTAATATAGAAGGAATTCCTGCGGAACCGGAGTTCTCCGGAGATTCTCAGGGAGTTACAAGGCAGATTAGGAAATATGTATAATTTAGACGAAATACTGATACAGTCAGTGAAGGTAAAGGCTTCCGATATCCATCTGACAACCGGTCGGCCGCCAAGCTACCGGATCGATGGCGTACTGGCCCCCATAGAGGGAGAACGCCTTACTCCGCAGATGCTGGAAGATATTCTCATGCCCCTGATGGATGTCCGTCACAGAGAAGAACTGCAGAATAACGGACAGACAGACTTCGCATATGCCATCTCAGGTGTGGGACGTTTCCGCGTAAATGTATTTAAACAGAGAGGAACACTTGCTTCCGTTATGCGAAGCCTTCCTTTCAATATCCCGGAACCTGAGGAGCTTGGTATTCCTGCAGAGGTAGTGGAGATGACCACGCGGAAAAGAGGTCTCATTTTGGTAACAGGACCGACAGGAAGCGGGAAATCAACTACACTGGCTTCATTGATTCATGTGATCAACAGGAATTATCCTTACCATATTATTACACTGGAGGATCCAATCGAATATCTGCATAGACACGATAAATCTGTGGTAAACCAGAGAGAGATTGGAAGTGATTCTACAGATTATGCCCAGGCATTAAGAGCAGCACTTCGAGAAGATCCGGACGTGATTCTGGTAGGAGAGATGCGAGATCTGGAAACGATTTCCACTGCGATCACAGCAGCAGAGACAGGCCATCTTGTTTTCTCCACTCTGCATACGATCGGAGCAGATAAGACCATTGACCGAATTATCGATGTTTTCCCTCCAAACCAGCAGCAGCAGATCCGTATTCAGCTTGCTTCTGTGCTGGAGTGCGTAGTGTCCCAGCAGCTTCTTAAGAAAGCAGATGGAAGTGGGCGTGTGGCAGCATTGGAGGTACTTTTTGCAAACAATGCAGTGCGAAATCTGATCCGTGAAAGTAAGACGTATCAGATCGCATCCATCATGCAGACCAATAAACGTGCAGGTATGCAGACCATGGATGATGCGCTGTATGACTTATATATGAGAAAGCTTATTGATGCGGATAATGCGGTAACTTATGCTCAGGATCCGGTAAGCATGAATAAAAAAGTCAACTTTGACTTCTAACAGAGAATGATCTGGCAGACGACAAATAATTGACTGGACAGAAAGAAGTGATAAGATGCCAGGTTTTTCCTACGTGGCAGTAGACAAAAAAGGAAAAGAGAAGCGAGGAAGTATAGAGGCTGATACCAGGGAAAAAGTTGTAGACATTCTGAAGAATGACGGTCTCATCCCGGTCTCTGTCAAAGAACAGGGAGCCTTGAATAAAGAAATAGATTTTTCCATAGGAAAGAAAGTAAAGCCGCGAGATCTGAGTGTATTCTGTCGCCAGTTTGTCAGCATTACCCAGGCGGGTGTGCCGATGAAAGAAGCCTTGCAGATGCTCTCAGAGCAGACTGAGAATAAATGGCTGAAACGGGCGATTTCGGAAGTACTTCTCAGTGTGGAGAAAGGTAATACGCTGGCGGATTCCATGAGAGGACAGGCGGATGTATTTCCGCCGATGCTGATCAACATGGTAGAAGCCGGTGAGAACTCCGGTAGTCTGGAGATGGCTTTTTCACGAATGGCAGTACAGTTTGAGAAAGAAGCCAAGCTGAAAGCTACGATCAAGAAAGCAACGATTTATCCGATCATTCTGATCATTGCAGCGATCGGTGTTGTTGCGGTTATGATGCTGTTTGTTATCCCGATCTTCATTGATATGTTTGCAGATCTGGATGTGGAAATGCCGGGAATTACCATGTGGGTTATGAATACCAGCAAATGGGTAACAGCTAACTGGTACCTGATCCTGGCAGGAATTATTATTGTAGTTGTGGCATACAAGCTGATCTACAAGACGGAACAGGGCAGACTTAGCATTGATAAAATCAAGATGAAGATGCCACTGTTCGGTAAGCTGACAGTGAAAACCGCATGTGCACAGTTCGCCAGAACCATGAGTACGCTGTTATCATCCGGTATTTCAACGATTGATGCGTTGGAGACAGTGGCGAAGATCGTCAACAATATTCATTATACAAATGCGCTGATGAAAGCACGAGAGGAAGTTATGAAAGGTATTCCACTTTCCGAGCCTCTGGTTGCATCCGGGATCTTTCCTCCGATGGTATGTCATATGACTGGAATTGGTGAGGAGACTGGTAATATTGAGGACATGCTGGAGAAGCTGGCGGATTATTATGATGAAGAAGTTGAGATGACTACTCAGAGCGTGCTGGCGGCTATGGAACCGTTGATTATTGTATTTATGGCGTTGGTTGTTGGTACACTGGTTATCGCGGTTATTTCGCCGATTGGGGCTATGTATAATGGATTGGATAATCTGTAAGTTTCTTGCGATTGGGAACCGCATTAAAAGTTTCTGAAGAATTTGGATGTTTTACAGCTTGCATAGGGGCTGTGTTCATCATAGAAATCATGTAAATGTCGTGTTTTCTTAATGACATGGAAGGGGGCGCGTGGAAAAAGCGGGATTTAAGTGATTTTTGAAATTAAAAGAAGAAATGATATTACCGGGTGGACGCTCCGAGATGTAGATGTATTTGCCTACGGCTTCGGAGCCAGTCATGATAGACCTGGCTAAGACTCCTGCAGATGTAGGCAAATACATCTACATCTCGGAGCTGGTATTGGTAATATCTCAGTAAATGATATTTCTTCTTTTAATAAAGCAAAGACAAAATGTAACAAGAAAACTGAATAACGAGTTTATAAACATAACTCCCTCCCTCCTGGAAAAGCGATTTTTACAGGGGGGGGGTGGAGAACCCATCAAGAGGGTTCTCGCTCGTTGAATCAATCACCGGATAGTGACATTCGTGATGACAGCAACAGGAGAGTTATGTATTCATCGAAAAGTTGAATATATTGTCTGGCATGTAAAATGTGCTGCTCTTGTATCTTTCGATACGATATGACTCTATCCGGATTGAAAAAGAATTAATTATTTTTTTGAAGGAGAATGAGTTATGTTTAAATTTCTGAAAGACAGAAAGAAAGATAACAAGGGATTCACTCTTGTTGAGTTGGTAATCGTAGTTGCTATCCTGGCAATTCTGGTTGGATTACTGGCACCGCAGTACACAAAGTATGTTGAGAGATCAAGAAAGGCTGCTGATGCATCCAATCTGGATAGTATGGTAACAGCTGTAAAAGTTGCAACTGCAGATCAGCAGTATTCTGCTATTATCCCAGCAAGCGGTACAATAGATGTTGTTATAACAATGACTAAAGATAAAACAGAAGTGAAATACAACGGTGTTGATATAACAGCTAAAAAAGGTTCTGATGGAAATGATATTACTCAGACAGACGGGGCAGTAGCATTAGGAAATGCTTTTAAAGAATATGCAGGAAATGAATGGACTGCAACTACATTAAAGTCTAAAGCTTGGAAAGATGATAATGGAACTGTGACTGCGTCTATTTCTGCAACTTGTATAATTAGTACATCAGGTTCGGTAGAAGTTGAATATTCACCAGCTAATGTTAAAAATACTTTAAAAGAAACAAATAACTAGTATTTATAAGAACGTTAACTTTTCGATGAATGCATAACAATTCTTTGCTATGCATGAACGAAGTTACTATCTCGGTATAACGAATGTTAAGGAGATAGTACAATGTTAAAATTATTTAACAGAAAGAAAAAAGATAACAAAGGTTTTACATTAGTAGAACTTGTAATTGTAGTTGCTATTCTTGCAATTTTAGTTGGATTACTTGCACCACAGTATACAAAATATGTTGAGAAATCAAGAAAAGCTGCTGATGCAAGTAATATGAATGAACTTATAAAAATTGTTCAGACATTTGCAGGTGATACTGATAATGAATTGCCAGCGGATACATATACGATTACTATTGGTGCAACTAAAGATAAAACGGGTATCAAAGCAACAACAGGATCTGTTCCAACTAACTTAACAACAGAGCTGAATAATGCATCTCCAAATTGGGCAACTAATTTAACGACAAAGTCAAAAAAATGGAATGCTGGACAGTCTTCTGATATCACAGCAGCAATAGAAGTTAAACCAGATGGTGGTGTTTCTATAACATATAGTCCTACTGATTTTTCAACATATATGTCTGCAAAATAAAGTTTTTATACTGAAGGGAATTAACCTATGCTATTTTTCCTAGAACTCACCCCCTACATAATAATCTTCATATTCGGAATCACCATCGGCAGTTTCCTAAATGTCTGCATCTACCGAATCCCCCTTGGGGAGTCGATAGTGATGGCCCCCTCCCACTGTATGACCTGTGGGCGGAAACTGAAGTGGTATGATATGGTTCCGGTGTTTAGTTGGTTGGTGTTAGGCGGTAAGTGTCGTAACTGTAAATCAAAAATTTCAGTACAGTATCCAATCATAGAGGGTGTCAATGGCATCCTCTATGTGATGATATGTGCAGTGAATGGCCTCGAATGGAGCAGTGTGATCTATTGCTTCATGGCATCAGCCCTTCTGGTGCTGAGTATCATTGACTGGCGTACTTATGAGATTCCGTTTGGAATCAATGTATTCCTGTTCGTACTTGGTGTAGCAATGACAATCCTTGACAGAGGAAATCTTGCAGAGCATCTGATTGGAATGATCTGTGTCAGTGGTCTGCTGGGGATTTTGTATCTGTTAACTGGTGGCAGAGCTATTGGCGGGGGAGATATCAAGCTGATGTTTGCCTGCGGCCTGATCCTTGGATGGAAGCTGATCTTGCTCGCTTTTTTCCTGGGATGTATTATTGGCTCAGTGGTTCATATCATTCGTATGTCTGTAAAGAAAGCAGGACGTATGCTTGCAATGGGTCCATATCTGTCAGCGGGAATTCTGCTGGCTGCTTTATGGGGGAATGCGTGGATCAACTGGTATCTGTCATTACTGAGACTGTAAAATTTTAACTGGAAATCGAAAGGTTTTTCAGTTAGAAAAATATATTTTAGCCGTGAGTTAGAATGTATTTTTGTAACCGAAAAATACGAGAGCAGCCGTTTGAAAAAATGGCATGCTCTCATACGGAGGAACGCACAAATGGCGAAAATTTTAAGCATAGAAGTAGAGGCATCTCAGGTCAGAGTTGCGGAAATCGAAGTACGTGGTAAGAAAGGCCGGATTTTTAACTGTTTCTGCATTCCGGCACCTCAGGGAGCGGTGGAAGATGGACAGATCCGGGATACCAAAAGTCTTGCAGAAGTTTTGAGGGAAGAACTTTCTCAGAGAAAGATAAAGACAAAAAAGGTATATTTTGCAACTGGTTCTACCAGAATTGCCAGCAGAGAAGTTCGGATTCCGTTTGTAAAGACAAACAGGATTCAGAGCATCATTGAGGCAAATGCTACAGATTATTTTCCGATTGATGTAACGAAATATATCTTATCTTACAGCGTAACAGATGTAGAGACTCAGAAATCAGAAGATGGAAAAGAAGAAACCAAACAGTATCATCTGATGGTTTATGCGGCACCGAAAGCGATTTCTGCAGCTTATAGTGAATTTGCTGAGAATGCCGGACTGACAATGGCTGGCATTACCTATACAGGTGACAGTGTTTATCATGCTGTCAGGGGAGAATATGCGACAGGAACACATATCCTGGTGAAGATTGAATTAAAAGGAACCAGCATCAGCATTATCAATAATGGAGAGCTGGCTTTGCAGCGTAACATCAACTATGGTGTGGACAGTGCTGGTGAGACAGTGAGAGCTTTTCCGGAATTCGGAGACAGACTGGATGTGGGAGAAGCGCTGGAAGTACTTTGTAATAGAAGATGTATCAATTCTGCCCTTGACATGATGCCTGCAGATGAAATGGCTTCTGATGAGGACAGAATGCTGGAAACAGCCAGAGCAGAAGTAACAGAGAGCCTGAGATATATGATCGGAAATATTTCCCGAATCATGGACTATTATATTTCCCGCCATACAGATGCGACTTTTGAAACGATTGACTGCTGTGGTCTTGGTGCACAGGTGCAGGGATTGATGGAGCTTCTTACCAATGAACTCGGTCAGCCTGTAAAAGTTCTGGAAAAGGTGGAGAATTTTGCCCTGCCGTCCAGTGCCGAGAATGAGGGCGCTTACCTTTATGCTGCAGTTATGGCGCCAAGTATTTCAGGTGTAAACCTGATGGAAAAGACCAGCAGAAAAGCAAAAGAAAAGAAAGATACTTTAAGCGGCGCAATCGTTATTTTTGTAGTTGGAGCTGTTGCGGGCGTTGCGCTGACAGCTGCGGGATATGCAAATCGTATTTATCAGCAGCATGAGCAGGATCGTCTGAATCAGAGGATTTCAGAAGAGAGTTCTATAGAAGATATTTACAATGCTTATAATACAGCAAAGTCGCAGTACGACAATTACCAGAACATGTATCAGTACACAAATACTCCAAATGAGGGACTTAAGAATTTCATTGAGGAGATGGAGGAAAAGATGCCTTCTGATATTACGGTGGAGAGTTTCAGTTCTACCGGAAGTCAGGTCAGCTTTTCCATGCGTGTAACCAGTAAATCAGCAGCAGCGAATACGATCATGCAGCTTCGTACCTTTGAGAGTCTGGCGACCGTAACGACTACAGGTATCGATGAGGCAGAGGACGGAACCGTGTCCATGAGCGTAGCTTGTACTTATGCAGACCCGGCACCGCTGGATCAGAGCACAGAATAAGGAGGCAGATATTATGGACATGAATATTTCTATGCGTGATAAAAAATTACTGCTGATGTTTTTGGGTGTAGGGATTTTTGCATGTGGATATTTCTTTGGATATCGTCCACAGATGGAAGAAGCGGAGAACATCCAGGCATCCAATGTGCCGCTTCAGGAACGCTTAAATGACCTGCTTGAACTGGCAGAAAACAGAGAATTTTATCTGGAAGAAACGGATTCGATCAATGCAAAGATTAATGAATATACAGCGGAATTTCCATCGGACATTCGTTCCGAGGATGGAATCGTGCTTTCCAAGAATATGGAAGAATCTCTGGATATGAGCATTTCCAACGTAGGTCTTGGAACCAGGGAGTTTATCGCAGCTTTGGACGGAAGCACAGAAGATCCACTGATCGACATGCCGGATGAAACTCTTTCTGAGCAGGCAAACGCTCAGACTCAGGCACAGATTGACGAGATTGAAGGTACAGACACACAGGGCGAGAAAGACCTGCAGAATGCATCTGACGAGGAAGTCGAAAATGCTGCCATGACTCTGACAACACCAGTACTTTACCGTACACAGGACAGTATGCAGTTCACAGGTACATACGCAAGCCTAAAAGATATGGTAGACTACCTCGCAGATCAGAGTGGCAGAATGACACTGGACAATGTAAATGCTTCCTTTGATTCCACAACCGGAAATCTCACCGGAAGCATCACTGTAAACCTCTTCTCCATGGCAGGAACCGGCAAGACCTATACAGAACCGGATGCAGGAAGTGTGGCATACGGAACTGATAATATTTTCGGAACCATCGAATCAGGCAAGAAGAGTAAGAAAAACAAAAAGAGTAAGAAAAAAGCAGCAGAAGCGGAGTCTGCACAAAGTACAGATAACACAGCAGATCAGACAGCTTCCAATACTGGCGCTGACGGCCAGAACACCAACAGTCAGGAAGGAGAAAATACGCAGGATGCAGCAGCCCCTGCTGATACCGCCGAACAGGCACAATAAAGGAAAGTATGTTAGAGGGGAGAAATACAGGGCCCCTCTATCTGTGTTTTTATATTAGAAAGAAATTCCATTGAGATTTTCCCAAAATGACGTAAAAGAAGGGAGCATACACTTGGACAGAAAAAAGAATAAGAACTCAAATGCAGGTATGACACTGCTAGAAGTAATCATTGCAGTGAGCATCTTTTCCATAACTGCGATTGTGCTCCTTCAGAGCTTTGTGACTTCAAGCAGGATCAATAAGAAATCGAATTTATATCTGGAAGCAACGACTGTAGCACAGAACATTATGGAGGAAATCAAGGCGAAGAAATTCGAAGAAGTTTCTCTGGCATTTAATTATCCTCTGGACAGCAGCGGCTCTTCCAGACTGACATTCCTGGATCCCCAGAAAAGCAGAATCAACAGTGGTGCTGCGGATGAACTGGGCGTAAGGGAGGTACTGGCAGCCAAAGATAACAGCGATTCAGTAGTATATAATCCTGTGCGAAAATATACAGATGGTGTGGATGAAACGAACGTAACAGCATCTGTAATATCTACAGATAATGGTAAGACTTATAAATTCAATCCAAGAAAAACTGGTGACAATGCTTCGAAATATTACTTTGAACTTACTAATGTAAACAATAACCATGAAACATTTGATGCACTGGTGACCTTTGATGGAAGCCAGAGTTCTGGGTATAAAAAGAAAACGGCTACTAACAGTGAAGAAGGGAAGAATGATTATCTGGCACCGAATATTTCCAAGCTGGACACGAAATCGAATGCATTTTTGATCATGCCTCAGGCATGGGATGAAAATGCTATGCAGCAGATTGTAAACGCTCAGAATGCGAAAGCTCTTGACAAGTGGAGAGAGCAAGAAGAACGTGATGTTGTTCAAGGTACAGATGAAACAGATGAGGATTATGCACAGAGAAAAGCAGAGTATGAAGCCGCTAATCCACAGCCTTGCCTGCTTGATCCGGAGGATGTATACAAAAATACCAGAAGAACCCTTTACATTAAGATTGAGGAAAATAATGGAACAATAAAAGCGGAAGCAAAATATACGCTTTGTGCCTACAATTATACAAAAGAGGGTGGAAGTACTTATGAAACTATGAGTTTTTGTCCTTGTAATGGAACCGGTGAAGAGGGAAACGATATAAAAGAAGGATGTTTTTGTACATATAAGAGTGCCTATGTACCTTTCTACAGTTCTGAGACGGGAGAAAGTTTGAAGAATTTGTTTGTATTTTATTATCCAAATTATAACTCTAAAAGTTCAACAAACCCATACGACAAAATCGTATTGGATAATACAACAAATTATGAAGTAAATTTCTATGTAACAAAGCAGCGTGACGAGGCGAATAAGATTCCTTCTTATACGCAGGAGACAATGTACCGTATGTCTCTTACTATTCAGGAAAATCCGACAGCACGAGGTAAATCAAACTGGAATACAAATCCAAGCCTTTATCGCGCAGTGACCAAGCTTCGCACAAATCTGGATTATAACATCAGTGATATGGATGAGGTACTGAATCGTCCAAAGATTACTCAGATGTCTCTGACCTATCAGGCTGTAAATGACAGTGGTAGTAGTGGTGCAAAAGTAAGCAACAGTGCAGCTAAGAAAGTTCTGGAATATAATGGCCTGGATGACAGAGAAGAGGAAGATCGTATTTATACTGCAAAAGTAGAAGTATATAAGGCAGGAGCAGCAGCTAAGAATTTTCAGGGTGAAACGCCTATAGCTACGCTTGATGGTTCAAAAGAAGACTAATCTTTCAGGAGGAATAGATGAAAAACAATAAAGGTTTCTCGCTGTTTACAGTTCTGATAGCAGTATCTTTTGTGGGAATTTTGGGATTGCTTGTTTTGTACATGGCTCTTTCAAACTTTAACATGAAAGTTACGGACCTGAAAGGTAAGGACAGTTTTTATACAGCGGAGAGAGCAATAGAAGAAATCAGGGCCGGTTTGCAGGAGGATGTGGGTGACGCCATGTCTAAGGCATATACACAGGTCTTAGAAACTTATAATAAGAATACTAAACTTGAAGATACATCTTTGGATAAACAGCGTCAGAGTGATTTTGAAGATTTATTTATTAAGGAACTTGTCAAAAAACTTAAAATTACTTCCAGTGATGGCAGTGTTACAGGAAATGAAAATCGTTATAGTCTGCAATATTTAAGAAATTATGTGGATCTGCAGATTGATAATGATAAGGAATCTTTGATCATTACGAATCCTGCTGGTACAGATCCAGTAATGAAAAGCAGCAAGAAATCTGGTGTATCACTTAAGAATCTGAAAGTGATTTATGTAGATCCAAAAGGAAGAGCTTCTATCATTGAAACGGATATCCGTTTAAAAATTCCGGATGTACAGTTCCCAACTCCATCTACGTTGCCAGATCTTATGAATATGATTGTTGTAGCAGATCAGGGAATTGTAATCAAAGGAGCGGCAGGGCAGAATTCGACGATTAATGGAAGTATTTATGCCGGCCTGTTGCCGGATGAACTGGCGGGTGGTAAGAGTGGCGCAAGCATTTATGTTCAGCCGAGTGCAAGCTTAAATATCAGTTCCGGAGATAAAATAGTAGCCAAGGGATCTGTTGAAGTGGAGATAGGTTCTTCGTTTACAACTGGCTCAGGAGTAAATTTGTGGGCGAAAGGTCTGAATACGAATTCATCAGAACTGGTAAGTTTAACCGGTTCTACATATTTTGCAGATGATCTTACAATTTCAGGACGTAACAATAATGTGACACTTGCCGGAAACTATTATGGATATGGTTCTACAGAGTCTGCACAGTCTGATGACTGCAAGTTCAAAGACAGTTATGTGGGAGCAAGTCCTGCAGAGTTAAACAGTGCAATTACTATTAATGGAAAGAATACGACTCTTGATTTGTCAGGAGTACAGAAACTTATGCTGGCAGGAAAGAACTACATTGCAACTTCAAAGATTTCTGCTGGTTCTATGAATAAAGTAAATTCTACAGATATTATGATGGGCGAGAGTCTGACTGTAAAGGGAACCCAGCTTGCATATCTGGCACCTACAGAAATTCTTGGAAATAATAGTATGACTGCTGATGACAGAAACGCTATGACAAATCCGATGACTTTTGATGAGTATAATACATATTATTCCGAGAAGGGCTTGCAGGAAGACGGAAAAGATCCGGTAGCTGTTCAGTGGGATACACCAGTAGAATCATGGAACAATAAGACACTTAGAGAAATTGGTGTAGATGCATCAGAACCTGTAAAAACTGTATTTTATAATAACAGTGAAAATGGTTTTGTATATTTTTATCTGAACTTTACAGATAGTCAGAAAGCATCCGATTTCATGCAGTATTTTTACCAGGGCACTACAAAAGAAAAAATGGATGAGTATCTGGCATTCTATTTTGGCAGTAATGGTTCTGGAATTAATCTTATGGATCCTCAGGCATATCTGCGTTATGTTACTAATGGTAATGTACTTTCTTATGACAGCAGTAAGCAGAGCGGAAATATGGAAGTGGCAACCAGTGCAGGAAGCCCGGATGCAAAAGTATTGCAAGAACAAGTAGGTTATCAGAACACCTGGTATGCGCTGAATCGAAAGATGATCACCAGTTATGATCTGCTTAATACAAAAGTAGAAGAGGGTGATGGAGATACACATGATGAGACAGATGCAAACAGAAGCGTGTATGATAATCTGGTAAATGAGAAGAAGATGGTTCTGTTTATAGAAGGACAAGACACCGCTGCACTGAAGGCTCCATGGGAATATGAATATACTGCAGATGAAGATAATGGCGGTTTAAGGGCCATTATGTATCATAATGGTGAAAGCAGTACATTCAAAGTAAAAGAGAATGGTGCTGAGAGTACGAGAACTGTTAGTGGTGCAAACACAACTTTAAAGATTACGAAATCTGATGAAGATAAACTGCGTCTGGTAGTATGTACTGGAAATGTTGAGATTGAAGATGGAGTTCATTTCAAGGGAATTATCATGGCAAAAGGAACGCTAACCCTTGGTGTTGGCGCAACACTGGAATCTTCTCCTCTTGAAGCAGCAAAAGTATTCCAGGCACAGATTAGTTCCTTAGGAGATGGTGAAACTGCCAAAGCGCAGGATTTCTTCTGGGACGGTGATAAATACGTTCTTGGAAACTCTTCATCTTCAACTACAGGCAACAATACAAATAATTCAGATGTATATGACCTGGCAGATTGCGTTGTCTATGAAGGATGGAATAAAGAATAATGATGGAATATTTTTCAGGGAACATGTTAGAGTATCCCGAAAAAGGAGGCGAATAGAAGATGAGACAGAAGAATAAAGGTTTTACTCTGGTAGAAATGGTTATTACAGTTGCGATATTTGCCATACTTCTTGGGATTCTCGTTCCATCATTGAATTCTATTCTGGGATTCCGGGTGCAACGAGCAGCCAATTCCATCGCAAGTGCATTGGACAAAACAAAAATAGAAGCTTCTAACCGCCTGGTAGGTGAAATGAAATTGGAAAAGCTGGAAGATGGATATTATATTACTTATTATCTTGACAGAGGAAAAGTTGAGGGTGAATCTAATGTGCAGGAGGATCAGGCAGAGAAAATTGCTCCTGCGAAAACCTTAATCAGTTATACTACAAGTGATGGGGACACTCATCAAATGCAGCCAGGTGATAGTATTGTTTTGACATATGATCGTGCCACAGGTGGATTTCTTCCACTTCAGGAGAGTGTCTGGACACAGAAAGAAATTCTGGCACAATTGGCAGCAGGCAATGATATTCCACTTACAAGAACCGGAAATTACTGTACATCAATTATTGTGCAGGGTGGTAGAAGGATTAAGACCATCAGTATGGATATTGATACTGGAAAATATACAATCACATCAAGCTGGGCTTCAGAATAGTACAATGAAAAGAGGGAGAGCATTTGATGAAAACAAAAGGAAAAGCATGGAAATTAAAGAATAAGGGATTTACTTTGATTGAAATGATCGTGACAGTTGCCATCATTGCAATCTTTTCGGGAGTAGTAGTGACCTTTATCGGTACTGGCTCCGGTGTGTACAGAAATACTTCCAGTAACTCCAAAGTCCAGATGGAAACACAGGAGACTTTTGATAAAATCGAAGACTTGATCATTGATGCAAACAGAAGCCTGTATTATGCAAACGGTTCTGATAGTGAGATAGGTGCGGAGATTCGAAATGACATAAAAGAAAAAGGCGGCATAAACAGTACCGGAAACAAGACTTTTATTGCATGTAATGAATATGAGAATGGTGATGGCAGCAGCCAGTATATTTATGATGTTCTGGACTGGCAGGCATCCGATGCGAAAATTTATTATAGTTGCAGAGAGTATACAGCGGCAAGCAGTACAGACAAAGATACTAACGATGATCAGGAAACGGAAACCTTTTCAGATGAATCAGGTGAGAATCCGGTAACTGACGGAAACAGCAGCACTACATCAACAAAGGCCAGAAATGCTAAAACTCTGGTAGAGCGTTCCGTTCTTGCAACTGGAATCCTTGATTTCCGTGCTGATGTGTCTAAGGTAGAATCCGATAAAATCGTAAGATTCCAGCTCAGCACAGAAAACGGAAAGAAACAGATTCAGACCTTACATAGCGTAAGTCTCAGAAACAATGTAGATTTAAAGAAACCGTCAGATGCATTTGACAAAGCGGAATCAACAGACGTAGGAATCCGAATCATCAATGCTCCAGAATCCATGGATCCGGGAGAATCCACAATGCTGGCTTACGGCTTAACCGGAAACGGAAGCATCGACCCAACTACTGTTACATGGCTAGTAGTAGAAAACGATGCCAATGGCAGCTTTCCGCCTCAAGACCATACGAACAGTCGCCTAACAATCAGCGAGAACGGAAGCGGATATATCAGAGTAAAAGTAACCGCAGTAAGCACAACCGGACAGAGGGTGGAATCGCAGGTTGTGACGATAAAAATTAATGCGAAACCGACTAGTTTAATTTCTGATGTAAAGAAAATTTTAATTGCGGCAGGTGCAAGCTACGATTTAAGTAGTAATATTACTTGGAGTGTTTTATATAGTGATATGACAACTTCTTCAACTGGAAATTTGTCATGGGATGTAAAGGGATGCAATTATGCAAGCATTACCTCCTCGGGAGTTCTTTCCGTTAGTGCCGATGCTGGAACTGCTGATAAAGGAACTGTGCTGGTGACAGTAACTGATGCGGAACATGAGGATGTGTACGGTACATTAGAAGTGTCTATTGCTAGAATTGATCTGACACTTCCAGGTAATGGTGCAACGTATGAGGTTGGAAATAACAAACAACTGAAATGTACATATATGGAGGGTGGAAATGTAGTAGAAACGGTTGAAGATAACAGGACACCGCAGATAATAACAGTTATTACTGAGCAGAAACCAAACAATGCGTCTGAATATAGTGTAGATGGAACCTTTACACAGAATGATATTGGAACTTGGACAATCAAGGCAGCAGTGAATCTGTCTGTACGTGAGAACCAGGGTTATGATCTTACCTTTGGTATAGTAAATGTGGCGAATACATTTAGAGTAGATTCTCGAAACTCTGGAACAGGACAGATTATTGTACATGGTGATTTGGCATATGATACAGTGATTGCTGGTAGAGAGTATGACTGTTCTGGTTACAATCCAAATGATTTTTATTTTTCTACTGCGGATACTAATTTGAATATTAATAATGTTCAGTCAATCAACTGGTCATTTAAAGGGGATCATCCAGGAGTTACATTTAAACCTGAAAGTGCTGGTGCTACTAACCAAACACTTGTAATAGATAAAAATGCTTGTCATGGATTTACTTTGTGTGCGGATTATGTAGGAGTTCTTGGATATGATAATGGTAAGGCGATTACAGTGCAACTTTATGCAGAAAGAACTTTTAAAGTGGCAAATGGAATTGAATTTAACTCTTTAAGTGGTGATACTGCTTATGTTTATGGACCAGATGAATCGGAGGATTATCTGACTCAGGTATTACTTGATGTTTATGATATTAATGGAGTTAAATCACAAATAAACGTTTCCGAGACTAATGATACAATCCTTCATTGGGAAGATCTGGGATCAGACGGAGCGAAAATGACTTTTGATGGAGAACATTGGAGGTTCCATGCATCAGCTACGGATGTTGGTAAAACACAAAACATAAAGGTAAAATTGCAGCAGTTTAAAAATGTTTATGATACTAAGAATACTTATTATGCGGAAGACAATGATAACTTCATTAAGAAAATTTCTGTAAAAGTTGTGTTAACCTACACTGCCGAGATTGTTGCTTTAAATAATAAAAATTCTCTTTTCCCAGGTGAAAGTACGGAATTATACCTCAGACTAAAAAATATGAAAGGTCTGTTAAATGCACAGGTACATTGGAAGGTAGATACCCAATCGGCAATAAATTTTGAGTATAATAACAGTTATCAGGAGTCAACTTATGAAAATGGAAAAGAAATTCCTATAAAAATTTCTGCTGATACGAAAATTACTGAACCTACAACGGTTACTTTAACTGCTGATTATACTATAAAAAATGTTGGAACAACTACAGGAACAAAATCTATTCAGCTTACGATTACTCCGTTAACTATGAACCTTATAGCTTCTGCTGTTCAGACATATTATGGAGATGAACCGGTAGCAATAACTGCCGATATTGTTGATGCACAGCATGATCAACATGTTACGGATGATTATGATATTGAATGGAGTTTAAGTCCAGAGGATGTAGAAATTTATACTATAGGTAATGTATCGGGAAAAGAAACTTCTCTTTCAATAAAAAAAGCGCCCGATTCAATCAGAACGGTAACTGTAACAGCTACTGCAAAAGATAAAAACAGTAAAGCTGTGATATGTTCTTCTTCCATAAGGATTGCAGTGAGTCCGAAAATAACCATAGAGAAAGCATATAGTTGTGCTGCAAGTCAGGAACAAAAGCTGGAATTTAATGATAGCGACAAGGGTAAAAATGTAGAAAAAATTAAAACCAGTTATATGTCTGCTACAATTGATGCTTTAACGGAATGTGAGAAAAATCAGTTGCCGTTTCTTACACTGAATGATACAGATACTTCAAATTTAAGTATTACGATGAGTGCAGATACATCAGACTATGAAAACTATAAATATGATTTAGTATCTGTTGACATGGGTGATGTGTTGTACAACTTTTATATCTATCCGTTACAGAATAATGTTTATGATTGTGAATATGGACAAGATACGGGAGTAGTGCCATATACATATGTTCCTACGGATATAGAAAGTATAAGAAGATTGGGAGTACTTGGCAGTAATGATGATGCTGATAAGTCTTATCCGGGCTACACATATACTTATACGGACACATTAAAAGAATCATGTTATCTAAGATTTAGTGTTTATAATAAAACCGGAGCAGGAGTAATTTCTAATAATTATGTAGATTCATCAGCTCAAAAATGGTTTATGAAGAGAAAAGCCCAAAATAAAAATGATGGTGAAAACTATACGTATTACAGATTATATGGAAATAAATGGTACAAATTCCATAGTTTAGGAAAAATTAAAAAGGAGCAATATGGTAATAATGAGGTTTTGTATAATAAAGAAAAGGCAAATAGAACCAGATATTATTGGGATTTAAAAGATGATATTCATTTGTATGATGACAATGGAAAGGAGTTAGAAGGTAGAAGTCCTGTTGGTAATATCTATTTTTGGCAGAAATGGCAGTGAGTTTTGAGGCGGCTGTGGTTGTGTAAATAATCATCCGTATATTGTTATAAAAGCCACCTGATACAAGAACTAGCAGACAGTACAGTCATTATGGGATGTGGAAAATAATTTTAGTTTCAATCTATTAGAACAATTGATAAAGAATATCCCTAATATTTACAAAAAGTCACAGATTAAAATGGTCTGTGACTTTTGCATTAAAGCTCATTCAAAAATATTACTTTTGATAATTTCCGATAAAGCGGTAATTGCTGTAGTGTATGGAATCTTTTCATCTAATAGTCCGATGGTAGGAGTATCGTAATCAGCAAGTAGTTTTTAGTCTTTCTTTTTTATTAAATCTATAAGTATTTAATGATAGGTCATAATATAGAATGGCGAGATTGGGATAAAAACATTTTTGCTGTTTTAATTTAAACAAAATGATATAATTAAGTGGCAGGAGGTGTGGATAAAATGAAATTACTACGTGTAAAAGCAAATCATTTTAAAAACTGTTCAGATGAATTTGAAATTGATTTTGTTGCAAGATCAAAGAAAACTTCTGAAGATAAAGAGTATGAATTACAGGAAATAGCAGATGAATTATACGTACATAATACAATAGCCGTGGTTGGAAAAAATGCTTCTGGAAAAACTACAGCAGTTGAGCTTCTTGATGCCTGCTTTTCTATTCTTGGTGATTTCAGACTGGAGGCAAAATCTTATAGTTTTGATAATGTAGAACTTTTGATGGATTTTTATCATGATAAATATATATATAGATATGAAACAACACTGAAAAACAGTGATTCGATAGGAACAAAAGCTATTTTTACAAATCAGAAGATTCAACGAAAGTTGTATTATAAAAGTCATATAAAAGAGATTTATAATGAAAAAGGATTTTCTGAGGTAATTGTTTCAGGAGAATTACCAGAGGATACTTCGGATATTTTCTTTATATTAAAAAAGAAAGCAACAAGAGCGGTTTATTTCGACAGTTTTGGAAAGGGTATTGATACGTATAGACTGTTATTTGCAACGTTGAAGGATTTCAATATTTCTACAAATATTTTAAGTAAAGTAATTACTATTTTTGACGAAAATATATCTGATTTAATCAAACTGGATGACCATAACTATAAAATGTCTTTCTGCGGACAGGAAAAAATTGTTTCGGACAAAGAACTTTTATATCAACTGTCGAGTGGTACTACGAAGGGGATGTTGCTATATGTTTTGGTCGTTGCATCTTTACAGAATGGATTCGATTTGGTTGTTGATGAAATAGAAAATCATTTCCATAAAACATTAGTAGAAAATATGATCAGTCTTTATAAAGATAAAACAGTAAACAAGCATAAAGCAACTTTAATTTTTACAACTCATTATTGTGAACTTCTGGATTTATTTAATCGTCGGGATAATATTTATATTGCCAGAGCTGATATAAAAGTAAATCTTGTAAATATGTACAGTAATTATAAAATTAGAACAGAATTATTAAAAAACAGGCAGTTTTATAATAATGTTTTTCAGACGGCTGTCAATTATGATGAGCTTATGAGTCTGAAAAAAGAGTTGAAGAAATGAAATATTTAATCATGTGTGAAGGACCAAATGAAAAAGCAATTATTGATATCCTACTGCAAAATGACTGCCTGAATTTTACAGAGGATGATTTGCTTGGATTAACTTCCTATCATGCAAGACAGATAAAAACTTCTGCTCAGGTTCGAACAGAATTAAACATTTATCCGGGAGAAGTAATAATTTAAAATGAGAGAAGAGGGACTGAGGGTTTTACTGGTCTTACTTCATAATAAAAGAACTTACATTGTAAAAGCAGTTGGATTTGAGAAAATTTATTCTTAAATTCAGCTGCTTCTATATTCTGCTTTGTCTGTTAGATTAATGATAACAGATTTTCGAAAACTAAAAAGATTTCACAATTTTTACCATGCACCCACATTGAACTTGACAATGTTTTGTGATAGGCTATAAGAGTGAAAAATTACAAAAAAATATAGTATGATTTTACTAAGGAGAATCAAGAGATATATGAAGATTAAGCATAAGAAAGTGGCAGCATCAGGAATAGCAGTTGCTTTGGCGGGTGTTCTTGGAGTTGGGGCATTATTACAGACCAGCGTTTCTGTACAGGCCTCTTCAGCCATGATGCCCGGTATAGAGGAAATCGTAAGTGAAGCATCCGCGGATAAACCGTTTAAAATTCTTGAAATTGTAGACAATACACAGGATGCGGAAATTGGATATTACGTGTCCGGGCAGGAGCCATATATTAAATTGTATTCTTATACATATAAGTACAAGGACGAGAATAATACTGAGCAGGAGGAAACAATCCATTTTCAGACGTTGGAGGAAGGGTTGGAGAAACTGCCATCTGACACTCTGCGCAAAGAATTTGCACAGAATGTAAAGATAGATGATGGAAATATTTCCGGAGAAGGGACAGGTATTAAAAATATTCAGAGTATTTGTTATCAGGACGGTAGCACCGGAGATGCAGGTGATTATCCGCTTTCCTATAGTCCATATGTAGAGCAATATTTTATTTCTTCTGATGAAGAAAAGAGCGGAAATTGGACAAGGATTGATTTCAAAGATGCGAAAACTGATAAGAGCAGAACAGATACCGTAAAGATCAACGGAGAATATCGGGAGAATTCTGCAGGTACTGGAGATTATACCAAGCAGGAGCAGACGTATTATCCTATACGTGAAGATTCTGATGATAAATCCAAAACAGATAAATATCGTGAAAATATCCAGAATTTTTATTATGCAGATGGTGGAGAGGCAAATGCGCCTTATTTTCTTGAGTTTGAAGAAGTAGATAATGCAACGGTAAATGCAGCTTTTGATGCGAATCATAACAAAACAAATGGAAATAGTATTCTGTCAGAGTACAACTATGAAAATGGAGAATACGGTTATTATGAGAATGTTTACAGTGATCTGACACAAGAAATTGTCGAAAATATTACAAAAGGCACGTATACATTTCCTGGAGAGAACCCTGAGATAGATTTAAGTTCAGCGGTTCAGATTCCCAATATAACGAGCACTACATCTGTAAATGCAAGAACTTTCTCTGATGGTACAGGAGATTTTTCAAGTATCAATGAACAGAATCCAACTGATACAAAGAGCAATAATGCAGACCAGACCAATATTTCTGCGGATAACAGCCAGACAGCGGATGCTTTTTCGTCAGGGGATTTTTCAGATGGTGTTTCTGCAGATGGAGATATTGGCAATAATGACACCGTACAGACACAAAATGTTTCCGATACAGGAACAGATTCAGACTTTGATGCAGGGGCTAATCAGAATGCAACCACAGATCCTGCTCAGACAGATACAGCTCAGGCGACTGCTATAATAGAGAATGATAAGATAGAGCCTATTATAGCCTATACACAGAAAACAGATGGAAATGTAACTGCTATAGATGATTCAGTGGGTAAAAGTGAAAATCCGAAAGTATACTATGGCAGAACCATTGATCAATATCCGTATTATCAATATACACTGATCAGTGATATGAGGAAGGTTATTACCTGTGCAACGGAAAATCAGGAAGCGGTAGATAATGGTACATTTACGCCTGCTGCTGAAACAGATCCGGAGAAAAGAATAACTTTCCAGGACAATCAGTACTGGTATTGGACAGTAGCGGCGAATGGAACTGTTGAAAGAAACCCGATTTCTGTGGTTACTCAGCGTCAGCCGGTTTCTTACGATGATATCCGAGAGATTCCTCAGGGTTTGGGGTATAATTATTATTATAAAGTAAAACAGGCATATTTCTGCTGTAAAAAAGGAACAGAAACAGATAATGATCATACATATGAATATTACGGATGGTATTCACCTTCCTATCCTGATCAGAATAATGTATATATCAAAGTGTCAGATGGTGACGGAAAAGTTGCGACCCATTATATTTCAGAGGCAGAGTATAAACTTACACCCGGAATCGGAAACTATGATTTTGTGCCGGATGAAACGAAAGACCAGAAATCAGTAGAAGTAAATCATATGTATTATCAGGGTGGATATAAAAATAATGACTGGTTTAAACGTTATGTATTCCACCTTACTGAAGGTGATGAGAAATCTAAGGAACAGTTTGACAAATTTAATATTGAGGTTGATACGATTTCTGCGGAGGATTTTAACAAAAAATATGGAATTGCCACAACGAGCATGAATGGTACTGAAGCGGTGGATTCCGGACAGGCAGCAGATTCAGCACAGTCGGATGGTACAGATTCGACAGAGCAGGTTTCAGAAACTGGGCAAATTGAGAATACAGACCAGATGGATGATACCTCTACTATTTCGACAGATGGACAAGAAACAGAAGCAGACGGCAGTGTATCTGAAGTTGAGTCGATGGTCAGTGGGGCAGGAGTGGAACTTGTTTCCATAGAGAATGAAATCAGTGATGGAACATCAGCAGAGACCATAGCTGATGAATTCCAGGATGGAACGGATACAGAGACTCCGAATGTAGATGATGTTATATCTGATAACAGCAGTGCTTTTTCAGCAGGTGATGCATCAATGGTTGAAACAACAAGAGAGTTATTGGAATATGGTCTGGTTTATATAAATGGACAAGTTGATACACAGGGAATTCAGAACATATACAATAATTCTATTCCGTGCATTATTAATACGAATAAATTAGGAGATGGGAATACAACACTGGCAAATGCAGTTTCTTCTTATATTATAAAAGAAGATTCAGATGGGCATTATGTAAATACATATATGTATTTCTTTAAAAACAAATTTCCAGACTCAGATCAGGCAAGTTTAATTAATTCGAACTTTCATACAAATTTTAATCCGGATGGACAAGATAACAAGATGGAAGTAGAAGGGTTTGAAGAAATTCTGGAGTATATTGAAAGTGAGAATAAATACCGGCAATTAGGACAGACAAGCAGCATAAGTACTACATCCACGGAGGAAGAAGTATCAGATGGTACAGATCAGCTTTCGTCTGGAGATGTTGAACTCTTGGAAAAAGATTTGAGTCAGGCAAGGGTGATTGAATATATTATTAATTATAAATATAAAAGAATTACAAATAGAAAACAGGATATAAAAGTTCTGGAAATCATGCCTGACGAAAATTGCAGCCAAATTGATGATAAGACGGTTGTCAATTGGTTATCTGATAAAGAGGCAACTAAAAACGAAAAACAATATGCAGAAAATGAGTCAGCAGATGCTAATTGCTGGCATGGAAAAAATAATTCAAATATACGGAATCCAGACTCGCCTAATAAGGCAATAGATAATAATCCGGATACACTATGGCATTCAGCATGGAATAGTGATAGTGAATATAGTAATTGCAAAAATCATGAACATTATCTGGAGGTAACACTGAAGAAAGAATCAACAATAAATGGATTTGAATATACAGGAAGGAAGAATGCTGATGCAGGTGTTCTGAAAAAATATAGGGCGGAATTTTTTGATTCAGAAGGTAATTTAATTGGAAGTACGGGAAGTAAAACACGTTCGACAGGTATTACCAGGGATAATTATTCAACAATAGGAAAAGTTACATTATCTTTTGGGCAAACATTTACAGAAGTAAGCAAGGTAAGGATATACTTTTCTGAAACATTGGATACAGATGGATTTGCATCTTGTGTACAAATTAATTTCTTTTATGATCCATATGCAGTTTACCCTGAAATTACTCATATGACTGCTTCTGAATTTGCAGGTCATATTGATGATATTGGTTCAGAGTATGATATGATATATATAAGTGATGCGAAGACAGAGGCAGACCATTCTCTGATTACAGGCGGTGGAAATCTTAGATATGTACATGTGGGATCTGCTGTCAGTATAAAATCTAACGACCAACATCTTCTTAAATTATTGGGACAACTTGATAAGGATTATTTAAGTACGGATAGAACAAAGTTTGCTCCATATTCTACATATAATGAAAATGGTTCGGGATATTTTCGTGGTTCAGGTAATGATATGACGAAACAGCAGTACAATATGTTGATGGAATTTGTTAAAAGCGGTTATCCGGTTGTATTTGCAGATGGACTTGTATCAGGAAAGAAAGCAAATTCAGAAGAAGTTGATGCGTCTTCTTATTACAGCCAGTTTATTACGGATGCGTTGGAATATAATAATAATGTGTACACAAAGAGTGAATTGGATAACGAAGAAAATAAAGATATTTATTTCTTTTCTAATTTAGCAAAACCTGTAATAGATTTTGATGTAAATGGCAGACCTGTAGAACCGGAACGTTTGAATAAGAGTGTTAGTGATGGAACAGAGAATCATTATATTGAGGGTAAACTTGAATATACATTTACTGTTAAAAATGATTCAGATTCATCTCCAGCGACCACTTCATATGATTGTAATCTTTATCTTGATTTGAATTTTGATGGAAATTATTCTCGTAATGAGAATCAGAGCAAATATATTGAAATTAAGGATTCAGATGGCAATGTGTTATCACGGAATGATAATGCACAGTATGAATTAAAAGTTGGAAAAAAATATACTCTTACGCGAAAAATTCCATCAGATTATTTTAAAATTATTGCATGGAAACTTGAATTAACTAATAACAGAAACATGTATATTCATACTTCTGAGACTGGATATGCAAAGCAAAAGGGAGATTCAAAGAATAAACAAACCATAAATGTAATACAGCTCGTACCTGACAGGTGTACATGGACGTTGGAAGGAAATACGGATTTTGATACATATATGAATCGAGTGGAAGATTTTCAGCTTAATTTAAAGACTGTTTATGTAAAGGATATTAATGATGGAATTTATAAGATGGATGGAAAAACTTATATTAATTTAGCTGATATGCTAAAGGACCAACAGATGCTGATTATTGGATTTGCGGATGTATATAAAGATATAAAAATAAGTGATGTACAGGCCATTTTAGATTTTATTCGATCAGGAAGAAGCGTTATATTTTCTCATGATACAACATCTTATGTAAATTATAATTACAATGAAATGAATAAAAGTATACCAAAGAATAATTATAATAATTTAGAAGGAGCATATAATGTTCCTTACGATAATTACCTTCATAGTACTGCAAACAATGTAACATGGGGCTTATCCTTAAATACAATTCTTCGCTCTATTACAGGTATGGATAGATATGGAATTACATCTGATGAAGACATTAAGGGAACGAGTGTTGGTACTCTTTTGAAACAGGGAAATGCATTACATGATGGAACATCTGTAAATTTTGAGGAACTGATGAAGCTCGCTGGTGATATTGCGTATCAACAGAATGATAAAACAAGTAGTTATGCACAAACACAAGGATATACAAATGTGCTTCTTTTGAATAAACTAGAGTCACATTCTTGGAATGCAACCAAAGTTAATGATGGCGCTATTACACAGTACCCATACAAAATTAAAGATAATATTTCAATAGCAGAGACACATGGGCAGTATTATCAGCTTGCATTGGAACAGGACAGAGATATCAATGGAATAAGTGATGGATGCAATGATGTAGTGGTATGGTATTGTCTTCCAAGAGGAGCATATGGAAATTCTACAAATGATGTGCGCAATGATTATTATTTCTACAGTAAAGGTAATGTTATTTATACGGGTGCCGGACATAGTTCGATAAGTAATGCAGATGAGATACAGTTATTTGTTAATGCAATAGTTGCAGCAGCAAATGTTACAGCGGTAAAACCGGAAGTGTCTTTTGTTAAAAGTCTTAATCCATCGGCAGAAGTGGAGAATATCAGATATTATATGACTGATCAGAAATTATGGACGAATACTGACCAGAATACATTAGAAAAAGATATGGATTTCTATATCAATGTTAAAGATTACAATATGGTCAGTGCGGATTTAAATCAAGATGATCTTGATAAGCAGGAAATTACGATGCAGTTCTATATTGAAGATGACAAAGGAGAAGTACAGGACGGTAGTGGAACAAATCAGCGTCTGTTAGACATTACAAGACAAATACAAAATATCACAGAATATGGAGGAAATGAGAGTGGAATTAATGTTTCGAATGATGGCATGTTCCATACTCGAAAAAATAATGCCTTTGGTTTTTCAGTGAAAAATATTGAAGATTATTTGCATAATTCTTCGAATAATGATTATAAGAGTTCGTGCAAAATATATGCCAAAATATCCAGTACAGTATATCTGTACAATGTTCCGAAAAAACAAACGGTATGGACATCTATTGACTTGAAACAACGTCAGCTTTTTGATTTAGACTGACCTGATATCTTTACGATAAAATGGTTTCATGGTATCATAAAATAATGATACCGTGGAACCAATAAATAGACTCCCTGCTCAGTTGGAAACATTGCGTTTCTGGTCTGAACAGGGAGTTTTACTATTTTATCTCCGGATTCCCGACAGTTCATCCTCAATCCACTTATCCGTATTAAAGTTACTGTCAAAGAATTTAACAATCACACCATAAGGTTCCGTATCGCTGTTAAAAGCATTGGCTTCATCCGTATCAACGTGCATTGCCAGATGATAACTTCGATGTACTCTGACCACTACATCTGCGTAGATTAGAGCACGTCCATAGCTTTTGGTCAGGACGAAGACTTCGTCGTTGTCTTTTACATGCAGTGCCAGAGCCTCGTCGGGTGTCATATGGATATGGCGTTTAGCGACAAGACCACATTGGGGTCGCACCCTCTGTCGGGAAAATAAAGAAACGAAATTTGTTTAAAAAGTTTTCTAAAGAAAGTATAAAATTCAACTAAGTCACAGACTGGCACCCATCCAGCCTGCGGCTTTTTCACCCACTATTTTTGAGTTGACTTTTTGGCACATTGCGCATATACTAACAGTAGCTAAGGAATGTGGTGAGATTCCTTGAAGCAAAACAAAAGCCCTCAGAGTGCCAGCTCTGGGGGCTTTCTTGCTCGTTACGGTGAACTTATTCCGTTTAGACTGTTGCTGTCTATCGTCTGCTGTCCAGCCATTTGCATATGTAGTAGCTAACTACGCCTGCTATAACAGAGACAAGAAATGTGGTGAGAATTTCTTCTATTACTGGCGGGGTCGTGATATTGGGGTCGCACCCCTCAAGGACTGTTTTTGAGGCGCTCCCTTTATGAAATTAAGAAATTAGGAAAAAATATTATTGTTGTACTGCATGATGAGTAAGTGGTATAATAATACAAGTTTATATTGCAGAAAAAAGCTGTTGTTCGTGAGAGGCTGGGAATAATGATTGAGTGGAAACAAATGACGATGCAGGAAGCAGAGAATAAAATGGAGGTGCTTCGGGAGATTTTTGATGTAGTCCGTCTCCTGAAAGGGAGTGATCTGCAGGCTGCCGGAATGGAAAGTAAGCTTGCAGGAAGAGAAAATCTTTGCCAGTGTTATGCTTTCTGGAATAAAGATAAAAGATGTGAGAATTGTATTTCCCTTAAAGCACTGGAGGAGAAGAAACAGACATCCAAAATTGAATTTCTTGATTCTGATATGTATCAGGTATTTGCAAGGTATCTGGAGATTGACAGTGAGCCTTATGTAATGGAAATGCTGAAAAAGCTGGACGAAAACACACTGACTGATGAGGAAGGATATGAAAAACTGACGGAAAAGCTGACTGTATATAGCGAAAAGCTGTATAGGGATGTGCTGACAGGGGCGTATAATCGCAGATATTTTGAGGAAAAAGTCAAAAATATGTCTTTGAATGCCGGAGTTGCAGTTATCGATCTGGATGATTTCAAATTGTTCAATGACACTTATGGTCATGATGGAGGAGACCTGGTACTGACAACCGTAGTGAATGTAATTCGGCATTATATCCGTCGTACGGATATTCTGGTGCGCTATGGAGGAGATGAATTTCTGCTGATCCTGCCCGGAATTGAGAAAGAAATCTTTTCACAGAAGCTCCGTATGATCCAGGAGAAGATCCATGCGACGCATATTCCGGGTTTTAATCGTCTGAAGCTTTCAGTGAGCATTGGTGGAGCTATGTTTACCCATGGCAGATTGGAGGAAGCAATCACCAAAGCAGACAGACTTATGTATATGGCCAAGGGACATAAAAATATAGTAGTGACCCGGTGGGAGCAGAAGCAAAATACAGACAAGATGAAAAAAAGAAACCTACCCCAGCTTCTGGTCGTTGATGATTCTGAAATGAACCGTGAGATACTTAAGGAAATTCTGGGAAAGGAATACCGGATACTGGAGGCCTGTGACGGAGAAGAGGCTCTGAAGATGTTAGAGCAGTATGGAACTGAAATCTCATTGGTCCTGTTGGATATTATTATGCCAAAAATGGATGGATTTGAAGTACTCGCCTATATGAACAGAGATAAATGGATCGAGGATATACCGGTGATCATGATTTCCAGTGAAGGATCAGAGAGTTATATCCGTCGTGCCTACGAACTGGGGGCTTCGGATTATATAAGCAGACCATTTGATGCTAAGGTGGTATATCAGCGGGTTATCAATATGATCAAGCTTTATGCCAAGCAAAGGCGTCTGATCCATTTGGTAACAGATCAGATTTATGAAAAAGAGAAAAACAACCGCATGATGACCGGGATTCTCAGTCAGATTGTAGAGTTCCGAAATGGTGAAAGCGGGCTTCATGTGTTGCATATTAATATTCTGACTCAGCTTTTGCTGGAGAAATTGATGCGAAAATCAGAGAATTACGATCTTTCCTGGTCTCAGCAGCATATGATCGCCACAGCTTCCGCACTTCATGATATCGGTAAGATTGGAATTGATGAAAAAATCCTGAATAAACCCGGAAAGCTTACAAAGGAAGAATTTGAAGCCATGAAACAGCACACGATCATAGGTGCCCGGATGCTTGACAGGCTGGAAATGTATCATGATGAAGAGATGATGAAATATGCCTATGAAATATGCCGCTGGCATCATGAACGTTATGATGGAAAAGGATATCCGGATGGCCTGAAGGGAGAAGAAATCCCCATATCTGCACAGGTGGTATCACTGGCAGATGTGTATGATGCCCTGGTAAGTGACCGGGTATATAAGAAAGCATATTCTCATGAAAAGGCAATGGAGATGATCCTAAATGGAGAATGCGGAATGTTTAATCCTCTTCTTTTGGAATGTCTGGTGGAAATTCAGGATAAAGTACGCAAGGAACTTGGTATTAAAGATGTGAATGAATGTCTGGAATATCTGGAAGAGCGAAACTGATAAAATCCCCCTGAAAAGAGCTTAAACTCAGCGATGAATGGGTGCACATTTCTGTAGATTTGAATGGATTAAAATGGGAAGACAGAGTGATCAAGTTGAACGTGCCGCCTGCGGCAGTGGGAAATCAATAAATTTCTATCAGATCGGAAGGATGCAGAGAATGTTGCGGCCTTGAAAAATAATAAATGGTCATTACAGAGATCGATTCATGAAATGCAAAAATATTTTGTAAAAAATTTTCCTGAGTATCTTGACAGGGAATAAATAATCCTTTATAGTATAGCACAGATTTGGTGTGTTACTGGACAGGCAGGCATTAACCGGTCATAAATATTATTTTTTAATGTTTATGGGGGTTAGTGCCTTTTTTTGATGTATTTTATGTGGTAAAACGCGGAATAATCATATGTCAGAAGGTTTTAATCTCCCGGAAACAAGACGGTTTATTCGCACGAATAAGGAAAAGGAGACAAAAGAACATGAAAGACAAGATTTTTGGAGTTTTGCAGCGTGTGGGAAGATCCTTTATGCTTCCGATTGCAATTCTCCCTGTTGCAGGTCTGCTGCTTGGTATCGGCAGTTCCTTCACAAATGAAACAACCATCGCTACCTATGGATTACAGAAGATCCTGGGAAGTGGAACATTACTTAATTCTCTTCTGATCATTATGAACAAGGTTGGAAGTGCTGTATTTGACAATCTGCCGCTGATCTTTGCTGTTGGTGTTGCCATTGGTATGGCAAAGAAAGAGAAAGAGGTTGCTGCTCTTTCTGCGCTGATTGCATATTTCGTTATGAATGTGGCTGTCAGTGCCATGCTTCTTATCAACAATGAAATCACAGCAGATGGTCAGATAGCAGCAGATGTACTGGAAGGAACCATTACTTCTGTATGCGGGATCCAGTCTCTGCAGATGGGTGTATTCGGCGGTATTATCGTAGGTCTTGGTGTTGCGGCACTTCATAACCGTTTCCACAAAATTGTGCTTCCGAATGCGCTGTCATTCTTTGGCGGCTCAAGATTTATACCGATCATTTCCACAATCGTATATATGTTTGTGGGAATCCTGATGTATTTTGTATGGCCGGTAGTTCAGAACGGTATTTATGCTCTGGGCGGTCTGGTAACAGGAAGTGGATATCTGGGAACTCTGATTTTTGGTATTATTAAACGAGCACTGATCCCCTTTGGGCTGCATCATGTATTTTATATGCCATTCTGGCAGACAGCAGTGGGCGGAACTATGGAAGTTGCAGGACAGATGGTGCAGGGTGGACAGAATATTTTCTTTGCACAGCTTGCTGATTCTGCAAACATAGCACATTTCAGTGCGGATGCTACCAGATATTTCTCAGGTGAGTTTATCTTTATGATCTTTGGTCTTCCGGGAGCAGCGCTGGCTATGTATCGCTGTGCAAAACCTGAGAAGAAAAAAGCGGCAGGCGGACTTCTTCTTTCCGCAGCGCTGGCATGTATGTTTACTGGTATCACTGAACCGCTGGAATTCTCATTCCTGTTTGTAGCTCCGGCATTGTTCGTAGTTCAGGTGATCCTGGCAGGTGCGGCTTATATGATCGCACATATGCTGAATATTGCAGTAGGACTTACTTTCTCAGGCGGTTTCCTTGACCTGTTCCTCTTTGGTATCCTGCAGGGAAATGCAAAAACAAGCTGGCTGAGGATCATTCCGGTTGGTATTATTTACTTTATCCTGTATTATGTAATCTTTACATTTATGATCAGGAAATTTAATTTCAAGACTCCTGGACGTGAAGATGATGATACAGAGACAAAGCTTTATACAAAAGCTGATGTAAATGCAAGAAAAGAAGCCGGAAAGACAGCCGGTGCAGCTGCAGCAACCTCCGGTGATCCGGTAAGTGAACTGATCACCAGAGGCCTTGGCGGAAAGAAAAATATCGTAGATGTTGACTGTTGTGCGACCAGACTTCGTATCACAGTTGCAGAGCCTGAGAAAGTTCGTGATGAACTTCTGAAACAGACAGATTCCAGAGGAATCGTAAAAAAAGGACAGGGCGTACAGGTTATCTATGGACCTCATGTAACTGTTATCAAGGCGAAGCTGGAAGAATATCTGGAGACTGCTCCCAACGAATTCGCAGATGAGACACCGGATAATGTACAGGTACAGGAAAATGCTGCAGCAGGAAATGCAGATGGACAGAACAGTGCAGAGGTTGAGGACAAAAATGCAGGTACAGCACAGTCCTTGGCACCTGTAAAAGAAGAAAAGATCAGAAAAACAGCAATCATTTACAGCCCTGTAGACGGAATCGCAGCAGATCTTTCTACTGCACCGGATGAAGGATTTGCAGGAAAAATGATGGGTGACGGTGCAGTGGTGACACCAACAGAAGGTACTGTATATGCACCTGCAGACGGTGAAGTTGAATTTATTTTTGATACAAAACATGCTATAGGTTTCCAGACAGATTCCGGTATCCCTATGCTTCTTCATATGGGAATCGACACTGTAAAACTGGAAGGAAAAGGCTTCGAAATCCTGGTAACAGAGGGTCAGAAAGTGAAAAAAGGTGATCCGATGATGAAACTGGATTTGGAGTTCTTAACTGCTAATGCTCCGTCTATCACTTCCCCTATCCTTGATACTGAACCGGAAGACAACCAGAGGATCAGACTTCTGGCAAACGGTGAGATTAAGGCCGGTGAACCGTTGTTTGCGGTGGAGACACTGGAATAATATTGTTATCAAAAAACAGTTGGATGATCAAAAGAGATGACATCTTGATTATCTGACTGTTTTTTTACCCTTTTTGCAGGGGGATCTGGAAATCAAAAATGTAACAAATTTGTGTGACGGGTAGGATTCTTATTCAAAATATGGTAAACTATAGCAGTCTTATGACCAAAGGGAAAATTATTATAATGGCAATAAATTTTTATAGAGGGGATTACGACAGAGATGTACAGAGTTAGCAAGGTATTAAATAATAATGGTGTTATAGCCATTGATATGGATGAAAATAAGGAGTATGTGATTCTTGGCAAGGGTGTTGGCTTTGGAAAAAAGATCAGCCAGCGTTTTGATAAGCCGGAGGGATGCACTACATATCGTCTGGAACAGGAGACAGAGCGTGGATCTGCGAAGGAACTGGTAAAGGGAATAGAGCCGGAGTATCTGGAGATTGCAGATGCAATTCTGACAGAGTCACAGAAAGTGTTTGGAGATTCCATAGACAGAGGGATTCTTTTTCCACTTGCTGACCATATTTCTTTTGCAGTCGCAAGAATCCGCAGAAATGAGCAGATCAGCAATCCGCTGACAGAGGATATCAAGGTTCTTTTCTACAGTGAATTTAAAGTTGCGGAAACACTGAAAACAATTCTGAGAGAAAGACTTCAGATAGAGATTGATGATCATGAGGTTGGATATGTGGCATTGCATATTCATTCTGCAATTGGTGACGAGAAGGTATCTGTTGCCATGCAGACTGCGAGAGCAGTGAGAGAGTGTATAGATATGATCGAGAAAGCAACAGGTAAGCCAATCGATGTACTGTCACTGTCCTATAATCGTCTGATGAACCATATGAAGTATATGGTAGCGCGTGCATCTACAGGAGAGAAGCTGAATCTGGACATGAATGAATATATGCTGGATCAGTATCCCCAGGCCTATAAGGTTGCCACTGACATCTGTAAAAACCTGGAAGGATGTATTGGACATAAGCTGGATGAAACAGAGACAGGATATCTGGCAATGCATATCCAGAGAGTGTATAAGGATGCGGTATGATCCGACAGTTTCTTTTAGATTATAGTAATTTCCAAGTAAATAGTAATGTATGATTTGACCGCGAGCGCAATTTTATTATTTTCGGTCAAGTTGAAACAGGTTTCAGGTTGACTGGAATTGCGCATATGCAGTATACGGTCAAGTTGAAGCAAGTTTTGGTTGACTGGAATTGCGCATATGCAGTATACGGTCAAGTCGAAACAAGTTTTTGGTTGACTGAGATTGCGCTTGTATTAAATGAAGTCAAGTTGAAACAAGTTTCAGGTTGACCGCAACAGCACTTGTATTAAAGGAAGTCAAGTCGAATCATATTTATAGTTGATCATGGTTATATTATTTACAATTTAAGCCAGGAATAGCCATATTTTTACTTGATCGTAAATGTCTTAATTGCTCGGACGTGAATTGCATCATATAAGGATAGAAACCAAAGAATAGAACGGTTATATTCAGACATTTGAGGTATACGCCTGATATGGATGCGCTGGAGACCTGGACTGCATCGACTTGTTGTTGAGATTGAATAGGATGATTCTATTAAAAGCAAAAATACACCAGTCTACGAGAGATTTTTTTCTCATAAACTGGTGTATTTGTCTTATGGGATTTAATTTTTCGACAATGTATCTTTGAATTGTGAATAATTACTATCTTCTGTAATTTTCTCTACGTATGCATCATAAGCAGCTTGTAAACTATCATATTTCGTACCCTTATCAGCAATTTTTTGATAACTCTCAGCATTATACTGATGATCTGCAATTACCTTGTATAGTGTTGTTATTTTATCTCCGGTTCGCTCGGCAGTTGTTGACTCGGAAACATAGTATTCATTATCTGCTCTGCAGATAATGACAGGAATTTTTGTCCCTGTCGGAAAGTTACTAACGTTTACAGAAGTCCAGAAAAGATAACGTCTATTCTTATTCTTTCCACTGTCCAGATATGCCCAGGTACCGTTTTTTAGCAGACTATCATTTTTTATTAATGTTGAAATCGCAGGAACCATTGTTGAGCTTGTAGCGTTAGAATCAAGTTCAAAATTATTGTTGTTATTCAATGTGCTTTTCAATAATTTTGAATCATTAAGTGGTCCCATCAAATTTTCATTCATATTAAAAGGATGTTTCTTTCCGCCACTTTCTTTTCCACCTGACCATTTAAATTTCACACTGTATCCCCAGTGCTACAGGGCAGGGCGGGCATGGGGAATCAAGTCCCATAAGTGCCTTATAGCATTTCACCTCCGGCTGGAGATTGGGGTACAGCTGTTTAGCAGTGTCGTTATAGCTTAGGATATTATAGTCTTTGTCTATGCTGTAATATCCGGAAGAGTGTGTGTTCATAGTTTTTACTTCTGGTGTTTAATACTTTAAAGTATACTCTTTTTACCCCAAAATAGCAATAAGCAGCCTCTTTTTCGTTCCCTGTAAAATATCTTTAAGTAAAGTATATACTTTACTTTATATTTTATAATATTCATGCTATAATGATTTTGTAAAGTCATTACTTTCATTTTTGTTAAATATTTTGAAATATTAAGTATAATATATAAATTTAATTAAAGGAGGTTTTTACTATGGAAATTGGAGGCTTTTTCCCCTATCAACCTGTTGGCTCTGAGCCAAACAACTATGTGGAGCATACCTGCCCTGATCCCGGGGACACCGCTCATCTAATGTCCGGCCGTTGTGCCATTTATTACTGTCTGAGGGATCTGATGTTAACAGATCAAAAGCGTGTGGCATATCTGCCTTCCTATGACTGCGAAACAGTTCTGGGCTGCTTTGTAAAAGCAGGATATGAAATTCATTATTATGATTTTGACAAAAATCTTTCCCCTGTGTTTGAGGAAGAGATGATCCCGCAGATCAGTGTTCTCCTTGTCTGTGGATACTATGGTTATCCTACCTATGATGAGAACTTTGTCAAAAAATGTAAAGCCAGTGGCGTTTCTGTAATAGTGGATACTACCCATACAGCATTTTCTCCATTGCCGGCCTGTCCGGATTCTGACTATATTGCCGTCAGTCTCCGAAAATGGATGGGTGTTGCCTCCGGTGGTCTTGCCATCAAGCGAAAGGGCACCTTTGGCGTAAAACCTATTCCTATCAATAAAGAACAGTTTTCCCTTAGAGATCAGGCTCTTCAATCCCGAGAGACCTACGAGCATACAGGAAATGAGGACTATAATAAAGAAGGCAATGATGTTTTCTGGAAAGCGGAATTTATGCTTCGTGAAATTTTCGATATCCAGGAAGGGGATGAAGCTTCCCTTAAAACGATTCTTCATTATCCATTCCGGGATGCGATCCGTAAACGCCAGGAAAATTACCATTACCTTCTGGAACACCTGCCGGAACGCTCCGATATCCGCCCGGTATTTCCTTATCTTTCAGATGATATCTGTCCTATGTTTTTCCCTTTCTTTGTGGAAAACCGGGACGCCCTTATCAAGCATCTGGCAGACAGGCACATTCCGCCTAAAGTATACTGGCCTGTACCACCTTTTGTAAAGGTTGAAGACTATCCAGGAGCTCAATATATTTATTCCCATATCATGTCTGTCAGCTGTGATGAGCGCTTTAACACGGACGATATGCAGAAAATTGTAGAAGCCTTTGAAAACTATTAAAGATCTTAAAGCATTTTGAGAATATCCGTTTGATAAATCTAATCAGGCCACAGACTGGAAATCACCAGTCTATGGCTTCTTCATCCTCTCAGGTTGACATCCCATCTGTCGTTTGCTACACTAAAATCACATATCTGACAAAGGAATGGGAAGTATGAAGAAGAAAAAATTATAATCTATAAACCTGTTACTAATAATGGTAATCTTATGGAAAAAAAGTTGTTTGTCAATACTATCATAGCCGCATATAATGCACAGGCAGTTAATCCGGAATTGATGTTTGTAAAGCAGTCAGACAGAAATGCTACACAGGAAAAGACTGTTTATTACACTCTTGACAATGTTAACTTCAATGAATCCCAGGAGCTTATTAAAAACAAACCACTTGAGTTCCATTTGAAAGTGACAGATTCCAACCTGGTTGGTACTTCCTTTGCCGGAACAAACACAAAAGACCTGAAACTTCAATTGTACATAGAGTCTGATGATGGTAAAAAAGTTGAAGGAATTGGAGGAGAAAACACAAAGGTAAAAGAAATACATCTTCCGGTATATAAAGCTGGTGAACGGCAGGCAGAATATGAAGATGGATATGTATATGTTAACAGTGGAAACGTATATGACTTTACCTTGAATGAACTACAAAACTATGAGAGTTATTTAAAAACAAGTGCAGGTTACAAGGGAAAGGTTACCCTGTATGCGAAAATTTCATGCAAGTACATTTACTACGGCACGGAAAAAGAAGCGCAATCCATTGCACAGATAAACATCTGTCAACGACAGCTCTTTGATCTGGATTGAGATAAAAACTTTATAACCCCAAATTCTGAAAGCCTCAGACTGGTACAGTACAGCTACCCCGGTCCGGGGCTTTTGAAATGCGGAGATTATTGCCATGAGTATATTTGAGTATGACAAAGAGGAAGAAGAACAGAAACTTCAGGCAACTTATGAAAAGATTGGCGAAAAGCGAGGTGAAAAGCAAGGTGAATTAAAAAAGGCAAAAAGCATAGCCATTTCGCTTGCGCAGGAAGGAGAACCTGTAGAAAGAATAGCAAGAACCCTTGGTGAAACGGAAAAAACGATTAAAGAATGGCTGGCTGAAACGCATTAAAATTGGTTCCGCAGTATCATCAACTGAATGTTGCTGTGGAACCTTTTTATATTCGTCTGCTATTTTAGCCGGGTAAGTCGGATTTTATCTGCGTATCCCTGACAGTTCGTCTTCTATCCACTTATCTGTGTTGAAGTTGCTGTCAAAAAACCTGACGATCACGCCGTAAGGTTCTGTATCGCTGTTGAATGCGTTGGCTTCATCTGTGTCTACGTGCATTGCCAGGTGATAATTTCTGTGGACTCTGACTACTACATCTGCGTAGATAAGTGCGCGTCCGTAGCTTTTGGTCAGGACGAAGACTTCGTCATTGTCTTTGATATGCAGGGCAAGTGCTTCATCCGGAGTCATGTGGATGTGGCGTTTGGCTACGATGACACCTCTGGGGATTTCGATATCACCGCATGGACCGGATAAAATACAGCCGGGAGTTCCTTCGATATCACCGGACTGGCGTATCACGCTTGGAATCCCCAGTTTTCTGGTGTCTGTAAGAGACATTTCTACCTGCGTGTCGCTGCGGAAAGGACCGAGAAGTGCCATGTTTTCGAAAGTACCTTTCGGTCCTTTGACAGTTACTCGTTCCCGGCACAGATATTGTCCGGGCTGGCTTAATTCTTTGATAAAATGTGGTTTGCTTCCTTCTCCGAATAATTTTTCAAAATCTTCCTGCGAGATATGCAGATGTCTGGCAGAAGTTTCTATAGGTATTTTGATGCTCATTTATTACAATACTCCCTCAATATGTTACTTGTATATGTCTGTCCGACATCCTGTTGTCTGATGGGATACAGAGCAGTTATACTTACTTTTTAGTGTATCTCTTTAATTGGAAATATGCAATGTTTATCTTGTAAGAAGGACAATTTTTATTATAAAATAGTGTTAACTTACTTTTATCGGTTTACAAGGAGAAGTGTTCTGGGCTATAATAAGATACATTAGAATAACAGTTACTGTTCACACACCACTATCCCGAGACATACAAGCCAAAATTCCATTGCCGCAGGCAATTCGGAATGAATTTTGGCTAAGTTACTGTGAACGGAGTGAACAGTAACGAATAACAATTCTAAATGTGACAAAACAGAATGAAATAGTAATGTAATATCAGACTTATAGAATAATAACCAAGAAGGATTATTGAATGAGCAAAAAGAGATTTTCCGGGCTGCGTCTGATTCTTATGGTGCCTGTGGTGGTGCTTTTGGCCGGTGGACTGATCATCGGCGGAAGAGCTTTGCAGGAACCGGGGGAAGTAAGGACTCTTAAGAGACAGGAGGTAGCGCAGACTGATGAAGGACATCAGGAGTATTATTTCGGCCTTCTTAATGAGAATGAACAGAGAGGCTACCGCGAGATCCTGGAGGGGATCAGAAGCTTTGAGGATAAATTTTATCTGTCTCTCTCAGGAGATAATGAGATAGACAGAGTGTATCATGCAGTGCTGAAGGATCATCCGGAGCTGTTCTGGGTACATAACCGGGAGAAAGTTTATAAGACGACTTATTCGGGCAGAGATTACTGTCAGTTTTCTCCGGGATATACTTATACAGAGGCGCAGAGACAGGAGATCATGCAGGCTATGGAGAATGCGTATCAGGAGGTGTTATCGCAGATTCCGGATGGTGCTGATGATTACACGAAGGTAATGACTGTTTATACTTATGTCATAGACAATACAGAATATGTGATCTCTGATGATGACCAGAGTATAGCAGGAGCTTTCTGGAAGAAACAGGCGGTATGTGCGGGCTATGCGGGAGCAGTGCAGTATCTGCTGGAGCGTCTGGATATCCCCTGTATTTATGTGGAAGGTGATGCTGCAAACAGTACCCAGGGACATGCCTGGAATATTGTAGAGCTGAACGGACAGTATTATTATGTGGATGCCACCAATGGGGACCAGCCGGACTTTCTGGAGGGTGATGCCACGCTGCTGGCAGAGCATAAGACAACGATCTATGATTATCTGTGTCCGTTCCCACAGGAGTACGAGGAGAATTATACGGCCTCTGATGAGTTTCCTGTTCCTGCGTGTACAGCGACTGACATGAATTTCTATGTGAGAAACGGCGCCTGTTTTGATACCTATGACTGGAGCAGTGTATATGACCTGTGCAGACTGCGCATTGACAGTGATGCTGCGGTGGTACGCTTTAAGTTTGGCAGCCAGGGGGCTTATGATGAGGCATATATGGATCTGATCGACAGTAATCATATCCAGGATATCGCAAAATATTATATGGAAGTCCATGGGCTGTCACAGATTTCCTATCATTACGGCGTGATCGACAATATGAAGACCTTATACTTCATGTTCTGACGGGTTTAGTTCAGTTGAGAAGACTCCCGCTTCTATCAGTGAGTTGATTATAAACTTATCTCAGTGGCAGTCTGATCTCCGACTGAAATAAATGCCCCGCGAGGATGTGCGGCGGTTCTAAGAGAAATGTGTCAGTTGATGATAAGGAACGCTATAAATATATAACTAAAAGGAGTGACTGAAAATTATGGTTAATATGACAGATATATTTGGAAATGCGCTGAGTATTGCCGGAAGTTTTATGGATTCAGATCTGGTGAATCGTTTTATGATGGTAATATTTGCAGTGATCCTTGTGTTTGGAGTGCTGAACTGTATTCTGGGATACAGGCTTCTGCGTTTCTGGATGATGCTGGGAGGTTTTCTGGTAGGCGGCGGCCTTGCGCTGGTGGTTGTACATACAATGGGAATACAGGAGAAATCAACAATGCTGATCGCAGCACTGGCGGCAGGAGTTGTGTTCGCAGTGATTGCATTTCTGATCTATAAGGCAGGTGTGTTTATCCTGGCAGCAGGTATCGGCTGGGCGGCCAGTATTTATTTCCTGCATCCTACCAGCTCCGCAGTATTTTTTGCATGTATTCTGATCGGCGTAGCTCTTGGTTCCATGGCGGTGAAATACTGCAGGGAAGTGCTGATCGTGGCTACAAGTCTGATCGGTGGTATTATGGCAGGGGTTTCCCTTGCACAGCTTGGAAATCTGGCAGATATTCCCTATGGACTGGGAATAAGTGTGGGATTTGCAGTTCTGGGTATGCTGATTCAGTTTGCTATCAACAAACCGGTTTCTGATGAAGAGGATGAAGAAATGGTTGATGAAGAAAGCACTGAGCAGATTTACAGGCGAAATCAGGACCTGAGACAAGACCAGAGTTTTGAGCAGTCTCAGGACAGAGACATGGGGGAATCAATATATGCCAGAGAACAGAAAGGACAGGCGAGAAAAAATGGCAAAAGAAGCTAAGACAAATGCAATGAGAATGCTAGACAGACAGAAGGTTAAATATGAGGCGTTCTCCTATGAATGTGATGAATTTATTGACGGGATCCACAGTGCGGATAAGATCGGTGCACCTTATGACCAGTCTTTTAAGACTCTGGTAATGGAAGGAAAGAGCGGCGGTTATTTCGTATTTGTAGTTCCGATTGAAAAGGAAGTTGACCGTAAGGCGGCTGCAAAGGCTGTCGGCGAGAAGACAGTGGACATGATCCATGTGAAGGATATCACAAAGATTACCGGATATGTGAGAGGCGGCTGCAGTCCGCTGGGAATGAAGAAACCTTATCCTGTTGTGTTTGATGCATCTGCAGGAGAATTTGAAGAGATTTATGTGAGTGGCGGCCGTATCGGACTGACACTGAAGGTTCCCCTTGCTGATCTGCTTAAGGTGACAGGCGGAAAGCTGGCGGATATTATCATGAAGACAGAATAAAATAACAGGGTACGGCTTAGCCGTACCCTGTATTTTATTTTTTAGTTATCGGAAGCGTCCTCTTCGTTGATCTCGAATACGTGACGTTTCTTAGCCATCTCATCACTTGCCAGATATTCATCGTAAGTAGTGATCTTGTCGATCATGGTTCCGTTTGGAAGGATTTCCATGATACGGTTGGCTGTTGTCTGTACGAACTGATGGTCATGTGAGGTGAAAAGGATAACACCCGGGAATTTGATCAGACCGTTGTTCAGTGCTGTGATGCTCTCCATGTCGAGGTGGTTGGTTGGCTCATCAAGGATGAGAATGTTTGCACCGGAGATCATCATCTTGGAAAGAAGACAGCGGACTTTCTCACCACCGGAAAGAACGCGTACACGTTTGATGCCGTCTTCACCGGGGAAGAGCATACGTCCGAGGAATCCACGAACATAAGTAGCATCCTTGATCTCGGAATACTGTGTCAGCCAGTCTGTAATGGTAAGGTCATTATCAAACTCTGCAGTGTTGTCCTTAGGGAAATATGCCTGGGAAGTGGTAACACCCCATTTATAATTTCCTTCATCCGGTTCCATTTCACCAACTAAGATCTTGAACAGAGTAGTGATTGCCTGTTCGTTGGCACCGACGAAAGCTACCTTGTCATCATGTCCGAGTGTGAAAGAAATGTTATCCAGAACTTTTACACCGTCGATGGTCTTGGAAAGGTTCTCTACCATAAGGACCTCATTACCAATCTCGCGGTTTGGACGGAAGTCGATGTATGGGTATTTACGGCTGGACGGACGCATATCGTCAAGCTGGATCTTTTCCAGGGCACGCTTACGGGAAGTCGCCTGTTTGGACTTGGAAGCGTTGGCACTGAATCGGGAAATAAACTCCTGAAGTTCTTTGATCTTTTCTTCTTTCTTCTTGTTGGCTTCCTTCATCTGTTTGATGAGGAGCTGGCTGGACTCAAACCAGAAGTCATAGTTTCCGGCATAGAGCTGAATCTTGCCGTAGTCGATGTCTGCTGTATGAGTACATACTTTATTTAAGAAGTAACGGTCATGGGATACAACGATGACAGTGTTGTCAAAGTTGATCAGGAATTCTTCGAGCCATTCAATAGCAGGCAGGTCAAGGTGGTTGGTAGGCTCATCCAGAAGAAGAATGTCCGGATTACCAAACAGTGCCTGCGCCAGAAGAACTTTGACCTTCTGGCTTCCTGTAAGGTCAGCCATCTGGGAATAGTGGAGATCGGTTTCAATTCCAAGACCATTCAGAAGAGTAGCAGCATCAGATTCTGCTTCCCATCCGTTCATCTCTGCAAATTCACCTTCCAGTTCACTGGCACGGATACCGTCTTCATCAGTGAAGTCCGCTTTTGCATAGATAGCATCTTTTTCTTTCATGATCTCATACAGTCTCTTGTTACCCATGATAACAGTATCCAGAACTGTATATGCATCATATTTGAAGTGATCCTGCTGCAGGAAAGAGAGACGCTGGCCGGGAGTGATAACAACGTCACCGTTGGTAGGCTCTAACTGTCCGGAAAGGATCTTAAGGAATGTGGACTTACCGGCACCGTTTGCACCGATGAGACCGTAGCAGTTGCCCTCAGTAAATTTGATATTTACATCTTCGAAGAGGGCCTTTTTACCTACGCGCAATGTAATATTGTTTGCTGAAATCATATCATACCTCTTTTTCGTGAAATTATTGTTTTGCAGTAACTGTCCGGCAGATTGTTTATGGAAAACGTATCTTTCGCAGGAAACAGTTACATTATTTCCTATTATATAAGTTACAACCGTTTATCATTGTACCGTAAATTGGGAAATTTGCAACTGTTTTTTGCTTTTTTGGGTTCTTTTATTTACAAAAAAAAGAAGCACTGTTATAATATAGAATAAATATAGCCTCTTGACGGATAGAAATATGAGGCATTGATATGACAGAAATAACGATTACTGTTTCCATTGTTTTATGCAGAACAGCGATGTGGACAGTAAAGGATAATTAATTTTAGAGAGGTTGTAAAGACTATGTTTATTACAAGAGAGTGCGATTATGCAGTTCGAGTGGTACGTGCGCTTTGGGGAGAGAGCAGACTGAGCGTATCCGATATCTGTGAGAAAGAAGCAATCACAGCTCCTTTTGCCTATAAGATCCTGAAGAAACTTCAGAAGGCAGAGATCGTGAAGGGATACAGAGGCGTACATGGTGGTTATTCTCTGAACAGGGGACTGGATGAGCTGACTTTATATGAGGTTTATTCGGCGATTGATCCGGAGATGTTTATCATCGAATGTCTGGATCCGAAATATAACTGTGTCAGAGACGGACAGGGTGGATTGCCATGTCTGGTACATAGAGAATTGTTATCTGTACAGGATGAACTGATAAGTCTCCTTAAGAGAAAAACAATACAGCAGATCATGGAGGAGGCGTAGAGCCTCCTTTTTTTACTTTTATCTGCCTGATTTGTCCGAAATTTGGCATATCTGCATAATGTTAGTCATATACAACTCGAAAAATGCACATATTTGCTACTGAAATAACAGAAAATCCCTGCTTTGTACCTCAGAAGATACAAAATATGTCAAAACAAATTGGACACAGGCAGAAGATTATGTTATAATCTACAATGAAATTTGAGGTATATTTTACTTATGCCTTGAAATAAATAATTAATTTTCATCAACCTTTAAGGAGGAAAAACAAACTATGGCAAGAAAGATGAAAACCATGGATGGTAACCATGCAGCTGCTCATGCTTCATATGCATACTCAGATGTAGCCGCTATTTACCCGATCACTCCTTCATCTGTTATGGCGGAAGCAACAGATGAATGGGCAACCCAGGGAAGAAAGAACATTTTCGGACAGGAAGTTCAGGTAACTGAAATGCAGTCTGAGGCTGGTGCAGCAGGTGCTGTACACGGATCTCTGGCAGCAGGTGCTTTAACAACAACATATACAGCATCTCAGGGTCTGTTACTTATGATCCCGAACCTTTACAAAATTGCCGGTGAGCAGTTACCTGCAGTATTCAACGTATCTGCACGTGCACTTGCTTCCCACGCACTTTCAATCTTCGGTGATCACTCCGACGTTATGGCCTGTCGTCAGACCGGATGCGCAATGCTCTGCGAATCTTCTGTACAGGAAGTTATGGACTTAACACCTGTTGCTCACCTTTCAGCAATCAAAGGTAAAGTTCCGTTCATCAACTTCTTCGACGGATTCCGTACATCTCACGAGATCCAGAAGATCGAGACATGGGATTATGAAGATCTGAAGGATATGGCAGATATGGATGCAATCGCTGCATTCCGTAACCATGCCCTGAATCCGAATCACCCATGTCAGAGAGGTTCTGCTCAGAACCCTGATATCTTCTTCCAGGCAAGAGAAGCATGTAACCCATACTACGATGCTCTTCCGGCAGTAGTACAGGAATACATGGATAAAGTTAACGCTAAGATCGGTACAGATTACAAATTATTCAACTACTACGGAGCTGCTGATGCAGAACATGTAATCGTTGCTATGGGATCTGTAAACGATACAATCGAAGAAACAATCGATTATCTTGCAGCAGCAGGAAAGAAAGTCGGTGTTGTTAAAGTTCGTCTTTACAGACCATTCTGTGCACAGGCACTCATCGATGCAATTCCGGATTCTGTAAAACAGATCACAGTTCTTGACAGAACTAAAGAGCCGGGTGCACTTGGCGAGCCACTGTACCTTGACGTTGTAGCAGCATTAAAAGACAGCAAATTCGGCGGCGTAAAAGTATTCTCCGGACGTTATGGTTTAGGTTCCAAAGATACTACACCTGCACAGATCGTAGCTGTTTATGAGAACACTGCTAAAGAGAAATTCACAATCGGTATCGTTGATGATGTTACTAACCTTTCCCTTGAGACAGGTGCTCCGATCGTAACAACTCCTGAAGGAACAACAAACTGTAAATTCTGGGGTCTGGGAGCTGATGGTACAGTAGGTGCCAACAAGAACTCCATCAAGATCATCGGTGACAATACAGACATGTACGCACAGGCTTACTTTGATTATGACTCCAAGAAGTCCGGTGGTGTTACAATGTCCCACTTACGTTTCGGTAAAAAACCGATCAAATCCACATACCTGATCCACAAAGCAAACTTCGTAGCATGCCATAATCCATCCTACGTAAACAAATACAATATGGTTCAGGAACTTGTTGACGGTGGTACATTCCTCCTTAACTGTGCATGGGATATGGAAGGTCTTGAGAAACATTTACCAGGACAGGTAAAAGCTTTCATCGCTAACCACAATATCAAATTCTACACAATCGACGGTGTTAAGATCGGTATTGAAACTGGCATGGGACCAACACGTATCAACACAATCCTTCAGTCTGCATTCTTCAAACTTACAGGAATCATTCCGGAAGAGCAGGCAATCGACCTTATGAAAGCTGCTGCTAAGGCAACATACGGACGTAAAGGTGATGATGTCGTTCAGAAGAACTGGGCAGCTATCGACGCTGGTGCTAAACAGGTTGTAGAGATCCAGGTTCCGGAAAGCTGGAAGAACGCTGAGGGCGAAGGTCTTCATATGACTCATGCAACAGAAGGACGTCAGGATGTTATCGATTTCGTTAACAATATCCAGGCTAAAGTTAATGCTCAGGAAGGTAACTCCTTACCTGTATCTGCATTCAAGGATTATGTAGATGGTACAACACCATCCGGTTCTGCTGCATATGAAAAACGTGGTATCGCAGTTAACGTTCCTGTATGGAATCCGGAAAACTGTATCCAGTGTAACAGATGTGCTTATGTCTGCCCGCACGCAGTTATCCGTCCTGTAGCTCTGACAGCTGAAGAAGCAGCTAATGCTCCTGAAGGCATGAAGACATTAGACCTTACAGGTATGAAAGAATATAAATTCACAATGTCCGTATCCGCACTTGACTGTACAGGATGTGGTTCTTGTGTAAACGTTTGCCCGGGTAAGAAGGGTGCGAAAGCACTTGCTATGGAAAACCTTGAAGCAAGCGCAGACGAGCAGAAATACTTTGACTACACAGTTAAACTGCCGGTTAAAGAAGATGTTATCGCTAAATTTAAAGAAGCAACTGTTAAAGGCAGCCAGTTCAAACAGCCTCTGCTTGAGTTCTCTGGAGCTTGTGCAGGATGTGGTGAAACACCATACGCTAAACTGATCACTCAGCTGTTCGGTGACAGAATGTACATCGCAAACGCAACAGGATGTTCTTCTATCTGGGGTAACTCCTCACCATCTACACCATACACAGTAAACGCTAAGGGACAGGGTCCTGCATGGTCCAACTCTCTGTTCGAAGATAACGCTGAGTTTGGTTATGGTATGCTTCTTGCTCAGAGAGCTATCCGCGATGGCTTAAAAGCAAAAGTTGAAGACGTTGTTGCTAACGGAACAAACGAAGACGTTAAGGCAGCTGGTCAGGAATGGCTGGATACATTTGCTGTAGGTGCTACAAACGGCGCTGCTACAGACAAACTTGTTGCTGCTCTTGAAGCTTGCGGATGCGACAAAGCAAAAGAAATCCTTGCTCAGAAAGATTTCCTGGCTAAGAAATCCCAGTGGATCTTCGGTGGTGACGGATGGGCTTACGATATCGGATTCGGTGGTGTTGACCATGTTCTCGCTAGTGGACGTGACATCAACGTTATGGTATTCGATACAGAGGTTTATTCTAACACAGGTGGACAGTCTTCCAAGTCTACACCTACAGGTGCTATCGCTCAGTTCGCTGCAGGCGGTAAAGAGACTAAGAAGAAAGATATGGCTTCCATCGCTATGAGCTATGGCTATGTATACGTTGCTCAGATTTCCATGGGTGCTGACTTCAACCAGACTGTAAAAGCTATTGCAGAGGCTGAGGCTTATCCGGGACCATCTCTGATCATCGCTTATGCTCCATGTATCAACCATGGTATTAAGAAAGGTATGGCAAAAGCTCAGACAGAGGAAGAATTAGCAGTTAAGGTTGGATACTGGCATAACTTCAGATTCAATCCTGCAGCTGAAGGAAACAAGTTCTCTCTTGATTCCAAGGCTCCGAGCATGGAAGATTATCAGGCATTCCTTGACGGTGAGGTTCGTTACAACTCTCTGAAACGTCAGAATCCTGAGAAGGCTGCAAGACTGTTTGCTAAGAATGAGGCTGAGGCTAAGGCTAGATTTGAATATCTGCAGAAGCTGATCGCTCTTCATAGCGCTGAATAATCTTTTCGGTTTTTGAACGATTGATAAACAATAATATAAAATAAATAGATAGAGCTATTTATAGTGTCCAGACGATATATGGGCCGCGGTACTTTTGTATCGCGGCTCTTTTTATGTGTTGGAACAGGGGGACGCCGGGGAATGACAGAACATCTGAGGCTCAGTCTCGGAACCATGGAATTTCTAAGTATTTGAAAAGCCGCTAAGGGCATTCAGAAATTGCTCAAACTCGCTTTGCTCAGACAGTGAGCAATTTCTGAATAACGCGGCTTTCCAAATACTAAGAAATTACATGAACCCTCGAGATTCGCCTCAGATGTTCTGTCATTCCCCGGCTGATTGTTGGCTGAGACTTAATGTCTGACGGAAGGGAGGAGTGAGGGTGCATGCAAAGGGAGAGGAGAAGTTGGGATATAAAGGGATGGGGATGTGTTTGACAAGGAGGAGATATTTGATTATAATCATCATGGTGTTTTAGAGGATTGATATAGATATAGGAGTTGTTATGAGGAGATTTGCGAGTAAGGATAGTAAGAGGGATTTCTATATATTATATACGCTGGTTTTTGGGGTTATTGCGGGGTTTATTTATTATCAGTTTGCAGGGAATGGGAAGTCTTTGGTGTGGAGTCATGACGGGATTCCGCAGCATTTGAATTCTCTGGCGTATTATGGGCGGTATCTGAGGGAGGTTCTGCATACGATTTTTGTAGAGCATAAGCTGGAATTGCCTATGTGGGATATGAATATCGGGTATGGTTCGGATATTCTTACAACTTTGCATTATTATGTGATCGGGGATCCGCTGACTTTGTTGTCTGTGTTTGTGCCGGCGGATAAGACGGAGGTTTTGTATGAGGTTCTGATTTTTCTGAGGATTTATCTGGCGGGGATTTCTTTTAGTGTTTTTTGTTTTTATCATAAGAATCCGAAGCAGGCGACGTTTATGGGAACGTTGATCTATATTTTTGCGGGATGGACGATTTATGCGGCTATAAAGCATCCGTATTTTTCCAATCCTATGATTTATCTGCCGCTGGTTCTGATGGGGATTGATAAGATTTATAAGAGGGAGAAGCCATGGCTGTTTATCTGGGCGACTACGGTTTCGGCTATGTCGAATTTCTATTTCTTTTATATGATCTGTATTTTTATGTTTATTTATGCGGCTTTCCGGTATTTTGGGATTTTCAGTGAGAGAAGTGTGAAGGATGTTCTGGGATGGCTGGTGAAGTTTATCGGCTATTATGCGGTGGCTTTGATGATCGCGGCGGTTATTTTTCTTCCGGTGATCATGACGATTTTTGGTACGGACAGGTTTCAGGCTGAGAATTATGTGCCTCTTTTATATGATAAAATTTATTATGAGAAGTATCTGGGTGATCTGATCGGAGAGAATATGATCCAGTGGGGGGTTGCCGGGTATTCTGCTGTTGCTATGGCGGGTGTGTTTGTGCTTTTCTCCAGGAAGAAGAAGTATCTGGATCTGAAATTAGGATTTGGGCTGTTGAATCTGTTTTTGCTGGTGCCTTTTGCAGGGCATGTGCTCAATGGTTTCTCTTATGTGTCCAACAGGTGGATCTGGGCTTATGGGATGATGATCGCGTATATTTTTGTGAAGGCGTATCCTGAGCTGTTTACTCTGACTGTGAGGGAAAAGAAGAAGATTTTTGTCATGACGGTGGCGTATTGTGTGCTGGCTCTGTTTGCGAAAGCTGCCAGAACGCAGAGAAATATGGCAGGTGTGCTGGTTCTGGTATTGGCTGTGTTTACGGTTACCTCTTTTGGAAATATTTTTCTGCAGGGGAAGTATATGTGCGGGCTTCTCAGTGCTTTGCTTGTGGTGAGCATTATGTTGAATGTTTCTTATCAGTATTCTTATGAGAAGGATTATCTGTCAGAGTTTGCAGCCGAAGAGGAGTCGCTGGATAAGCTGGAGTCGAATACGGATAAGGCGGTTCTTGCTGCCGGGGATTCAGGTGTCTATCGTTATGACCAGTATGGGGCATTGCCCTATGATAATACTTCTATGTATATGGGTACGAACAGTACTGCTTATTATTTCAGTCTTGCAAACAGCAGTATCAGTGATTTTTTCAGTGAAATGTATCTGAATACGCCATGGGAGCAGCATTATGAGAACCTGGACGGAAGGACGATTCTGGACAGGCTGGCTTCTGTGAAATATTTTGTGATAAGTGGTGATAATTTCCGCTATCTTTCCTATGGATATAATAAAGAGAAGGGCTCTGCAGGAAAGGGAAAAAGTGAGTGCAGGGCTTATGAGAATGAGAATGCACTGCCTCTGGGTTATACTTATGACAGTTATATTCCTGAATCGGAATATGAGAAAATGGATGTGGTAAAAAAGCAGCAGGCTTTGATGGACGGTGTGGTGCTTGAGGAGAGTACACTGCCTGAGGCATCTGTTGATGCTGATAATGAGAATATCCAGTATCGTATGGAGACAGGGGATGGTTGTGCTCTGTCTAAGGGAGCAATCAGGGTGACGAAGGAAGGGGCGCAGCTGAAGCTTGTGTTCCATGGTCTTACGGACAGTGAGAATTACCTGATCGCAGATAATCTGGATTATGACAGTCTTTCACCGAGAGAACTGATTGGTAACAGTCAGTGGAAGAAGATGTCTGAGTATGACCAAAATAAGGTTCTTGATGAGGACAGCCGGTGGCGATACTGGAAGGAATCAAAGGAAGCGGCTATGACAGTCAGCTCCAATGATGTGACCAAGACCATAAAGATTTTTACGGATAAGTATAATGCCTACAGTGGACGGCATGATTTTCTCTGCAATATGGGATATTCCAGATCAGGAGTTCGTACTATGACGATCACCTTTGCCAATACGGGTGTTTATACCTATGATAAATTAAGGGTTGTGAGTCAGCCGGTGCAGGGGATTGAGGAAAAAACTGTGAAGCTGGGTGAAGAAGCTCTCGAGAATGTAAAAATGGGAACGAATGAGATTACAGGGGATATCAGTGTTTCCGAAAGGAAAGCTCTTGTGTTGTCTGTTCCGTACAGTAAGGGATTTACGGCTTATGTGGACGGGAAAGAAACGAAGCTTCAGAAGGCGAATACCATGTTTATGGCTCTGGAACTGGAGCCTGGTTCACATGAGATACGCCTGACATATTGTACGCCTTATCTGAAAGCGGGAATGCTTCTTTCTGTTCTGGGGCTGGTTATATATGTAATGCTGGTGTTCAGGAAGAAAAAGTAATCCAAATTCCATTGTTGCAGGCAGCCTGAAATAAATTTGTTAGAATAGACATTTTTGTAAATTTGTGTATAATAAAATAGAAAATATTTACAGGAATAACAGACAGTGAATGAGAAATTGGTCTGTTGTAAATGAATGAAATAAAATGAGGAATGACATCATGAGTAAATTATCAGTGGTACTTCCGGCATATAATGAGGAGCTGATGGTTGGGAAAACCTGTCGGGTGCTGGCGGAAGTTCTTACAGAAGCGAAGATTCCCTATGAGCTGGTGGTTGTAAACGATGGTTCCGGCGACCGGACATGGGAAGAAATTCAGAAGGCAGGAGAGAGGGATGCGAATGTGACAGGCGTTCTTTTTTCCAGAAATTTCGGAAAGGAAGCAGCGATTTTTGCAGGACTGGCACAGGCCTGTGGAGATGTGGTGGCTGTCATGGACTGTGACCTGCAGCATCCGCCGCAGACACTTCTTGAGATGTACAGGCTGTGGCAGGAAGGCTATGAAGTGATCGAGGGCGTGAAGGCAGACAGAGGAAAAGAGGGCTTTTTACATAAAGAATGTGCAGGATTTTTCTATGATATCATGTCTAAGGCAACTAAGGTGAATATGAAGGATGCCTCGGATTTTAAGATGATGGACAGGAAAGCTGTGGACAGTATTCTGTCTATGCCTGAGAGGAATATGTTCTTTCGGGCTACCTCTTCCTGGGTGGGATATAAGACTACCAGTGTGGAATTTGAGGTGCAGGAGAGAGAGGCCGGCGTTTCCAAGTGGTCTCCCTGGGCGCTGGTGAAATATGCGTTCACAAATATAGTGGCATTTACTACTTTTCCGCTGCAGTTTGTTACAATCACAGGAGCGATATGTTTTATCTGTTCGCTGGTACTTATGGTCTATTCGCTTGTGCAGTATTTTACAGGTTCTGCAGTGGAAGGTTATACCACCCTGCTGATGGTGTTGCTTCTGGTGGGAAGTGCCATGATGATCAGTCTTGGGATCATTGGATATTATATTTCCAAGATTTATGAAGAAGTAAAGCGCAGACCGAGATATATTATTTCAAAAGTAATTAAGAATGGAAATATACAGGACTGAGAGGATATATTTTATGAAGCAATGGATCAGAAAAATGTATGAAAGTTCCGTTATCCGCTATATTTTCTTTGGCGGATGTACCACTATGGTAAATCTGGTCAGCTTTTTCATTCTCAGAAAGCTGAAGGTGGAGCTGAATATCGCCAATATTATTTCGATCATCCTGGCGATCCTGTTTGCCTATGTGGTAAATTCGAAGTATGTTTTTCAGGATAAATGCGAGACTTTGAAGGATCATGTTCAGCCATTCTGCAAATTTGTCAGTGCCAGACTGGTCACTATGGTGATCGAGGTTGGCGGTGTATGGCTGCTTGTGTCAGTGATGGGGCTTAATGATATGATCGGGAAATTCCTGACACAGTTTATTGTGTTGATACTGAATTATGTATTCAGTAAATTTTTTGTGTTTACAACAGGGAAATCAAAATAATGAAGGAAAAGAGAGGGAAAACTCATGACTCTGGAAGAAGCTGTTGCAAAGATTAAGCCATTAGATCACAATGCCATGGAGATTGCACAGAAAAGATGGGACAGTATTGCAAAACCACTGCATTCTCTTGGAAAACTGGAGACTCTTTTGATCCAGATCGCGGGAATTACAGGAAACGCAGAGGTGGATCTTTCCAGGAGAGGTCTGATCGCCATGTGCGCGGATAATGGCGTGGTAGAAGAGGGTGTGACACAGACCGGACAGGAAGTTACTGCCATCGTTGCCGAGAATTTTCTAAAATATGACACATCTGTCGGTGTAATGTGTAAGCAGAACCATGCGGAGATTTTTCCGGTGGATATGGGGATGGTGACGGACACAAAAGTCCGCACAGACCATAAAATTGCCTATGGTACACAGAATATGACCAAGGGTCCTGCCATGACAAGAGAACAGGCTGTAAAGGGGCTTGAAGCAGGCATTGACATGGTAAGGGAACTGAATGATAAGGGCTACCGGATTCTGGCAACAGGGGAAATGGGAATCGGAAATACAACCACCAGCAGTGCAGTTGCTTCTGTGTTGCTGAAACAGCCGGTGGAAGAGATGACAGGGCGTGGCGCAGGTCTGACCAGCGAGGGACTTGTGCGCAAGATCAATGCGATCAAAAAAGCCATTGCATTAAATGAACCAGATCCTGAGGATGCCATTGATGTTCTGGCAAAGGTAGGCGGTCTTGATATCGCTGGAATGGCAGGTGTCTTTCTGGGAGGTGCGGTTTATGGTATTCCTGTAGTCATGGACGGATTTATTTCCTGTGTTTCTGCGCTGATCGCCATGCGTATCTGCCCGGCTGCGAAGGATTATATTCTTGCATCCCATGTATCAAAAGAGCCTGCTGCCCATCTGATCCTTGAGAATATGGGGAAAGAGGCAATCATTCATGCGGATATGTGTCTGGGCGAGGGAACCGGAGCAGTAGCTTTATTCCCGATCCTTGATCTGGCAGCAGCGGTTTATCATTCTATGAGTACTTTTGACGATATCCACGTGGAACAGTATGAGGAGCTGAAATAATGCTGACGCTTGTGACAGGGGGAAGCGGGAGCGGAAAATCTGCTTTTGCGGAAGACAGGGTGCTTTCTTTCGGGGATGCACGGAGGATTTATATAGCGACCATGCACCCTTTTGATGAAGAGAGCCATAAAAGGATCGAGAGACACCAAAAGATGCGTGCAGGAAAAGGTTTCGAGACAGTTGAGTGCTATACAGGGCTTAAAAATGTGAAACTGCCTGCCGGATGTGTGGTGCTTCTGGAATGTATGTCGAATCTGGTGGCAAATGAAATGTTTGAAGAGCAGGGAGCCCATGATCGGACAGTTTCGGAAGTTACAAAAGGGATTGAGAATCTGCTGGGACAGGCTGCTCATGTGGTGATCGTTACAAATGAGATTTTTTCAGATGCGGTTGTGTTTGACGGAGATATGGATTCTTATCTGGAATATCTGGGAAAAATCAATCAGACTGCTGCGCAGAGAGCTGATGAAGTGGTGGAAGTTGTATATGGGATACCAGTCTTTCACAAATCCACAGATACCTGCAGCAATCTTTGCAAATAATACATTTGACAGGATTGACATACTATGAAAAAGAGGAATTGATCAATGAAATCTTTATGGAATAATTTTAAGGTGGCATTTGCCATGTTTTCTAAGATTCCCATGCCACGCGCTGACTGGACAAAGGAAAACATGAAGTATATGTTCTGTTTTTTTCCGTTTATCGGAACTGTGATCGGCGGGCTGACTATGCTGGTGGCATATCTGGGACTTCGATTTGGATATCAGCCGGGTTTTGTGACTGCAGTGCTGGTGCTGGTACCTGTGTTTGTGACAGGTGGGATCCATGTGGATGGTCTTTTGGATACTTCGGATGCCCTGAGTTCCTGGCAGGAGAGAAGCAGAAGGCTGGAGATTCTTAAGGATTCCCATGCAGGTGCATTTGCCGTTATTACTGCGGCGGTATATTTCATTGCCTGGTACGGCGCTTACAGTCAGTTGTTTAACAGTGCAGAGAATATGAGGGCGATCGGAATCCTGAGTCTTGGCTTTATGGTTTCCAGATGTCTGTCCGGAATCGGAGTTATTACCTTTCCGAAAGCAAAGGCAGACGGTACAGTTGCTGAGTTTTCCAGAAATTCCGCAGATGTGCTCTCGAGAAATGTGCTGATCGTCTATCTGGTGCTTCTGGCTGCAGGGATGATCTTGGTCCGGCCTGTATGGGGAAGTCTGGCTTTTGTGGGAGCTTTGCTGATTTTCTGGTATTATCATCATATTGCGATGAAGTACTTTGGCGGGACAACCGGGGATATTTCGGGATTCTTTCTTTGTATCTGTGAAGTTGGGATGGCATTGATCCTGGCGGTGGTTTCTAATTTTTGAGGAGAAGAGTATGGAAATGATAATCGGCGGTGCATATCAGGGAAAGACTGAATATGCCAGGAAACAGTATCCACAGTTAAGGTGGAGTGACGGCGGTTCTGTCACAGAGGAGGAACTGATGAATGCTCAGGGTGTGACTGGTTTTCAGCAGTATATCCGCAGTGAACTGGAGAATGGAAAGGATGTGTCAGATCTTGCGGAAAAAATCATCTGTAAGAATCCGGATATTGTCCTTGTCTCTCAGGAAGTAGGGTACGGGGTTGTACCTGTGGATGCCTTTGACAGAAAATACAGAGAGGCTGTAGGGCGTGTATGTACAAAGCTGGCAGCATACAGCCATAAGGTGACGCGCGTGATCTGCGGGATTGGAACGGTGATCAAAGATGATTAAGTTATGGCTGATCAGACATGGAAAAACAGAAGGGAATAAACTTTCCAGATATATCGGCACAACGGATGAGCCGTTATGTCAGGAGGGAACAGAGTTTCTGCATAAGATGGATTATCCAAAGGTTCAGGCGGTTTATGTAAGTCCTCTGAAACGATGCGTGCAGACAGCAGAGATCCTTTTTCCGGGAGAGCCGGTACATATTATTGAAGAACTGGCAGAATGCGATTTCGGAGAATTTGAAAATAAGAACTATAAAGAGCTGGAAGGTAATCCGCACTATCAGGAATGGATTGACAGCAACGGTACTCTGCCTTTTCCGGGAGGAGAAAGCAGGGAAGGGTTTAAAAGCAGAAACCTGAGAGGATTTGACAGGGTTGTGTCCGGATGTATCCGCAGCCATGTGGCAGAGGCGGCACTTGTCATCCATGGCGGTACGATCATGAATATCATGGAAGAGTATGCAGATATACAGAAACCATTTTATGAGTGGCATGTGAGAAATGGCGGCGGCTATGAGGTGGAGCTGGATGAGAATCTCTGGAAGAATGGACGAAAACAGCTCAGGGTTAATTCTGCGATTATGGAAGGATAACTCTCCTATCTTACAAAAATTGTTGACAAACCTGAAAATTTGTCATGAAATCAGTTTCATCAGAAAACAGGAAAATCAAAAAAAGAACGAGGTTGTTCATTGTCATCAATGACTGCCCCGTTCTTTTTTATCTGTTCACCGGAGATAGTATAAAGCCTAAAAAAAATTTGAAAAACCAAAAAGTTTTTGTAAATTCTACTTGCATTATCCGGAGAAGTATGTTACAGTATTAGTACATAATTCCTAAACAAAAGGTAAAAAGCAGTATCGAATTGGTAGTTTTTGACAAGTAAAAGGAGGAACTATATGCTGGTAATTGGTAATGGAAGAATGATCACACAGGACGCATCCAACCCATTCCTGGAGAATGGTGCTGTAGCAATGGATGGTAACACCATAGTAATGGTGGGGGTAACTGAAGAGGTAAAGAAAGTTTATCCGGATGCTGAATTTGTTGATGCGAAGGGTGGGGTTATCATGCCGGCATTTATTAATGCCCATGAGCATATCTACAGTTCCTTCGCAAGAGGCTTAAGCATTAACGGATATAATCCTCAGGGATTTCTGGATATTCTGGATGGCTTATGGTGGACAGTTGACCGTCATCTGACACTGGAGCAGACAAAGCTTTCTGCATATGCTACATACATTGATTCTATCAAGAACGGTGTAACCACAGTGTTTGACCACCATGCAAGCTTTGGCCATATTACAGGTTCCCTCAATGCGATCGAGGAAGCTGCGAAGGATTTAGGTGTGCGTACCTGCCTCTGCTATGAGATTTCTGACCGTGACGGAATGGAGAAATCCAGAGAATCTGTAATGGAGAACGTGAATTTTATCAAGCATGCACTTGCAGACGACAGTGATATGATCGCCGGAATGATGGGTATGCATGCATCCTTTACAATCTCTGATGAGACAATGGCTCTCTGCAATGAACTGAAACCGGAAGGTGTTGGATATCACATCCATGTAGCAGAAGGCATTTACGATCTCCATCAGTGTCTGAAAGAGCATGGCAAACGTATTGTTGACCGTCTTCATGACTGGAACATCCTTGGACCGAAGACTTTACTCGGTCACTGTATCTATGTGAATGAACATGAAATGGATCTGATCAAAGATACAGATACCATGGTTGTACATAACCCGGAATCTAACATGGGTAATGCATGCGGATGTCCTCCAACCATGAGAATGGTACAGAAGGGAATCCTCACAGGTCTTGGTACAGACGGATATACTCATGATATGATGGAATCCTGGAAGGTTGCAAATGTTTTACACAAACACAGCCTCTGCGACCCGAACGCAGCCTGGGGAGAAGTTCCACAGATGCTTTTTGAAGGAAATGCAAAGATTGCAAACAGATACTTTAAGAAACAGCTCGGTGTCCTGAAAGAGGGTGCGGCAGCAGACGTGATCGTGATCGATTATGATCCGCTGACACCAATGAATGAAAGCAACATTAACGGACATCTGATGTTCGGTGTAAACGGAAGCATGGTCCAGACTACTGTATGTAACGGTAAAGTCCTGATGAAAGACCGCGAAGTCCTTGTATGCGACGAGGCAAAAGTTATGGCAGACTGCCGTCAGGCTGCAAAAGAACTTGCAAATGATATTAATGGTTAATCTGTAAAGAATTGTAAAGAAGATAAGTTTTCTGCCTAGCAAAAATAAATGTAAACAAAATATAGAACGGATGGAGAGAAGCCATACCGTATGAAATAATGGAGGATCGGATTATGAGTGAAGTCATGACCTGTATGCCCTTTGAACAGTTAATGAACTGGGTATTAGAAGAAAAGAAAACCAAAGGAACAGTTTTCGGACAACACAGAGCTTATGCAGCGGAAACTGACAGGAAGCTGAATATATTTGAGAGAAATCTGGAAACACCGATCGGACCTGCTGCAGGACCGCATACACAGTTAACACAGAACATTGTTGCTTCTTACTATGCAGGCGCACGTTTCTTTGAGCTGAAAACAGTTCAGAAGATGGACGGTGCAGAGCTTGCAGCCTGTATCAACAGACCATGTATCCTTGCAGATGATGAAGGATATAACTGTGAATGGTCTACAGAGCTTTATGTTCCTCAGGCAATGGGAGAATATATTAAAGCATGGTTTATCCTGCATGTGATCGCCAAAGAATTTGATCTGGGTGCACAGGACGGATTCCAGTTCAATATTTCCGTTGGATATGATCTTGCAGGGATCAAAGAGCCAAAGGTTAATACTTTCATTGACAGTATGATGGAAGCAAAAGATACTGAAATCTTTAAAGAATGTAAACAGTGGTTATTGGACAATGTAGATAAATTTGAAAAAGTTACAAAAGAGGATATTGAGGCGATTCCGTCTGATATCTGTAATTCCGCAACAATCTCTACTCTCCATGGATGTCCTCCAAACGAGATTGAGAGCATTGCAAATCATCTGTTTAAAGAGAAACATCTGAACACATTTATCAAATGTAACCCGACTCTCCTGGGATATGAATTTGCCAGAAAGACCATGGATGACATGGGATATGATTATATGGTATTCGGTGATTTCCATTTCAAAGATGACTTACAGTACGAAGATGCGATCCCGATGTTTAAGAGACTGCAGGCACTTGCAGATGAACTGAACCTTGCGTTTGGTGTGAAGATCACCAATACATTCCCTGTAGATGTTACAAGAAATGAACTTCCAAGCGAAGAAATGTATATGTCCGGAAAATCTCTTTTCCCGTTATCTATTTCTCTTGCAGCCAGACTTTCCCGGGAATTTGGCGGAAAACTCCGTATCGCTTATTCAGGCGGTGCTGATTACTATAATATCGACCGTATCGTCGGATGTGGTGTATGGCCTGTAACAGTGGCAACTACACTTCTGAAGCCGGGCGGATATCAGAGATTTACCCAGATGGCAGAGAAAGTAATGGCTGACGGTGTGAAAGAATGGAAAGGCATTGATGTAGCTGCACTTGAGCAGCTGGCCGAGGATGCGAAAAAAGACGCTCACCATGTAAAGAGCATCAAACCGCTTCCTAAGAGAAAAACTGATTCAGAGGTTCCGCTCCTTGACTGTTTCTTTGCTCCATGCGAAGAAGGATGTCCGATCCACCAGGATATCACAACCTATGTGAAGCTGGCAGGAGAAGGCGATTATGCACAGGCATTAAGAGTTATCCTTGAGAAAAATGCACTTCCATTTATCACAGGTACTCTCTGTGCGCACAACTGTATGTACAAATGTACACGTAACTTCTATGAAGAACCTGTAAATATCCGCAACACTAAGCTCATCGCAGCACAAAACGGATATGATACAGTGATCGGTGAGATCAAAGCAGGCACAGCAGACGGTAAGAAAGTAGCTGTTGTAGGTGCAGGTCCTGCAGGTATTGCTTCTGCATACTTCCTTGCAAGAGCAGGTGCTTCTGTAACAGTATTTGAGAAAGAAGAGAAAGCCGGCGGCGTGATCCGTTATGTGATCCCGGGATTCCGTATCTCTGATGATGCAATCGATAAAGATGTTTCCTTCATCCAGAAGATGGGTGTGGAGATCAAAACAGGTACAGAAGTGAAATCCGTACAGGAATTAAAAGCACAGGGTTATGACGCAGTGATCGTTGCAACAGGTGCAAATAAACCGGGTACTCTGAAGCTTGAAAAGGGTGAAACCATCAATGCTCTGAAATTCTTAAGAGATTTCAAAGCAACTGGCGGTAAGGTTGCGCTGGGTAAAAACGTAGTTGTGATCGGTGGCGGTAACACTGCCATGGATACTGCAAGAGCTGCGAAACGTACAGAAGGTGTAGAACATGTTTACCTGGTATACAGAAGAACCAAACGCTATATGCCAGCAGCAGAAGATGAGTTACTGGAAGTACTGGAAGAGGGCGTAGAGTTCAAAGAACTTCTTTCTCCTGTATCTCTGGAAAACGGCAAACTGCTCTGTAAGAAGATGGAACTTGGCAGCATGGATGCTTCCGGACGTGCAAGTGTAACAGAAACGGGCGAAACAGAAGAAGTTTTGGCTGATACAGTGATCGTTGCAGTTGGCGAGAAAGTTCCGACTGAGTTCTATGAAGCAAATGGTATTGCGGTCAATGAGCGTGGAAAAGCCCGCATCAATGATAAGACAATGGAGACAAGTGCAGAAGGCGTTTACGTTGTCGGTGACGGTGCAAGGGGAGCTGCTACGATCGTAGAAGCGATCCGCGACGCACAGGTTGCTGCAAAAGCAATCCTTGGACATGATATTGTAAAAGGACAGCCTGTACCGGGAACAGAAAAAGACTGTTACTCCAAAAAAGCAATACTCAAAGAAAGCAAGGACGCTGCGAACGAAAGTGAGCGCTGTCTGACCTGTAATAAAGTCTGTGAGAATTGTGTAGATGTATGTCCAAACAGAGCAAACATCTCCATCAAAGTTCCGGGAATGGCAATGAATCAGGTGATCCATGTGGATTACATGTGTAATGAATGCGGCAACTGCAAGAGCTTCTGTCCATATGCAAGTGCACCGTACAAGGATAAATTCACATTATTCGCTTCTGAGGCAGATATGGCAGACAGCACAAATGATGGATTTGCAGTGATCAATCCGGAGACAAAAGAGTGCAAGGTTCGTCTCCTTGGTCAGATTTCCGACTGCAAGGCAGATGATGCAAATGATAAGTTGTACGAAGGTCTTCGCAGACTGATCTGTGCAGTAATCGATGATTACAGCTATCTGATCATGAAATGATGATCCTAGTACATCGTTTTCGAAATAACTATACCACTCACTTGTCTGCGAATCCGATTGCACAGGTCTAAAAGCCTCAGCGTAGCCCGCTACGCCTGCGTTTTTATACCAGCACACTCGAATCCGCATCCTACGCGATTGGTATAGTTATTTACGAAACGCTGTACTAGAGCGTGTCTGAAAGCAGGAATAAAGAGCTGTAAAATAATTTTAAATTTGTAATATCAGATAACTTATAAAGAAATATTTAACTCTGTCCACAGCAGAAAAAGGCTGTGGACAGTGTTGCATATCAGGCTGAATCGCGGCCGTATGTTACTTTTGTAATAAATTCATGCGGTATCACAGGCAGATAAAAAACAGAAAGAGGTAAACTCTGGCTGACTGCCCTAATTGGCAGACGTGCGAAAAAGAAAGGAGAGTCCGATATGGCAGTATTTACAGTCAATGGACAAAAGGTCGAACCGACCGGAAATCAGAAACTACTGCGCTTTTTGAGGGATGAACTTCATCTGACTTCAGTGAAGGACGGCTGCAGTGAAGGAGCCTGCGGAGCCTGTACAGTTATAATTGACGGAAAAACATGCAAGGCATGTGTGCCGGACACAGATTTACTGGATGGCAGGACAGTGATCACAGTAGAAGGACTGACTGAATGGGAGAGGGAAGTCTATACCTACGCTTATGGAAAAGCAGGTGCTGTTCAGTGTGGATTCTGTATTCCGGGTATGGTAATGTGTACAAAGGCTCTTCTGGACGTGAACAAAGAGCCCACAGATGATGAGATTAAATATGCACTGCGCAATAACTATTGCCGCTGCACGGGCTATGTAAAAATTATGGATGCAGTAAGGCTGGCTGCGAAAGTTTTAAAGACGGGTGTGATCCCGGATGATCTGGATCCGGACTGGAATATAGGACACAGAGTATCCAGAGTGGATGTGGAGGAGAAAGTACTGGGAACCGGCAAATATCCGGATGATTTTTACTTTGACGGAATGCTGTATGGGGTGGCACTCAGAAGTAAATATCCACGTGCACGTGTACTTGAGATCGATACAGCAGCAGCAAAGGCACTTTCCGGGGTAGAAGCGGTATTAACAGCAGAGGACATTCCGGGAGAGAATAAGATCGGACATCTGAAACATGATCAGTATTCACTGATACCTGTAGGGGGTCTGACACATTATCTTGGAGATGCCATTGCCGTTATTGCTGCAAAAGACAGAGAAACAGCTGAGAAAGCTAAGAAACTGATCAAAGTAAAATATGAAGTGCTGCCTCATATTCGTACAATTGAGGAAGCAGCGGCAGAGGATGCACCGAAGGTATTTGATGAAGAAGAAAATAATATCTGTGCACATAAACATATCAGCAGAGGAAATGCAGATGAAGCAATCCGTAATTCCAAATATGTGATCAGTCATCATTTTGAAACCCCATGGACAGAACATGCATTTCTTGAGCCTGAGTGCGCAGTGGCTTTGTATGATGAGGACGGAGATATTTTCGTATATTCCACAGATCAGTCTGCACACCAGACATTACATGAGTGTTCCCTGTTACTTGGAACGGACAGAGTAAAGGTACAGAATGCACTTGTAGGCGGCGGATTCGGCGGAAAGGAAGATATGACAGTACAGCATCTGGCTGCTCTGCTCACTTATGCTACTAAGAAACCGGTGAAGATGAAACTGGCCAGAGCAGAATCCCTGCTGGTTCATCCGAAGCGTCATCCGTTTTATATGGATATGACCATGGGTTGCGATGAGAACGGCAATATCATGGGGGTAAAAGCGAAAGTAGCATCAGATACAGGTGCATTTGCCTCACTTGGCGGTCCTGTGCTGGAACGTGCATGTACTCATGCGGCAGGTCCCTATCATTATGAGAATTTCGAGATTGAAGGAACTGCTTATTATACCAACAATCCGCCTGCCGGAGCGTTTCGCGGGTTTGGTGTAACCCAGACCTGTTTTGCAACAGAAACCCTGCTGAATATGATGGCAGACAAAGTAGGTATCACTCCATGGGAAATCCGTTACCGCAATGCGATCCGTCCCGGTGAGACGCTTCCGAATGGTCAGATCGTAGATAATTCCACAGGTCTTGTGGAGACACTGGAAGCTGTAAAGAAGAAGTATGATGCTGCCCTGGAAGAAGGAAAACCGGTGGGAATCGGCTGCGCCATGAAGAATGCCGGTGTCGGTGTCGGTATCCCGGATACAGGCCGCGTGAAACTCGTATTTGAGAAAGATAAAAAGCTGCACATCTATTCCGGTGCTTCCTGTATCGGCCAGGGACTTGGTACAGTCCTGACACAGATGGTAGTCACCAATACAGATCTGAAGCATGAAGATATTGTATATGAGAGAAGTAATACCTGGTTCGCACCGGATTCAGGTACAACTTCCGGCTCCAGACAGACTCTGGTAACAGGAGAAGCCTGCCGCAGAGCCTGCGATAAGGTTATGGAGGACCGCAATGCAGGTAAGACCATTGATGATGTGATCGGCAAAATTTATTATGGGGAATATCTTGCAAAGACAGATCCTCTTGGCGCAAATGTGCCGAATCCTGTTTCACATGTAGCTTACGGCTATGCGACGCAGGTATGTATCCTGGATAAGAAAACAGGTAAGATTGAGGAAATGGTTGCTGCTCATGATGTGGGCAAAGCAGTCAATCCACTGTCCTGTGAAGGCCAGATCGAGGGCGGCGTAGTGATGTCCATAGGATTTGCACTGAGAGAGCGTTATCCGATCGATGAGAACTGTAAACCAATTGACAAGTATGGATCGCTTGGTCTGTTCCGCTCTCATGAGATTCCGAAAATCGATGCCATCGTTGTTGACAAACCGGGACTGAATGTAGCCTGTGGTGCCATTGGAATCGGTGAGATCACCTCTATCCCAACTGCACCTGCAATTGCAGATGCATATTTCAGATGGAATGGTGAAAGACAGTATAGTCTTCCTCTGACCGGAACACCATATGAAAGGAAGTGCTGAATATGGCAGTAAAGAAGAAATTTCCATATCGCGCGGCTGTAGTTGCATGTAATGGGGGGTGCAGATCAGCCGAAGGTGAGGCCGGCTGTGCAGATGGATGTATCGGATGTAAAGCCTGTATAGATAAATGTAAATTCGGAGCCATTTCCATCAATGAGTATGGTGTGGCGGAAGTGGATGAGGAGAAATGCATTGGCTGTGGTGCCTGCGCGAAAGTCTGCCCGCAGAAAGTGATCCATGTCCATGAGTGTGCAAACTACATTGTGGTAAAATGTTCCAATAAGAAAAAAGGTGCAGAAGCAAAGAAGCAATGTAACGTCAGCTGTATCGGCTGCGGAATCTGCGAGAAGACCTGCACAGCCGGTGCGATAAAAGTAAAAGACAACTGTGCAGTGATCGAGGAATCCATATGTCTGAGCTGTGGTATGTGCGCAGTGAAATGCCCAAGACACGTTATCCGCGACCTGCATGGAATATTGACAGAAATACGTTAAGTAAATCAGGTTACTGTTCACTCTGTTCTTAGTAATACATTGCAAAGGATATTCTCAGTGAACAGTAACCCAATCAGACAACTTCGTTAATAGGAAAATAATACGTAAAAATTGAATAAAAGATTGCAATTTCATATCCAAATATGCTATACTCAAATCAGAAAACAGATAACAATTATGCAAATAAAAAGTAAATTCGCCTGATGTCAGAAAAAAGGTGGAGGAAAGTAGCATGGTTCGGAGCCGGACATAAGTCCTGAGGGGAACAGACAGATACCTTGGGGTGTGTCCGGCTCCTTCTATATAATAACCAAAAATAAATACAGAGAAGGTGAAAACATGATTGGAAAGAGTGTTCCAAGAGTAGATGCCTATGACAAAGTTACAGGACGTGCAAAATTTACTGATGACCTGGTTCCTGCCAACTGTCTGGTGGCAAAAATCTATCACGCAAAGATCGGAAACGGTATCGTAAAATCAATCGATACCAGTAAAGCAGAGGCTCTGGACGGCGTAGTAAAAGTGGTTACTTTTAAAGACGTACCGAATCATTGTTATCCTACGCCGGGACATCCTTGGTCTGTGGAGCTGGCACATCAGGATGTTGCAGACCGCAATATCCTTACCGGAAGAGTCCGTTATTACGGAGATGATATTGCTGCTGTAGTGGCAGAAGATGAAATCACAGCCCAGAGGGCATTGCGCCTGATCGAAGTTGAATATGAAGAATATCCGGTAGAAATCCATCCGCGTAAATCCATGTATGGAAGCAAACCGCCAATCCATCTCGACAAAAAGGATAATGTACTTGTCCGTTCCAATTACTTTATCGGAAATGTGGAAGAAGGGCTGAAGGAATCCGAAACAGTTATAAAACGCAGTTATAAAACCCCGATCGTGCAGCACTGCCACATTGAGAATCCGATTTCCTGTGCATACATGGAAAATGGCAGGATCATAGTTGTGACTTCCACTCAGATTCCGCATATTGTCCGGCGTGTGATCGGGCAGGCTCTTGGGATCCCATGGGGAAAGATCAGAGTCATTAAGCCATACATAGGTGGAGGATTCGGAAATAAGCAGGATGTGCTGTATGAACCGTTAAATGCGTTTCTTACCACGCAGGTTGGCGGCAGACCGGTCAAACTCGATATAACCAGAGAGGAAACTTTCTGCAACACCAGAACCCGTCATTCTATTGAGTATGATCTGACGGCAGGTGTTGACAGTGAGGGGCATCTTCTGGCAAAGGATATGCTGGCTATTTCCAATCAGGGAGCATATGCCTCCCATGGACACGCCATAGCAGCCAATGGCCTGACTGCTTGGAGGCTGCAGTATGCATGTCCGAATATCAAAGGAGAGGCATATACTGTCTATACGAATACACCGGTAGGCGGAGCGATGCGTGGATACGGGATCCCGCAGGTATGTTTTGCAATTGAGTGCTTTATGGATGATATTGCAAAAGAGATCGGGATGGATCCTCTGGAGTTCAGAAAAAAAAATCTTATCAAAGGATATTATGAGGATGCTTACCTGAAGCCGATCGCAGCAAACACCAACGGGATTTTTGAATGTCTGGAAAAAGGTGCAGATTATATCCACTGGGAAGAAAAACGAAAAGAATATACAAACCAGACAGGTAATATCCGCAGAGGCGTCGGAATGTCACTTTTCTCCTATAAGACAGGTGTATGGCCGATCTCACTGGAAATTGCAGGTGCAAGAATGACTCTGAATCAGGATGGAAGTGTTGGACTGATGCTGGGAGCTACTGAAATCGGTCAGGGCGCTGATACGGTATTTTCCCAGATGACGGCTGAGGTTTTAAATATGGATATCAGTGATATTCATATCCAGACAGTCCAGGATACTGATGTAACGCCATTTGATACCGGTGCCTATGCATCCAGACAGTCGTTTGTAACAGGAACAGTTGTTAAAGACTGCGCAAATCTTCTGAAGAAAAAGATTCTGGATTATGCAAAAGAGCTGTTGCCTGAAGAGACAAGGAAGCTGAGGCTTGATCATGGGTGGATCATGGCAGGAAAGGATCCTGCAATATCTCTTGGAAATCTTGCATTGGAGAGTTATTACAGTCTTGGCAATTCTTCTGTTATTACAGCAGAGGTTTCCGAGCAGGTAAAGAAAAATACGATTGCCACAGGATGCTGCTTTGCTGAAGTGGAAGTCGATATAAAGCTTGGCAAGATCAAAATCCTTCATATCATTAATGTGCATGACAGCGGTAAACTTATTAATCCGAAACTGGCTGAAATGCAGGTACAGGGCGGTATGTCTATGGGAATGGGATACGGTCTGTCGGAGCAGCTCATTCTGGATGAGAAAACAGGAAGACCACTGAACGGAACCCTGCTGGACTATAAACTGATGACAATGATGGATACTCCTGATATCAAGGCGGATTTTGTGGAACTTGATGATCCGGTTGGACCTTTCGGAAACAAAGCACTGGGTGAACCGCCGGCAATTCCGGGTGCACCGGCAATCCGTAATGCAGTACTTCATGCAACAGGTGTAGCCTTTAATGAAAATCCTCTGACACCACAGAGACTGATCGATGGCTTTATGAAGGCCGGACTTATTTAGAGGGGAGGGGATTTTATGTACGATATTGAGAACTATTATCAGGCTAAAAGTGTAAAAGATGCTGTGAGATTACTGAATGAACATCCGGATGCCAGGATCATTTCCGGAGGAAGTGATGTGCTAATCAAGATCCGGGAGGGAAAATTTGCCGGAACTTCTCTGGTGAGCATCCATGGGATCAAAGAAATCCAGGGTGTAAAAATGGCGGATAACGGAGATATTTATATTGGTGCCGGAACTGTCTTCTCACATATAACAAATGATGCAATTATCAGGAAATATATTCCGGTTCTTGGCGAGGCTGTAGATCAGGTAGGAGGACCACAGGTACGAAATATTGGTACTATCGGTGGAAACATCTGCAACGGAGCAGTCAGTGCGGACAGTGCACCGACCGTATTTTCCCTGAACGCACTGCTGAGGCTGGAAGATGGAAAGGAAGGCCGTCTTGTACCTGTAAAAGATTTCTATCTTGGACCCGGCAGGGTGGATCTGCGGCAGGGCGAGATCCTAACCTATGTGATCATTCCTGCAAAAGAATATGAAGGGTATCATGGTCATTATATTAAGTATTCCATGCGAAATGCCATGGATATCGCAACGATCAGCTGTAGTGTGGTGAGCAAGGTAGATCAACAGGCAGGAGTGATAGAAGATGTGCGCATTACCTTTGGAGTTGCAGCTCCGGTTCCGTATTGCTGCACAAAGGCAGAAGAGGCTTTGAAGGGCATGAAGATAGAAGAAAGCCTGTATGAAAAGACAGCACAGCTGATCCGGGAGGAAATCAATCCGAGAGATTCCTGGAGAGCATCCAGGGCATTTCGTCTTCAGATCGGCGGAGAAATTGCGGCACGGGCATTGAGACGTACCGTAGAACTTGCAGGAGGTGACCGCATATGAAAAAGCAGATGCAGCTTGTACGATGTACAGTAAACGGAAGAGAAGTTGAAGAATATGTAGATGTAAGGGAGTCACTGCTTGATATGCTTCGCAACCGGCTTGGACTGACTTCTGTAAAAAAGGGCTGTGAAGTAGGAGAATGTGGTGCCTGTACAGTAATCATAGACGGAGAGACTATTGACTCCTGTATTTATCTGGCAGTCTGGGCGGAGGGTAAAAATATCCGTACACTGGAAGGTCTGGAGAAAAACGGAGAACTTACCAGGATTCAGGAGGCATTTATCGAAGAAGGTGCCATACAGTGCGGTTTCTGCACTCCCGGATTTATCATGTCTGCCACTGTTTTACTGGAACGTGGAGAGAAATTATCAAGAGATGCGATTCGGAAACATATGGCAGGAAATCTCTGCCGCTGCACAGGTTATGAGAACATTGTAAATGCGGTGGAAAAAGTAATGGATGAAAATGAGACAAGAAGAGGAAAGACAGTAAGATGACAAACAGATACACAAATGTTCCAAAATCTGACAATAAACCGGAAAATGTTGTAATAATAAGAGGTGGCGGTGATCTGGCCAGCGGTACGATCCACAGATTATACCGATGTGGCTACCGTCTTCTGGTACTGGAATGTGAGAAACCCACTGCGATCAGGCGAATGGTTTCTTTTTGCGAGGCTGTTTACGACGGGCAGTCTTCTGTGGAAGGAGTTCTCTGCAGAAAAGTTGACAGTGTAGAGGAATGCGAGGCAGTCTGGAAAGCCGGGGAGATTCCTCTTATGGCAGACACAGAAGGAACTGTCCTTAAGAAATACAGACCTGCAGCACTGATAGATGCAATTCTTGCAAAAAAGAATCTTGGAACCACCAGAGAGATGGCAAATCTAACCGTTGGTCTTGGACCGGGATTTGTGGCAGGTAAGGATGTGGATTATGTAGTGGAGACTATGAGAGGCCACAATCTTGCCAGAATCATCACAAAAGGCGCTGCTATGCCAAACACAGGAGTTCCGGGTATCATTGGAGGATTTGGAAAAGAGCGCGTGCTCCATGCTCCTGCGGCAGGGGAAATCCATTGTATCTCAAAGATTGCAGATATCGTGGAGAAGGATCAGGTCCTTGCCTGGATCGGAGATACACCTGTCAGGGCTTCTCTTACAGGAGTTTTGCGTGGCATGATCAGAGATGGATTTACAGTGCCGAAGGGGATGAAAATTGCAGATATTGATCCGCGCAAAGAACAAAAGAAAAACTGTTTCACGATTTCCGACAAGGCCCGCTGTATTGCCGGCAGTGTATTGGAAATCCTGCTTTCAGAAGGAGTGATGCCATATGAAGCACCAGATCGATTTTCTGGAACTGCTGCAGATTGATTATGAAAAATACCCTGTGATCGCTGTAGTTGGCGGCGGCGGCAAAACCAGCCTGATCTACCGTCTTACAGATGAACTGATCGATAAGGGAAAGAGAGTGATCATTACCACGACCACCCATATGGCAGGAGAATCTGAACTTCCGTTTGCCAGGGGCGGAGATGCAGTCAGGGTAAAAGAACTTCTGGACAAAGAAAGATATGTGATTGCTGCGGAATATGAGGAGGATACCGGTAAATATGCGTCTCTGACAGAGGAAAAACTGGAAGAACTGAGAGAATTGTGCGATGTAATGCTTGTGGAAGCGGACGGAGCAAAGCATCATCCGGTAAAGGTTCCGGAGAAATGGGAGCCTGTAATCCCCAGATGTGCGGACATTGTGATCAGTGTGATCGGGCTGGACTGTCTGGGACAGCCGATCAGTCAGAGTGCTTACCGTATGGAACGTACCTCGGAATTTCTCAGGAAAAGTCTGGAAGCTCCGATCACTGAAGAAGATATTGTAAAGATTGCGACTTCTATCTGCGGACTTTTTAAGGATGTGGAAGAAAGAGTATACAGAGTGTATCTGAATAAGTCAGATATACTCAGAGAGAAAGAACCTGCAGAGCACATTGTTGAGGAACTGGAAAGGAAGAATACAGTAGCGGCTTACGGAAGCCTTTTGGAGGAATAAATTGTTTTGAAAATTGCAATGATCATGCTGGCGGCTGGAAAAAGCCGCCGTTTTGGGGCAAATAAACTGTTATATGAAATAGACGGAATACCTATGTATCGACATGTGCTGGAACAACTGGATGATACAAAGAAGAAAATAGAAAATATCTATTCGGAATATTCAGATATTACAGAGGATAATAATAATGATAATAATTCAGATATTGTTCAGTTAAATAACCTGTACAGAAATAATATTACAGCAAAAATAATCTGTAATATTATTGTTATTACTCAATATGATGCCATTGCAGAAGCAGTGAAAACAAAGGAAATACAGGTTTTGTATAATCCCCATCCGGAAGATGGAATTTCTTCCTCTGTAAAAATCGGTCTGAATGCCAGCCTGGATGCAGATGCAGTGCTTTTTACTGTGTCTGATCAGCCCTGGCTTACCAGTGAGACAATCTGTGAACTGATCCATGTGTTTTTAAACACTTCCAAAGGAATCGCCTGTGTTTCCTGTCAGGGGAAAATGGGAAATCCATGTATTTTTGACAGGAAATATTACAATGAGCTGCTTTCTCTGGAAGGGGATAAAGGCGGTAAAAAAGTAATCATGAAACATCTGGATGATACGCAGATTTATGAGATAGAAGCAGGCAGGGAACTGGAAGATATTGATTATTATGAATCTATAGCAGTCCACTAGTACATCGTTTCGTAAATAACTATACCAATCGCGTAGGATGCGGATTCGAGTGTGCTGGTATAAAAACGCAGGCGTAGCGGGCTACGCTGAGGCTTTTAGACCTGTGCAATCGGATTCGCAGACAAGTGAGTGGTATAGTTATTTCGAAAACGATGTACTAGAGCGTGTCTGAAAAATACTTTCCGCAAGATGTATGTCAAAATATACCGAAAAGTGGGGCGTGCAGATTGCAGGAATGATTTTCCAGACACTCTGGTCCACTCATCACAAAAAAAGTTCCGGGCGAGGTCACAGGAACTTTTTTTGCGCAATTATTTCGCTATATAGCAGATATCCTGAATATGTGGCAGTTATATATATCAGTATTAAACAGCTGATATATAATAAGATATCTGCTGAACAGATTAAAGATGGATTTTGGTTCCGGTTTTTCCCTGGATACCGTCTTTGGCTTTCTGAAGTAAAGTGATCATGGCAGTTCTTCCTTCTTTGGAGCTTGCAAAATCAACGGCAGCCTGAACTTTCGGGAGCATGGAACCTGGGGCAAACTGTCCCTCATTAATATATTTCTTAGCGTCATCTACAGTGATGTCATCCAGCCATTCTTCGTTTTCCTTGCCGAAGTTTACAGCAACCTTCTCCACTGCTGTAAGAATGATAAGCATATCTGCATCCAGCTCTTTGGCCAGGAGACAGCTTGCATAATCCTTATCAATAACTGCTGATGCACCTTTGAGATGATGTCCGTTAAGAACAACGGGAATTCCACCGCCACCGCAGCAGATAACGATTTTATTTGCATCCACAAGACTGTTGATCGCATCCTGTTCAACGATTTCAACAGGCTTTGGAGATGCAACTACACGACGATAACCACGCCCTGCGTCTTCTTTCATGATATGTCCATATGCCTTGGCCTGATGGTCTGCTTCCTCTTTTGTCAGGAATTTGCCGATCGGCTTGGATGGATTTTCAAAAGCAGGATCATTGGGATCTACACGAACCTGAGTGACAACAGTGACGACAGGTGTGCGGACAAATCCTCTGATTCGAAGTTCCTCTCTCAAAGCATTCTGCAGATCATATCCGATGTAAGCCTGACTCATGGCAACACAGACAGAGAGAGGAGTGTTTGGCTGATTCTCATCTTCTCTGGAGAGAGCAGACATGGCATTGTTGATCATGCCAACCTGTGGCCCGTTTCCATGTACAACAACAACCTGATGACCTTCTTCGATCAGATCGCATAATGCTTTTGCAGTAGTTTTTACAGCTACCATCTGTTCCGGGAGAGTATTTCCCAGAGCGTTCCCACCGAGCGCAATAACGATTCTTTTTCTTGTAAACATTTGTAAAAACCTCCTGATTTTAAAGGCAAAGAGGGCCGCCGCAATAAAGATTGTGTGCTTTCTGCGACAGCCCCGCCTGCTATACAATATGATGAGTGCTATTTTTCAATATATTTAAATTCTGAAACTGCTTTCAAAATTAAATATCTGTTTGAAAGCAGCTGGAATATTACTGCAATCCAACTGTTAATCTGCGCCTGATTATTTCAGGATTCTTGGAGCTGCTTTGACTTCAAGTTTCTTCAGGATATCCTGTGGATTTTCAAATTTGGAAAGCATGATCATAGCAGCGATGATGTATGGTTTGAAGCTTGCTTCTTTGTATAACGGGATTCTGTAACGATCGAATACAGAAGCGTCAACCTCACCTGTTTCGCAGCTTACACCTGTAATATCAGCCGGCAGGCAGTGCAGGTAAAGAGCTTTTCCGTCTTTTGTTGTTTTCATAAGTTCTTCTGTGCAGGCCCAGTCTTTGTGCTGTGCATTCTGTGCAAGAAGTTCTTTCTCTAATTTATCGATTCCGTCGAAGTCGCCTTCTGCATAAAGGTCTGTACGTTTTTCCATAGCTGCAAATGGAGCCCAGCTCTTTGGATATACGATATCAGCATCTTTGAAAGCTTCAGCCATATCGTTTGTCTTTGTGAAGGATCCGCCGTTTTTCTCAGCATTCTTTTTGGCGATCTCTTCAACTTCCGGCATTACATCATATCCTTCCGGATGAGCAAGAACAACGTCCATGCCGAAACGTGTCATCAGACCGATAACGCCCTGCGGAACGGAGAGTGGTTTACCATAGGATGGAGAGTAAGCCCATGTCATAGCGATCTTTTTGCCTTTCAGATTCTCAACACCGCCGAATTCATGGATGATGTGGAGCATATCTGCCATACACTGTGTCGGATGGTCAACGTCGCACTGAAGGTTTACAAGAGTAGGTCTCTGCTCAAGGATACCGTCTTTGTTTCCTTCTGTAACAGCTTCCATGAATTCTTTCTGGTAAGCATGTCCTTTTCCGATGTACATATCATCACGGATACCGATCACATCAGCCATGAAAGACACCATGTTTGCTGTTTCACGAACAGTTTCACCATGAGCGATCTGAGATTTCTTTTCATCAAGATCCTGTACTTCCAGACCAAGAAGGTTACATGCGGAAGCAAAAGAGAAACGTGTACGTGTGGAGTTATCGCGGAAGATAGAGATTCCAAGACCACTCTCGAATACTTTTGTGGAGATATTGTTCTCTCTCATGAAACGGAGAGCATCAGCAATTGTGAAAACAGCTTCCAGTTCATCATCTGTTTTGTCCCATGTCCAGAAGAAATCGTTGTTGTACATTTCTTTGAAGTTTAAGCTGTTTAATTTATCAATGTAATCCTGTAATGTTTTCATAAAATCAATACCTGCTATGCTTTGATAGCTTATCCTTTCCTGATATGAAATAATTGAATTTCTGCGTTTGGCAGAACACCGGTTATCCGGCTGTATCTGTTTATCTTGTGTCCCTGCCTGTTACAGCAGGGATTCTGTCCGGACACATATTAAGCCTTTAGGATGATAGGAAATCCGTCGCCTAAAAAAATTTGAAAATTTATTTATTATTTGCAGTATGCAGTTGGAAGAGCAGCGTATACAGCAGCGCATCTTACAAGGTCGATCTTCCATGTTTTTTCGTTCGGAGCATGAGCCTGTGCTTCTGCACCAGGTCCGAATCCGATACAAGGAATGCTGTTACGTCCCATGATTGTTACACCGTTAGTAGAGAATGTCCATTTGTCTGTAAGCGGACGAGCTTTTCTCATGCCTTCTGTCTCAGCATTTCCAAGACGCTCTTCGCCGTACAGTCCTTTATATGCTTCTTCCAGAGCCTGTGTTACTTTGTGATCTTTCGGGATTACCCATGTCGGGAAGTAGCACTCGATCGGATATACAAGGTCTGTATAAGACGGACGGTTGTATTCATACATGGATACTGTTACGTCGTCGCCATATTTCTGTACAGCCGGAAGAGCACGGATCTCATCCAGGCAGCTTTCCCATGTTTCGCCTGCTGTCATACGACGGTCAAGAGATACAGAGCAGGAGTCAGCTACTGCACAGCGGCTTGGGGATGTGAAGAAGATTTCGGAAGTAGTAACAGTACCACGTCCAAGGAAACGTGCTTCTTCCCATTCAGGGTTGTATTTCTCATCAAGCATTTTTACAAGACCTTTGATCTCTGTGGTATCAGCAGCATCGTTTTCGTTTAATGCGCGGATATCCTGGAGAATATCAGCCATTTTGTAGATTGCATTGTCACCACGTTCCGGAGCGGAACCATGGCAGGAAACACCCTTTACATCTACGCGGATTTCCATACGTCCACGCTGTCCTCTGTAGATACCGCCGTCTGTTGGTTCTGTGGAAACAACGAATTCAGGACGAACACCATCTTCATGGATGATGTACTGCCAGCAGAGACCGTCACAGTCTTCTTCCTGTACAGTACCTGTCACAAGTACCTGATATTTATCGTTTAAAAGACCAAGGTCTTTCATGATCTTAGCACCGTATACTGCAGAAACAATACCGCCCATCTGGTCAGATGTTCCACGTCCACCGATTTCTTCATCAGATTCGAAACCTTCGTATGGATCAAATTCCCAGTTCTTGATATTACCGATACCGACTGTATCAATATGAGCGTCAAAACCAATGAGAGTTTTACCTGTTCCCATGTAGCCGAGGATATTGCCCATCGGATCGATCTGAACTTTGTCGAATCCGACTTTTTCCATTTCCTCTTTGATTCTCATGATATGTCCTTTTTCTCCGCAGCTTTCGCCAGGAATGCGAACCAGATCGCGAAGGAACTTAGTCATATCATCCTTATAACCCATTGCAGCTTCGTTGATTTTTGCGTAATCCATTTTTTTACCCTCCCAATATGTATAAAATATTATGATGTTAGGGTCAAAAGGTATTTTGCCCCTAATCTGATATCATATTATTAGTTACTGGTATATCATTTTCGAGATAACCATACCACTTACCTGTCTGTGTTCACCAAAAACATCATTTGCTTAAAGATTCGTTTGTTCCGTATAATCCGTCCCATACGATCTCGCGGTAGCGAACAGGATCAGTGTCACCTTCTGTGGAAATAACAAGTACTACGGAATTCTCATCCAGTTTCAGCGCTTCTTTTAAGTCTTTTGCATCTTCATCGTGAAGAGCAGTGAAGCAGAAACCAAGCGGAACGGAACCGGATTCACCGGAGACAACGTGTGGATCATCTCCCAGTGGATTAGCGTAGATACGTGTTGCCTTTGCGCTCATCCAGTCAGGACAGGATGCAAATACATCTACGTGATTTTTCAGGATATCCCATCCGATCGTATTTCCCTCACCGCATGCAAGACCGGCCATAATTGTCTGAAGATCACCTGTAACATTTACCAGATTTCCTGTCTTTGCAACAGCGGAGCGGTACAGGCAGTCAGCAGCACTTGCTTCACAGACAGCCATAACCGGCGGGTTATCTTTATATTTATGAGCGAAATAACCGACTACGGCACCTGCTAAAGAACCAACACCGGCCTGAACAAATACATGTGTCGGACGTTCAACACCCATTTCTTTTAACTGCTGGTCAGCCTCAAGAACCAGTGTTCCGTATCCCTGCATGATCCAGGATGGAATTTCTTCATATCCGTCCCATGCGGTATCCTGAACGATGATACCATGTTCTGTTTTGGCAGCTTCTGCTGCAGCCATTCTTACGCAGTCATCATAGTTTACTTCTTCGATCGTAACAGTAGCACCTTCTTTGACAATGTTATCGAAACGAGTCTTTGTTGTTCCCTTAGGCATTCTTACAACTGCTTTCTGTCCAAGGCGGTTAGCTGCCCATGCAACTCCACGTCCATGATTACCGTCTGTTGCAGTAAAGAATGTAGCCTGTCCGAATTCTTCTCTTAATTTATCAGAAGAGAGAACATTGTATGGCAGCTCGCTGATATCACGTCCAAGTTCTTTTGCGATATAGCGGCCCATTGCATAAGAACCTCCAAGTACTTTGAAAGCATTTAAGCCAAAGCGATAGGATTCATCCTTACAGAAAATATTTTTTACTCCTAAATATTTCGCAAGGGATGAAAGGTTCTGAAGAGGCGTCACACTGTACTGTGGGAAACTTCTGTGGAACTCATTTGCTTTCTTTACATTTTCTTCGGACATCAGTTCCAGGTGTTTATCATCTGATTTCGGAACCTCGTTTACAGTCCATTTTAATCCTTCTGTCATAAAATGACCTCCCTTAAAAATTATCATTTGGTTTCCTTAACTTGTGATTCTATCATACCATATATTTTAAAAATTGCAATAGAAAAATACAAAAATTTTTAGGTTTTTCAAAAAAAAATTAGGTTTCATAATTTGTACATTGATATAAGGATTTGGATATGATAAAATAATGAGTAATGTTCGTTTTATTTTTACAGGATAGACAGTAAAGTGGGTATAAAAGAGCAATAAAAAAGATACAGAAGAGGAGAAAATATTATGGCAGTATTTCATGCATTCCGGGCACTTCGACCTACACCGGAAAAGGCTGCTGATGTGGCAGCACTTCCATATGATGTGGTAAACCGGGAAGAAGCAAAATCAATCGGAGATGAGAATCCCCTGTCCTTTCTTCATATTGACAGACCGGAAATGGATCTGGAACCTGAGACAGATCTGTATGATGATCGGGTTTATGAAAAAGCAAAAGAAAATCTTGACAATATGGAAGAAAAGGGAATTCTTGTTCAGGATCAGAAGGCCTGTTACTATATATATGAACTTGTAAGAAAAGGAAAGACACAGACCGGTATCGTAGGATGCAGTTCCATTGATGATTATATGAATGGTGTAGTGAAGAAACATGAGCTTACCAGAGAAGATAAGGAGCAGGACAGGATCCACCATGTAGATTCCTGTAATGCAAATACCGGTCCTATTTTTCTGGCATGCAGATATCCGGATTCTCTGCTTACACTGATGAATAACTGGAAAGATCATCATGAAGCAGCATATGATTTTACAGAAGAGGATCAGATCACACACAGAGTATGGGTGATTGATGAAGATGAGGTCATTTCTGAAATAAATAAGGAATTTGCAGGGATTGATTCTCTGTACATCGCAGATGGACATCACCGCGCAGCTTCCGCTGTAAAAGTAGGTTTAAAGAGAAGAGAACAGAATCCGGGATATACAGGGAAGGAAGAGTTTAATTATTTCCTGTCTGTTGTATTTCCCTATGACCAGCTCTGCATTCTTCCTTATAACAGGATTGTAAAAGATTTGAACGGCCTGACTGTAAAGGCATTTCTGGGCGCCCTGAAGTTCAACTTTGAACTGATGCTGATGCCGGGATTTCCATGCAAGCCTGTAGAGAAGCATTGTATGGGAATGTATGTGGACGGACAGTGGTATCACCTGAAAGCATGGCCGGATATCTATGAGAAGAAGGACGTGGTCGGACAGCTGGATGTATCCATTCTTCAGGAAAAAGTCCTCAGACCAGTCCTGGGAATCGAAGATCCGCGCACAGACCAGAGAATCTCCTTTGTGGGCGGAAGCCATAAGGCAGCAGAGCTGGCAGAGATTGCGGACAGAACCGGCGGTGTAGCCTTTGTCATGTACCCGACATCTATGGAAGACCTGATGAAGATTGCAGACGAGAACAAATTAATGCCTCCAAAATCCACCTGGTTTGAGCCAAAGCTTCGGAGTGGGCTGTTTATACATAAGTTATAATTTGCCGAAGATGTCTTATAAAAATATTATAATAATTTCGCTGTAGACTTTTTCTTCCTTCAATGGTACAATTGGTTCCATACAAAAGAGAACGAGACGTACTATAACGAAAGGAGGGAAGAATGTGGAAGATGCGGAATTGAGAAATATCCTTTTTTCTATACAGGGAAGCATTGCCGGTTTTCAAAATGATATGTCCGATGTAAAGAACGATATCGCAGATATGAAGACAGATATTGCAAACATGAAGACGGATATCACGAACATGAAGACGGATATCACGAACATGAAATCAGATATCACAAACATGAAGACAGATATTGCGAACATGAAGACAGATATTGCGAACATGAAGACGGATATCACGAACATGAAGGCAGATATCACAAACATGAAGACGGATATCACGAACATGAAATCAGATATTGTGCAACTCAAGGGAAGCGTAAAAACTATAGAACTTAAACTGGAAAATGAAATTGACAGAAAAATATCTGCCCTATTTGATGCACGTATGGATGAGCTTCGCTATAGAAAGGAGAATAAGGAAACTCGAGAGAAAGTTTTTGAACTGGATATGCGTGTAGACAATTTGGAAAAAGCCATCATGCCAGCGTAACTGTAACAGATGATTGTAAGGCTTGTACATAGGATAAACAGGAAGAAATTTTATAACATAAAAAAGTACATGAAATTTCTTCCTGCTAAATTTGTATAATTTTTGTAAATTTTTCAAAAAACAGTTGAAATCACAGAAATAATTTGTTATACTAACTTGCGTTACGGGGTATGGCGTAGCTTGGTAGCGCGCACGGCTGGGGGCCGTGAGGTCGCAGGTTCAAATCCTGTTGCCCCGACTGACATATGGTTAAATCGTTTGTAGTATATTTACAATGAATGATTCAGACGTATGTTCATTTCATTTCAAAAAAGCCAAATAAAGTTATAAGTAAAATGCAATGATAAGGAATAGTACACCCGGACCGGAGCACAGAGAACTGCTGGTTGCTGAGAAGCAGTGGAAGGAAATTGTGGAACTCGCCTTTGAGCAGCTGCCTGAAATTATACAAGAGTAGGTGCAGACGGTTTCCACCGTTAGATGGAGAGGATATAAGAATACCGAATATCCGGAGATTCCGTATCCCATGAGTGTATGACATTGTTCATAAATAAGAGTGGTACCGCGTAAGATGATAATATCTTTCGTCTCTTGCAGATAAGTCTGTGGAGATGGAAGATTTTTTTATGTCTTTTTACAGTCAATCCCCACAGTCCAAACATAATATTTACATAACGGAGGAAGAAAAAATGATGAATCCAAGCAAATATCAGAGACAGTATTTTATGCCGCCTGTTAAATGCATGAAATGGGCAGAAAAAGAATATGTGGACAAAGCACCTGTCTGGTGTTCTGTAGACCTTCGTGACGGTAATCAGGCACTGGTGATTCCGATGAGTCTGGAACAGAAAATTGAATTCTTTAAACTTCTTGTAAAAATCGGTTTTAAAGAAATTGAAGTAGGTTTCCCGGCTGCTTCTGAAACAGAATATGAATTTCTGCGTACCCTGATCGAGCAGAATCTGATCCCACAGGATGTAACTATTCAGGTTCTGACTCAGGCCAGAGAGCATATCATCCGCAAAACTTTTGAAGCTGTCAAAGGCGCACCGAAGGCAATTGTACATGTGTACAATTCCACCTCTGTAGCTCAGAGAGAACAGGTATTTAAGAAATCCAAAGAAGAAATCTTAAAGATTGCAGTGGATGGTGCCGCATTATTAAAAAAACTGGCTGATGAAACAGAAGGAAATTTCCAGTTTGAGTACAGCCCTGAAAGCTTCACAGGCACAGAACCGGAATACGCTCTGGAAGTATGCAATGCAGTTCTTGATGTATGGCAGCCTACAGCAGATAACAAATGCATCATCAATCTGCCTGTAACTGTACAGCATTCCATGCCGCATGTATATGCAAGCCAGGTAGAATATATGTGTGAAAATCTGAAATACCGCGAGAATGTAATCGTATCTCTCCATCCGCACAATGACAGAGGATGCGGTGTTGCAGATTCTGAAATGGGATTACTTGCAGGTGCAGACAGAATCGAGGGTACTCTGTTCGGAAACGGTGAGCGTACCGGAAATGTAGATATTGTTACACTTGGCATGAATATGTATTCTCAGGGTGTAGATCCAAAACTTGACTTCTCCGATATGCCGCATATCTGTGAAATATATGAAGAATGTACCGGAATGAAAGTAGGCGAAAGAAGTCCGTACAGTGGTGCACTTGTATTTGCCGCATTTTCCGGCTCTCATCAGGATGCAATTGCCAAGGGTATGCACTGGAGAGATGACAAGGATCCGGATCACTGGAATGTTCCGTATCTTCCAATCGACCCGACAGATGTGGGAAGAAATTATGACGCTGATGTTATCCGCATCAACAGTCAGTCCGGTAAAGGCGGCGTGGGATATATCCTTGAGACCAAATTCGGTCTGAACCTTCCTCCGAAAATGCGTGAGGCAATGGGATATGCCACAAAAGCTGTTTCAGATCACAAACATAAAGAGCTTCATCCTGACGAAATTTTCAATCTGTTTAAACAGACCTTTGAGAATATCACAGAACCGTACAGCATCAATGAAGTACATTTCCAGCAGAAAGATGGTGGTATTGTAACAAAAGTTACCTCTACTTTCCGCGGGAAGACAATCACTACAGAGGCATCCGGTAACGGACGTCTTGATGCAGTCAGCAATGCACTGAAGAAGGCATATGAGCTGAAATATTCCCTGGAAACATATCAGGAACATGCGCTGGAGCGCAGTTCAAGTTCCAAAGCTATTGCTTATGTCGGTATCAAAAAGCCGGATGGAACTCTTGCCTGGGGTGCAGGCGTAGACGCGGATATCATTCGCGCATCTATTGATGCACTTGTAACAGCGATCAATAACCGTTAGACTGTTCCGACACGCTCGATTCTTTCCTGCTGTTTTTTGACTTCTGCAGGTCAGGCTAATATCCGCTTGGCAGGGAATAATATAGTTTACATAAAATATCAAAAATCAGATACCGGTCAGATTGTCCAGAGGACTTCCTGACCGGTATTTTTTTGTATTTATAAAAATACAAGAAAGTCTTAATGTACGCGATAAAGTACAATAAAGAAGCAAACTCCGATGAAAAGCTATCAGAATTGTATTTAATTAAAATCATAAGGGAAATTAATTGACATAACACTCATGTTTACGTATACTGACAGCGTGGGCAGAAAAGTGTCCTAAATAAGTACAATTTACATTTTATTATCTCACTCCAGGCCAGTGAGAAATGCGCGGAAATATTTTAGAGAAAGAGGTAAAAGAATGAAAAATTTCGAACAGTGGAATGGCTTTAAGGGCAACCGTTGGAAAGAAAAAATCGATGTACGTAACTTTATTGGAATGAACTATACACCATATGACGGTGATGCTTCTTTCCTGGAAGGACCTACAGAAGCTACAAACAAACTGTGGGGCAAGCTCCAGGCACTTCAGAAAGAAGAACGTGCCAAAGGCGGAGTTCTTGATATGGAGACAGAGGTAGTTACATCTCTGACAGCATATGGTCCCGGATATATTGATGAAGAAACAAAAGACCTTGAAAAAGTTGTTGGTCTTCAGACAGATAAACCTCTGAAACGTGCTTTCATGCCATACGGCGGTATCAAAATGGCAGAGCAGGCTTGTGAAACTTACGGATATAAAGTAAGTGACAAGATTAAAGATGTTTTCCACAACTATGAATTTAAAACTCACAACCAGGGTGTATTTGATATCTACACACCTGAGATGAAAGTAGCACGTCACAACAAGATCCTTACAGGTCTTCCGGATACTTACGGACGTGGACGTATCGTTGGCGACTACAGACGTGTGGCTCTGTACGGAATCGACGCTCTGATCGAAGGAAAACAGAAAGACTTCGCAGCATGCGACCGTCAGGGTATGAGACGTTATGACTTCCAGCTTCGTGAAGAGATCGCTGATCAGATCCGTGCTCTGAAAGGCATGAAAGTTATGGCTGAATCTTATGGATATGATATCTCCAAACCGGCCAAAGATGCAAGAGAAGCTTTCCAGTGGCTGTACTTCGGATATCTTGCAGCCATCAAAACTCAGAACGGTGCTGCAATGAGTGTCGGACGTATTTCTACATTCCTTGATATTTATATTGAAAGAGATCTTCAGAACGGAACTCTTACAGAGAAAGAAGCTCAGGAGCTTGTTGACCACATGGTAATGAAATTCCGTATGGTTAAATTTGCACGTATCCCTTCTTACAATCAGTTATTCTCCGGTGACCCGGTATGGGCAACTCTGGAAGTAGCAGGTATGGGACAGGACGGACGTTCCATGGTAACAAAGAACGACTATCGTTTCTTGCACACACTGGAAGATATGGGACCGGCTCCGGAACCAAACCTTACAGTACTTTATTCTTCAAGACTGCCTGAGAACTTCAAGAAATATGCTGCAAATATTTCTGTTACAACAAGTTCTGTTCAGTATGAGAATGATGATGTTATGCGTCCGGTATGGGGCGATGACTACAGCATCTGCTGCTGTGTATCTGCTACAGAGACAGGTAAAGAGATGCAGTTCTTCGGTGCTCGTGCAAACCTTGCAAAATGCCTTCTTTATGCGATCAACGGCGGTGTTGATGAGAAGACAAAACAGCAGGTAGGACCAAACTATCAGCCGATCACTTCTGAATATCTTGACTATGATGAAGTAATTGCAAAATATGATAAAATGATGGACTGGCTGGCTCATCTGTATGTCGGAACACTGAACATGATTCACTACATGCATGACAAATACTACTATGAAGCAGCAGAGATGGCTCTGATCGATACAAAGGTTGAGCGTTCTTTCGCAACAGGTATCGCAGGATTCTCTCATGTAGTAGACTCCCTGTCCGCTATCAAATATGCAAAAGTTAAAGCTATCCGTGATGAAGACGGTATTACAACAGATTTCCAGGTTGAGGGTGACTTCCCACGTTATGGTAATGATGATGACAGAGCAGACGAGATTGCAACAACTCTTCTGTCTACATTCCTTGAGAAACTGAAACACATCCATACTTATCGTGATTCCAAGCCAACCACATCTATCCTTACTATTACTTCCAACGTTGTTTATGGTAAGGCTACAGGATCTCTTCCGGATGGAAGAAAAGCAGGGGAACCTCTTGCACCTGGCGCAAACCCATCTTACGGTGCAGAGCAGAACGGTCTTCTTGCTTCCCTGAACTCTGTTGCCAAGCTTGACTATGAAGATGCTCTTGATGGTATCTCCAATACTCAGACAATCAATCCTGATGCTCTGGGACACAGTGATGACGAGCGTTCAGAGAATCTGGTACATGTACTTGACGGATACTTTGATCAGGGTGCTCATCACCTCAATGTAAACGTATTTGGTAAAGAGAAACTGATTGACGCTATGGAACATCCGGAAAAAGAAGAGTATGCAAACTTCACAATCCGTGTATCCGGATATGCTGTTAAGTTCATCGACCTTACAAGAGAGCAGCAGTTAGACGTTATTGCCAGAACCTGCCACGACAGAATGTAATTAATGGATGATGATATAATGGATAATAAACAGATAAAAGGCTATGTTCATTCTTTAGAAAGCTTCGGGTCCGTTGACGGACCCGGAGTAAGATATGTGATTTTTTTAAGCGGCTGTGCCATGAGATGTCAGTTCTGTCATAATCCGGATACCTGGAAGATGAAGCAGGGAGAGCTTTATACGGCAGATGAGCTTCTTAAGAAAGCTTTACGTTATAAGGGCTACTGGGGCAGCAAAGGCGGTATCACTGTAAGCGGTGGTGAGCCATTGCTTCAGATGGATTTTCTTACAGAATTTTTTAAGAAGGCAAAGGCAGAGGGTGTGCATACGAATCTTGATACCAGTGGAAATCCCTTCACTGATCAGGAACCATGGCATTCCGGATGGCTGGAGCTTATGAAGTATACAGATCTTGTAATGCTTGATATCAAGCAGATTGACGAGCAGGAGCATATTAAGCTTACCGGTCATTCCAATAAGAATATTCTTGCGATGGCGCGGGAACTTTCTGATATGAAAAAACCTGTATGGATCCGTCATGTGCTTGTGCCGGGCGGAAGTGATAAGGATGAATATCTGCACCGGTTAGCTGATTTTATCCATACTCTTTCCAATGTGGAGAGAGTGGAGGTGCTCCCTTATCATACGCTTGGTAAGTTTAAATGGGAGAATCTGGGGCTTTCTTATCCACTGGAAGGGGTTAATCCTCCGACGCAGGAAAGGATTGATAATGCCCGGAAGATTCTTGGAGCTATCTGAGTAAAAATATATAGCTGTCATATCCTCTTTTTGGGGTATGGCAGCTTTATTTGTTTAAAAAAGGGACGCGAAGCAGGCGTATAGTTGTACCGGATACGGTTTCGGCATCTAAGAGATTCTAAGCCCTCGAAAATCCGCTAAAAGCATGAGACGAAAAGTCCGGAATTACTCGCTGTCGCTCAGACAAGGGACTTTTCGTCTCATAACGCAGATTTCCGAGGACTAAGAATCTCTAAGATGCCTGCAAATGCATCCGGTACAACTATACGCCTGCTTCGCTGGTTTTGGTTAAGATATAATACAAGGTGGAGTGTGAATTATAAGAAGGACTTTGTTTATATAAAAATGAATTGAGACGTGAAATATATCCCCCGGGAGGGCTTGTTGGGGGGAGGGTGGATTTGATATAATTTTGGTCATATATGATTATAAATTGCGGGCATGGAGGTTGGCATAAGGTGAAGGATTTATTATCGGAGATTGAGAGTTACTGGACTACCCGGGCTGAGGGGTATTCTGAAGTTAATCATAAGGAATTGAATGGGATGCAGAAGGGGGCATGGCTTGAGGTGTTGAAAGGGCAGTTCCCGGAGAAAGCGAAGGATGAGATTAAGATTTTGGATATCGGAACAGGACCTGGATTTTTTCCTGTTATTCTGGCTGAGGCGGGATATAAGGTGACTGCTGTTGATTATACACAGGAGATGTTGGATACTGCGAAGAGGAATGCCGGTAATCTTTGTGAGCGGATTTCTTTTTATAAGATGGATGCTCAGAACCTGGAATTTGAGGATGATGTGTTTGATGTTGTAATCAGCAGGAATCTGACATGGAATCTGAAGGATCCTAAGAGAGCTTATGAAGAGTGGTGTCGTGTACTGAAACCGGGCGGAAAGCTTCTTAATTTCGATGCAAACTGGTACGGTTATCTTTATGATGAGGAGAAACGCCTGTCTTATGAGGAAGACCGAAAGAGTGTGGAGAGTGAACATCTGGATGATCATTACCTCTGTACGGATATTGACAGAATGGAGAAGATTGCACTGCAGATGCCTCTTTCTTCTATTAACAGACCGTCCTGGGACAGGAAGTTTCTGAAGGAGAACGGATTTGAGTCTGTGGCAGTGGATACCGGGATCTGGCAGCGGGTGTGGAGTCAGGAAGAGAAGCTGAATTATCATTCTACGCCGATGTTTATGATCAGCGCTGTGAAGGAAGAGAAAAACGTCTGGTCCGAGAATGATGGAATGGGTGATTCTGATAGCGGATATGACAGGAAAAGAGATTTGGAGGATGCCATGCTGTGTGCTGCTCCGGGTATGAAAAAGAGTGGATTTCTGAGACTGGGCGGAGGTGAGTTTTCGCTTCCTTATACAGTAATCTGCGGTTCTCATCCCGGAAAGACAGTTCTGATCACTGCTGCGGTCCACGGAGGAGAATATGTGGGAATCCAGGCTGCTGTTGAGCTTGCGGATAAGCTGAAACCGGAGAAGATCCATGGAAGAGTGATTTTGGTCAAGACTGTGTGCAGGAAGGAATTTGAGGAGAGGAGCGGCAGTGTCTGCCCAGAGGATGAGAAGAATCTGAATCGTGTATTTCCGGGGAATCCGCAGGGAACCAGGATGGACCGTCTGGCGTATGAGGTGGTTCAGAAGCTTCATAGTGCAGCAGATTATTATATTGATCTTCACAGCGGGGATGATTATGAGCAGCTTACGCCTTATATTTACTATGCCGGATGTGCAGATGAAGATGTGGTTCAGATGTCAAGGAAGATGGCAGAGCAGGCAGATGTTCCCTATATGGTAAAGTCTAATGTGGCATCCGGTGGTTCTTACAATTATGCTGCCGCATGTGGCATTCCCAGTGTTCTGATCGAACGTGGCCAGATGGGAGGCTGGAGTCCGGAGGAGGTTCATTCTACAAGAAAAGATGTGCGTAATATTCTGTGTGCGCTGGGCGTTTACGATGGCATGAGAAGTTACAGTAATTATTATCCCATGGAAATTGAAGATGTGCGTTATCAGTCTGCCAGTGTATCTGGGCTGTGGTATCCTGCCAAAAAACCGGGAGATATCATTAAGGTTGGAGAGTATCTTGGCTGTGTTAAGGATTATGAGGGAAATATTCTGGAGACAAGTTTATCCGATTTAAATGGAGTGGTTCTATATCAGGCGGGAAGTCTTCAGGTTATTAAGGATGGTCCGATGGTCGCATATGGCAGTTTCAGCAGAAGAAAGGATGAACGCAAGGAAAAGATCACAAATTACTGGGCGAAAAGAAGCGACAGTTTTATGGAACAGAGAAGAGCTGAGCTTCACAGTGATATGGCTGATAAATGGCTGAAAGAGATCGGGACTTTTCTTCCTGATGGAAAATTAAGGATTCTGGATGTGGGATGCGGTGCAGGCTTCTTTTCCATTCTTTTAGCAAAACTGGGACATGAAGTTACAGGAATCGATCTGACACCGGATATGATCATTCATTCCAGGGAACTGGCAAAAGAAGAGAATGCCTCCTGTACGTTTGAAGTAATGGATGCGGAAAATCCGGATTTTCCCGATGGTACCTTTGATGTGATCGTGTCCAGAAATCTTACCTGGACACTTCCGGATGCAGCAAGAGCATATAAAGAATGGATTCGTGTGCTGAAAACGGGAGGAATCCTGATCAACGCAGATGCCAATTATGGTGCAGATGATTTCTCAGATACTGCTGATCTGCCTGCCAATCATGCTCATTTTACAGTAGGCGATGCCATGATGCAGGAATGCGAGGAAATTAAACGCCAGCTTCCTATCAGTTCCTATGTACGCCCTGCCTGGGATCTGGAGACACTGGGAAAACTGGGTATCAACAGATTCTCCATTGATCTGGGTATCAGCAGCAGAATTTATACAAAGAAAGATGAGTTTTATAATCCAACCCCTATGTTCCTGATCTGCGGCGAAAAAAATAAATGTAATAATTGAGAAAAATGAAGCATATATTAAAGGGAGATTTCATTGATGGAGCCTTCCTTTTTTTCTTTTTTGCAAGCTAAAATGTTACAAAAATATGAAAAAAGCTTGACAAAATCAATTATATTAAATATAATTTTCTTATAAGTTACAGAAATGTTACAACCATAAAAACCTGTAATTAAAAAAACTCAAGGAATGATAAGTATGAAAGTTCAGAAAAAAGAGTCAAAACAGTCCGGCAATCCGGCGCGGAGTCTGATACTGGTTACAGTGTGTACCTGTATGGCGATTGCGTTTGCAGCAGGCGGCAGAATAGCAGATTTTAATGGAAAAAACAAAGTATATGCAGCTTCTGAAAATAGGGAGAAAACTTTTTCCTCTGATGCTGACGAAACAGATGTACTGCCAACAGGAATTGCAGGAGTAGTATCCGGAATGAATGATACAGCTTCTCCCAAAAAATCAGTCACACGTATCGGAACTTCCTGTGAACAGGTAATGGTCGGTCAGAGAATCAAAGTTATTGAAGATAATATGGCAGAATTCGATGTCAGCTCTTCTATGGAGAGCAGCATCAATGAGTTGGATGCAAGGACAGCGGCTCTTGCAGAGAGTGCCCGGATGATGTCGGATGAGGACTATGATACATTGCTTCATATTGTAGAGGCTGAAGCAGGTACTGAGGATGTCAAGGGACGCATTCTGGTTGCCAATGTGATCATGAACCGTATAAAGAATAAGGAATTTCCCGATACAGTCACAGAAGTGGTATGGCAGAATACCAATGGTGTTCCGCAGTTTTCACCGACTTATGACGGACGTATCAATGAAGTAACTGTTACAGATGAGACAAGAGAAGCCGTCAGACAGGCTCTTGAAGGTGTGGATTATTCAGAAGGAGCACTGTTTTTTATCCAGAAATCTGAAGCTGAAAGCCAGAATGTCTCCTGGTTTGAGAAAGATCTGAAAAGGCTGTTTAAATACGGCGTACATGAATTTTATACCTATCCGGATTCAGCAGAAAGTTCCACAGGATCGTAATAAACGATACTCTTCATATAACTCATTTAACAGGATTGCGGTAATACTGCTCAAAATATGGACATATTCTTCGGGAACAAAAGAATATGTCCATATTTTTGATTTATAGTAATCAATCATAAAAAGACAGAAAAAAGAGAAATAATTTAGGATAGTATTTTGCTAAAGTATATGCTATAATGTGCTCAATTGGCGAAATGAATAACTGTAACTGTTCAGCGGTTTATTATTACTGCCAATATACTGAACAGTTACGAATAACTTTGGAAAGGCAGGAAATATCATGCAGGTATTATACAAAAGCACAAGAGGAAAAGAAGAAACCGTAACAGCTTCTATGGCTATTTTAAAGGGGCTTTCTGAGGATGGCGGCTTATTTGTGCCGACAGAGATTCCGAAGCTGGATGTCCCAATGGATGAGCTGGCAAAGATGAGCTATCAGGAGACAGCATATGAAGTAATGAAATGTTTCCTTACTGATTTTACAGAAGAAGAATTAAAGAACTGCATCAACAATGCCTATGATGAAAAATTTGATACAAAAGAGATTGCACCGCTTCATGAAGCAGACGGAGCTTATTTCCTTGAACTGTATCATGGTGCGACCATTGCGTTTAAGGATATGGCATTATCAATTCTTCCACATCTTATGACTACAGCTGCTAAGAAGAATCAGGTAAAAAATGAGATTGTTATTCTTACCGCTACTTCCGGAGATACAGGTAAAGCGGCAATGGCCGGATTTGCAGATGTTCCGGGAACCAAGATCATCGTTTTCTATCCGAAACATGGTGTAAGTCCTATCCAGGAGAAACAGATGGTAACTCAGAAAGGCAACAATACATATGTTGTGGGAATTACCGGAAACTTTGACGATGCACAGACTGCCGTAAAGAAAATGTTCAATGATAAGGAACTGGAAGCAGAACTTGATGCTGCAGGATATCAGTTCTCATCTGCGAACTCTATCAATATCGGACGTCTGGTACCGCAGATCGTTTATTATGTATATGCATATGCATCACTTGTACGTCAGGGCAAGATCAAAGACAGTCAGGAGATCAATGTGGTAGTACCTACCGGAAACTTTGGAAATATCCTGGCTGCTTATTATGCAAAACAGATGGGACTTCCGGTTCACAAACTTATCTGTGCCTCCAATGATAACAAGGTTCTGTATGATTTCTTCCGCACAGGAACTTATGACAGAAAGCGTGACTTTATCCTTACAACCTCACCGTCCATGGATATTCTGATCTCCAGCAATCTGGAACGTCTGATCTACCGTATCGCAGGCGGTGATGCAAAAAAATGTGCAGAGCTGATGCAGTCTCTTACTGCAGGCGGCGAGTATACCATCACAGAAGACATGAAGGCACAGCTTGCAGACTTCTATGGCAATTACTGTACAGAAGACGAAACAGCAAAAACAATCGCAGAAATCTTCAAAGACAGTCATTATGTGATAGATACCCATACTGCAGTTGCAGCAGGTGTTTATGACAAATATGTAAAAGATACCAATGATACCACACCAACTGTCATTGCATCCACGGCAAGCCCATATAAATTTACAAGAAGTGTAATGGAAGCACTTGGAGCAGATACAGACGGTAAGGATGATTTTGCACTGGCTGATGAACTGAGTGCGCTTTCCGGAGTGAAACTTCCACAGGCAGTTGAGACGATCCGCACAGCACCGGTGCTTCATAACCGGGTGGTAGATGCGCCGGATATGCCAAAGGCAGTAAAAGATATCCTTGGAATCCGATAATCTCCATATTATAAAAAAATATAATTAATTCTACATTTTATGTTGAAAAAGAACATATACTGGAGTATAATAAAAATCAGTTAAAAACAGTGAATATCCTGAAATGTACGAGGCCCCTTCTTTTTTTGAACCTACATCGACTTTAACGGGAACCCAACATCGCAGGCCGGATGTCAGGCCGTCATTATGCAGCGGAAGACAGAAGGTCTGTTGAGGATACCCACCTAGCTATGGCTAGGCGTCAATGGGAAGGGAACGGCATTTCGGGAACTGTAAAAATGAGCCGTAGAGAGGCTCTTTTTTATTATCTTTTGGATTTAATATTATTTTATGATACGGGAGGTTGGAAACAATGGGTGTTTCTGAAAGAAAGTTCGGTGTATTACAGACTGGGGAAACAGTAAAAATTTTTCATCTGGAAAACAAATCCGGGGCATATGCGGAAGTGACAGATTTTGGAGCAATCCTGGTTAAGGTCTGCGTACCTGATAAAGATGGTACTTTAACAGACGTAGTACTTGGATATGATGATCTGGCATCTTATGAAGTAAATGGATGCTTTTTCGGTTCAACCATCGGCAGAAACGGAAACCGCATCGGCGGTGCGAAATTCTCTGTCAATGGCAAAGAAGTAGTTCTTGTTCAGAATGAGAATGACAATAATCTTCACAGCGGTCCTGACGGATTTGAAAAAAAGCTCTGGAAAGTGGCTGAGATTTCCGATGATAAAAACAGTGTTATATTTAACCGTATAAGTCCGGATGGCGAGAATGGTTTCCCGGGAGAATTTGATGTGTCTGTAAAATATGAGTTTACGGAAGACAACGAACTGAGGATCCATTATCAGGGAATCTGCGATGAGCCGACAGTTGCCAATATGACAAATCATTCTTATTTCAATCTGAATGGTGAGGGAAGCGGAACCGCCATGGATCAGTATCTTACAATCCATGCAAAATATTATACACCTGTAGCCGACAGTCATTCCATTCCTACAGGAGTGTATGAGGAAGTTGCAGGGACTCCCATGGATTTCAGAACTGCCAAACAGATCGGGCAGGATATTGAAGCAGAATTTGAGCAGCTGAAATTCACAGGCGGATATGACCACAATTATGTGACAGACAACTATGCAAAAGGAAACAGAAGACTGATCGCAACCGCATACAGTGATAAAACCGGAATTGCCATGGATGTCACTTCCGACTGTCCATGTGTACAGTTTTACGCAGCAAATTTTGTCGAAAATGAACATGGTAAAAATGGTCATACTTACAATAAGCGGGATGCTTTCTGTCTGGAAACGCAGGTTGAACCGAATGCGGTCAATGTTGAAGATTTCCACTCCCCGATTCTTAATGCAGGTGAACAGTATGATTCTGTGACTGCTTATCATTTCTACATCAGAAAGTAAAAATCTGACCATAAAACTAATTACATATTGATCCGGTTTTTTTCATATCTACAGCGTTCCAGCATGAAAAGAACCGGATTTTATTATCCATAATTCATGTTTGTCATAACGGCAGTTTCATGGTATGATAGTAAACAGAGATATTCGAAACAGTTATCTTTATAATTACAGCAATCACCATAAATGCATTATCTGAAATGACTGCTGTAAAATAACAGAATGGAGACATATATGAAAAAGAAAAATAAAACCCGGTCTGTTACAGGGCTTTTATTCGGGTTTATGGAACGTGTATCCGGAGATCACGTAGGAGCTTATGCGACACAGGCAGCGTATTTTCTGATCATGTCTTTTATTCCCTGTATTCTGTTTCTGACTACACTGGTACGGTATACACCTCTGACCTATAATGTAGTCAGGGATGCGATCGTTGCTTTTATTCCGGAGAATCTGCAGAGTTTTGTTCTGGGGATCGTGGTAGATGTATACAAAAGAAGTACTGCAATTGTCCCTTTGTCAGCAATTGTGGCACTGTGGTCTGCCGGAAAAGGAATGCAGTCTATCATCAATGGATTAAATACCATTTATCACGTAAAAGAAACCCGTAACTGGCTGTTAACCAGAATTTATGCAGTATTCTATACTTTATCACTGGTGATTGCGGTGATCGTGTCTCTGCTTATGCTTGTACTCGGAAACGAAATACAGAAAGCTGTATCAAGATATATTCCTTTTCTTGGAAGAGTTCTGGGAAAAATACTGGGGGCAAGAGCACTGTTGGTATTTGGTGTGTTGTTTCTGGTTTTTCTTATGTTGTATAAGGTTCTTCCGAACAGAAAAGCCACATTCAAAAGCCAGATTCCAGGAGCCTTGATCATAGCAGTTGCATGGTCGATATTTTCATACGGATTTTCTTTTTATTTTGAGATTTTTCCGGGGTTCAGTAATATGTACGGAAACCTTGCGACGATCATCATGGTCATGGTGTGGTTGTATATCTGTATGAATCTTCTGTTATACGGTGCAGAGATCAATGCTTATTTTGAAAAAGAATTCCGGATTGCACATAAATCGGTACAGGAACTGCTGGCACATGAAAAAGAAAAAAAGCAGCAGGAAAATGAATGAATTTTGGCTACGTTGTGAACATGACAGTCAGGGGGCTTTTTATTGTAAAGCCTTTCTGAGTGTGCTATAATAAACCATAATTTTGGAGAAACAAAAAGGAATCAGTTCTATGATCGTTGTATATTTGATATTTTTGGCTGTCATTCAGGCTGTGACGGAATTTCTTCCTGTCAGCAGCCTGGGACATTTATGCATATTGGAACAATATATGGGAATTGGCCACGAAACCGGATTGCTGTCAGAAACGATGCTCCATCTTGGAAGTGCGGCAGCAATTATATTTTTGTTCCGCAAAGATTTAAAAAAAATCGGACTGGGACTTCTGGGGATGTTTATGGATATGATCGGTAATCTGAATCTATATATCCATAACAAGAAGACAGGGGAAAGTTTGGGCTATGCCAGAATAGTCACCGGAACATATCGGAAAACAGGTGCACTTCTTGTGATTTCCATGATTCCAACAGCACTTCTGGGACTTACAGGAAAACGGCTGGCTCTTCTAGCCGCAGACTCTCAGATTGTTCCGGGAATCGGATTTTTACTTACAGGCGTATTTCTTCTAGTAACAGATCTGAATAAATCCGGTGGAAAAAAGGGACCGAGAGAGGCTTCTTATGACAGCGCCATGTGGATTGGAATTTGTCAGGGGATTGCTGTCTTTCCGGGGATTTCCAGAATGGGATTTACGTTATGTGCTGCACTGTTATGCGGATATAACCGCAAATTTGCGGTTCGTTTTTCTGTTTTTATGAGTCTGCCTGCTATCATAGGTGCATTTTTTACGGAAATCGGAAATTTTGGTGCTTCTGAAATGACGGCAGGACTTGGGTTTACCTATGTATTTGCAATGATCATCGCCGGTTTTGCGGGATGTCTTGTTATCCGAAATACAATAGCCATGACTCAGAATATAAAATTACGCTATTTTGCATATTATTCATTTATAGTCGGTATTATTACACTGGCATTAAATTTTGCCCTGTAAAGGGAAGATATTTACGAGAAGATCAAGGAGGGGAGCCTTAGAATGGCAGCATCAAAGAGTAAGAATACCGGGCATTCGGGAAGAAATACAAAAAAGAAGACAGCAATGGAACAGGAAGTCGGCAGATTTCAGACAGAAATCATATTATTTGTGATTCTGGCCGCATGTGTGATCCTGATGGCAAGCAATTTTGGAGCAGGTGGTTTTGTGGGAGATGCGATCAGTAATTTCTGTTTCGGACTGATGGGACTGATGGCATATCTGTTTCCAATCGTATTTTTCCTTGAATCAGCATTTATTCTGATCAATAAAACAAACCGGCTGGCATATAAGAAACTTGCAGCGGCGTTTGTGATGTTTCTGTTTCTGTGTGGGGCAGCGCAGCTTCTCACAGACGGATATATGCAGAGTACAACTTTGCTGGATTATTATGCTTTAAGCGCAGATTATAAAACAGGCGGTGGTCTGATCGGAGGAGCGATCTGTATTTCTGTCACATCTGCTTTTGGAACTATCGGCGGATATGTGATCATTATACTGGCATTTGTTGTATGTATGATCATTATCACACAGCGCTCTCTGCTCGATTTTGTAACGCGGCTGGTTATAAAGGTGTGTGATTTTGTAAAAGACAGACATATGCACTATATGCAGGGGCAGCCTGAACGTGAGCGATATAGAGAAGAACGTGCCAGAGAACGTCAGCTTATAAGAGAACAGCGGCGTGAAGAAAGAGTCCGCAGACTGGAGGAAGAAATTGGCGATGATGAATTTTCAGATGATGACTTTCTCATGGATCCTTCGGAAGCAAAAAAAATGAAAAAAGGCGGCTTTCTGGAAGGAACCAAGCTGACAGGCTATTCTGAACAGAAGCCAAAGAAAAAGGGGAAACTTCTGAAAAAAGCAGCAGATACAGATAAAGCAGCAGATACAGCCGAAGCTGCGGAGGATACCGAGAACACAGGGATTAAATCCTCTGATGATGCGGATAATAAACCATACATCGATGCTCCGATGAATTTTGAGATTCACAGAGCGGATACATCCCCGGATACATACGAGGCAGATAATGAATCACAACAGCAGGAAGACCTTCCATTTGAAGATGCTGTCACTGACCGGAAGAAATCTGTGGTTTCAGAATCGGAGGAAGATCTGCCCCCTTTTCAGGATGAGAAGGCAGTGCGGACGCCTTCGAAAAACCCCAAATCTTCTGAAAAAGAGATACAGAGCGGAATTGTAAACATTCAGCATGAGATCACCCGACAGGAAGCAGCCGTAAAAAAAGAATATAAATTTCCAGCCTTAAATCTGCTGAAGAAAGGAAGCAGCAAAGCTCAGGGGGATTCTGATGCCTATCTGCGTAAGACTGCAAAAAAACTCCAGGAAGTACTTCACAATTTCGGCGTGAACGTGACTGTCACTAATGTGAGCTGCGGACCAACAGTTACCCGTTATGAACTTCAGCCCGAGATGGGAGTGAAGGTCAGCAAAATTGTAGGTCTTGCAGATGACATCAAACTGAATCTTGCCACTCCTGATATCCGCATTGAAGCACCGATCCCCGGCAAAGCAGCAGTGGGCATTGAGGTTCCCAATAAAGAGAACAGTACGGTTATGCTCAGAGATCTGCTCCAGTCAGAAGAATTTCAGAAGGCAAAATCCAAACTTTCTTTTGCAGTAGGAAAGGATATTGCAGGTAAGACTGTAGTTGCGGATATTGCCAAAATGCCACATCTTCTCATCGCAGGTGCAACCGGTTCAGGTAAATCAGTATGTATCAATACACTTATCATCAGTATCCTGTACAAGGCAAATCCGGATGAAGTAAAGCTTATCATGATCGATCCTAAAGTAGTAGAGCTCAGTGTGTATAACGGAATTCCACATTTGTTTATTCCGGTTGTGACAGATCCGAAGAAAGCAGCAGGCGCATTAAACTGGGCAGTACAGGAGATGACAAACCGTTACAATACATTTGCGGAGTACGGTGTCCGTAATCTGGATGAATATAATAGAAAAGCAGAGCAGATCAAGGCGGCAGGAGCTGAAGAAGAACCTGTGAAAATGCCGCAGATCGTGATCATCGTGGATGAGCTTGCAGACCTTATGATGGTTGCGCCCGGAGAGGTGGAGGATGCTATCTGTCGCCTGGCCCAGCTTGCACGTGCGGCAGGTATCCATCTGATCATTGCCACACAGAGACCGTCTGTAAATGTTATCACCGGTCTGATCAAGGCGAATATGCCTTCCAGAATTGCTTTCTCTGTATCTTCCGGTGTGGATTCCAGGACAATTCTGGATATGAACGGAGCCGAGAAGCTTCTTGGAAAAGGTGATATGCTCTTTTATCCTCAGGGATATCAGAAGCCTGCAAGACTTCAGGGTGCATTTGTATCTGATGATGAGGTAAGTGCTGTGGTTGAATTTCTTGCAGATAAAAATCCGGGTGTCCAGTATAACCAACAGATCGAGCAGCAGGTAAATTCTCCTGTAACAACAGGTATGTCCGGAGATGAAAGGGACATCCATTTTGAAGAAGCAGGTAAGTTTATCATAGAGAAAGAGAAAGCTTCTATTGGTATGCTGCAGAGAATGTTTAAGATTGGTTTCAACAGAGCGGCAAGAATCATGGATCAGCTCTGCGACGCAGGTGTAGTGGGACCGGAAGAGGGAACAAAACCGAGAAAAGTTCTTATGTCTATGGAGGAGTTTCAGAATTATCTGGAAAATCAGTAAGTGAGGACTGTCTATGAAATGTCCTAAATGTCATAAAGAGGTGGAAAAAGGCTCTCTGTACTGCCCCTACTGCCTTGCAGAGATACCCTGGGTAAGAGAATTCAGCACAGTGGAAACTCTGATGAAAAAGGAGCAGCAGAACCGCCCATCCGAAAAAAAACAGAAAACAAAAATTATAAAATATTTCAAGCATCCAAAAAGAAGAAAGCTGAAATTCAGCAGAAAACAGCTTCTATGTCTGCTTCTGTGTGCGGCGACACTGCTGGGGTTCTTTTGTTATCGGCAGTTAAATACTTTTTCTGCCTTATATTCCAGGGCAAAAAAACAATATGCACAGCAAAACTATGAAGAAGCACAGCGGATTGCAGAAAATGCTCTGGATAAAAATCCCAAAAATGAAGCCGCCAATCTTCTTCTGGCCAAAAGTATGGAGAAATCAGGCGATAAACGATCTGCACTTCTTGTTTTGCGCCCGTTTATCCAGAACAAAACTGCGGGAACAGGAATATATAAAGAGTATGTGAAGCTTCTTACACAGGAGGGAAAGACCAACGAAGTCAGACTGATCCTGAAATCTGCTGACAGAGAGGTGCAGAATGCCTGCGCAGAATATATCTGCGAAACACCTGTATCAAATCCTGCACCCGGAACCTATACTACAACGCAGACTCTGAAACTGGAAGGTAACTGCCAAAAGATTTATTACACATTAGATGGAAGCACACCTACCAGAAAGAGTAAAGTATATACAGAACCTATTATTCTGAGGGAAGGCACAACTGAATTAAAAGCCTTTGGTGTAAATGATAAAAACATCGAAAGTGATGTGATCAGCAGAAAGTATGTGATTGTTTTAAATGCACCGAAAGCCCCTAAGGTAACACCTAAATCAGGGGATTACAATAAAAAAACAGAGATTAAGATCACTGTTCCGGATGGATGTAAGGCATATTATGCATTTGATTCTGAACCGGATCTTAACAGTACTGTTTATGAACAGCCAATCTCCATGCCTGTGGGTTACCATAGGCTGAATGTTATTCTTGTTGCAGCAAATGGCAAGACCAGTAAAATGACTGCTATGGAATATTATCTGCAGTACTAAAAATACTGTGATTTTATCGCTGATTTTATTAAAATAGAAGGAAGAAGATCATGGAAATCCGTATTGTTACAGTTGGAAAGATCAAAGAAAAATATCTGTGTGACGGAATCGCAGAATATGCCAAACGGCTGAGCAGATACTGCAGGCTGACTTTCTGTCAGGTAGCAGATGAAAAAACACCGGATAAAGCGTCAGAAGCACTGAACACACAGATTAAAAATACAGAAGGCGAACGTCTGATGAAACATATACGCGAACAGGATTATGTTATCGCACTGGCAATTGACGGAAAAACGCCGGATTCTGTAGAACTCTCTCAAAAAATTGAGAAACTGGGAGTTTCCGGTATCAGTTCCATTGCATTTGTGATCGGAGGTTCCTTAGGACTGAGTGAGAGTGTTCTGAAACGTGCAGATTATAAGCTCAGCTTTTCCAGAATGACTTTTCCGCATCAGCTGATGCAGATGATCCTTTTGGAACAGATATACAGAAGCTACCGCATTATGAATCACGAACCCTATCATAAATGAACGAATGTACCAACAAGTCCAAAAGAAAGAAGAAAACTATGAACATAGAAAAATTTGAAGAATTTATTTCACAGTACCCGATTTTTGAATACCGCATACTGGACACAAAAGATATTACAATTCAGGAACGCGTGCGCACGATCTGCCAAGAAGAATGCGAACGTTATGATTCTACCTGGGCCTGTCCCCCCGCAGTAGGAACCCTGCAGGAATGTGAAAAAAAAATAAAAAGTTATCCTCAGGCTGTTTTCTTTTCCAGTGTAGCGGAAGTTTCGGATATCATGAACATGGAAGAAATGCTTTCTACAAGACGGGCACACGAGGACCTGACTACAGAGGTGGGAAAATATCTGAATAAAGAAGGGTATGAAACTTACATCCTGTCTACAGAATCCTGTGATATCTGTGAAAAATGTGCCTATAAAGAGGGAAAGCCATGCAGATATCCTGATCGGATGCATCCATGTCTGGAAAGTCATGGTGTAGTAGTAAATGAGATTGTAGAGCGTGAATCTATGGAATATAATCTGGGTGGAAATACAATTCTGTGGTTTTCTATGGTTTTGTTTCGATGATTGCTGCTGAAACGTGTTTTAAAGAAAGTTCTTCCGGCATAGACTGATAGTAAAAGCCGGGGGAGCTTTTTTTATGAAAAAAGCAGGACAATGGAAAAACCGGATGGTGCTGGCATTAGAACTTCCGCCTGATCTGGCATATAATGAAACGATCGTCACACTGACCGGTCAGACGGAAGCTGTTATCGAAAATTATAAATCTGTTTTTAAATATACACCTTCTGAAATTGTGATACAGTCTTTTTGCGGAAAAGTGACCATATCCGGGAAAAATCTTGAAATCCGCTGGTACAATTCCAGTGCAATGAAAGTGACGGGAAGTATTTATGATATAAAAGCGGGTGACAGCGAATGTTGAAATTTTTGAAATTAATATATGGTTATGTGATCATCCTTGTAAGAGGAGAAAATCTGGAACGCTTTCTGAATCTCTGCAAAAGCAGAAAAGTTTATATGGAAAAGATCCGGTACAGAGAGGACGGCCAGCTTATGGCACAAATGCAGGCCGCTGATTTCTTTCGCCTGAGACCTCTCCGGAATAAAACAGGTGTACATATTCAGATCATACAGAGACGGGGAATGCCCTTCTTTTTTTTAAGGAATAAAAAAAGAAAGGCTTTTTTTACAGGCATGATTCTGGGAGGTATCCTGATATTTTTTTTGACAGGGAGAATCTGGAATATCCATATTGAAGGAAATGTCAGAAACAGTACCGGAGAAATTCTCGATTTTCTGGATAAGCAGGATATAAACCATGGGATGTCCAAAAAAAAGATCAACTGTTCAGAAGTTGCAGCAGCTGTACGGAAAAATTTTCCGGAGATTACCTGGGTATCTGCCAGAATAGAAGGAACCCGTCTGATTCTTAATATCCAGGAAGGAATTATCCCCCAAAAAACCAACAGTAATACCTCACCCTGTAATCTGCTCGCAGACAAGGACGGAGTGATCACAGATATGATCGTCCGAAGGGGCATACCGGTAAAAAAGCCCGGGGATTCCTGCAAAAAAGGGGAACTTCTGGTATCCGGGGAACTTCATATCATGAATGACAGTCAGGAAGTCCTACGAAAGGAATACGTTCATGCAGATGCGGATATTTTTATTTCCAGACAAATTTCCTATTATCAGGAATTTCCATTAAAATACCGTACAAAAATCCCTGCCGGCAAAAAGAAAAAAGAAATGTACTTCCGGTTTGGGCACTGGTATCTGGGATTGTATCCGACATTACATACAGGTCAGAAACGTATCACAGAGGAAATTCCTCTGCGTATCACAGAAAATTTTATACTTCCTGTATGGATCGGATGGACCGAAACTACTGATTATACAATAAAAGAAGAAACCTATACCAGGAAAGAAGCCGAGAAGGAAGCTGTGCGAAGATTTCATCAATATGAAAAGAAGCTGCTTCAAAATGGCATTAAGATCAGTGAAAATCATATTACTACCAGGCTGACAGAATCTCTGTGCATTACCGGAGGAACCCTGCTTATCATCGAACAGACAGGCGAAAAAAGCCGGATAACATAAAATTCCATAAAAATTTGTATTTAAAAAGTTGCAGGGAGGTGTTACAATGGATGCATCTGGTTTTAACCGGACTTTGATTATCGTCCATAAACGAGGCAATAATCCATTATTAACTTATCAACAGGAAAGGACATCACAGGATGGCTGGCAATATTATTGAATTACACACAGAAGTCCCCGCAGAACTGGAAGCAAATGTATTTGGCCAGTTTGATGAGCATCTTAAGCTGATTGAGAGAACACTGAATGTGACAGTGATCTCCAGAGACGGAATCCTTAAGATACTTGGCAATGAACAGAATGCGACTTCTGCGAAGAAACTGATAGAAGAACTGACAGTACTTGCAAAAAGAGGCAACACGATCACGAAACAGAATGTCAATTATGCTCTTTCTCTGGCAATGGAGCAGAGAAATGAAGTTCTCACGGAAATAGACAAAGATTTTATCTGTAACACCATACAGGGCAGACCTATTAAGCCCAAAACACTGGGGCAGAAAGATTATGTAGAACAGATACGCAAAAAAATGATCGTGTTCGGTGTAGGTCCTGCCGGTACCGGCAAAACCTATCTGGCGATGGCAATGGCTGTCACAGCCTTCCGAAATGAGGAGGTCAGCAGGATCATCCTGACACGTCCTGCTATTGAGGCCGGTGAGAAGCTGGGATTTCTTCCGGGAGATCTGCAGAGCAAGGTAGATCCTTATCTGAGACCACTCTATGATGCACTGTACCAGATCATGGGAGCGGACAGCTTTGCGAAAAATATGGAGCGCGGCCTGATCGAGGTTGCACCGCTTGCATATATGCGCGGACGTACACTGGATAATGCATTTATCATTCTCGATGAAGCACAGAATACTACTCCGGCACAGATGAAGATGTTCCTGACACGTATCGGATTTGGTTCCAAGGTTATCATCACCGGAGATGCCTCACAGAAAGATCTTCCAAGAGATACCACATCCGGACTTGACGTGGCAATGAAAGTACTGAAAAAAATAGATGACATTGGCTTCTGCCAGCTTACCAGCAAGGATGTTGTCCGTCATCCTCTGGTACAGCAGATCGTACAGGCTTATGATGCCTATGAGAAGAAACAAAAATCTGAAAGACCGGCAAGACGCAGAAACGGGGTAAATGAACGATGAACATGCAGATTGATTATGAGACAGAGCGTGAACTGGGGATCGACTATGAGACACTGGCAGTAAAGGTAGCTGACAAGGTTCTTGAAATGGAAAAATGTCCCTATGATGCACAGGTGAATCTTGTACTTACAGATAACGAAGAGATTGAGAGAGTTAATACTGAGTTTCGCGATATCGCAAGACCTACGGATGTTTTATCCTTCCCTATGATTCCTTTTGAGACACCGGCAGGATATGATATTGTGGAGGAAGATGAATCTTACTTTGATCTAGATACAGACGAACTTCTTCTTGGAGATATCATGATCTCAGTTGACAAGGTATTTGCGCAGGCAGAGGAATACGGACACAGTGTGACAAGAGAATTCTGTTTTCTGGTTGCACACAGTATGCTGCATCTGCTGGGATATGACCATATGACTCCCGGGGAAGCGGCAGTCATGGAGGCAAAACAGGCGAAAGCCCTGGAGGAGCTTGGGATTACACGCTAATCTTCAAATTCTGTTATTGCAGGCAATTTCTGATGGATTTTGTCTCGTAACTGTAAAGACACTAAACAGTTACAAAAAATATATTTATATGGAGTAACAAAAAGATGAATTACCGGGAACGACTTAAAGATAAAAAACGTATTGTAATTAAGATCGGTTCTTCTTCCCTGACTCATTCGGAGACAGGAAGACTGAACCTTCGCAAACTGGAAGTGCTGGCAAGAGAGCTCAGTGACCTTCGCAATCAGGGAAAAGATGTCATACTGGTTTCTTCAGGAGCTATAGCAACAGGTGTGGCAGCTCTTGGAATGCATGAGAAACCCACAGAACTGAAAGGAAAACAGGCATGTGCAGCAGTAGGACAGGCCAGACTGATGATGATTTATCAGAAACTTTTTTCTGAATATAATCAGCTTTCCGCTCAGATCCTTATGACAAAAAATACTATGGTTAATAATATTAACCGAAAGAATGCTCAGAATACTTTCGATGAACTGCTCAGTCTGGGAGTGATTCCCATTGTAAACGAGAATGACTCCATTTCCACCTATGAGCTTCAGAATCTGGAGAAATTCGGAGATAATGATACATTGTCTGCAATGGTTGCCGCACTTGTACGGGCAGATCTGCTGATCCTGTTATCAGATATTGATGGTCTTTTTACAGATGATCCCAATACTAATCCTGATGCAAAATTCATTGATGTGGTAGAAAATCTGGATGATAATCTGCTTAACATGGGAAAAGGTACTTCCGGAAGTAAGGTAGGAACCGGCGGAATGGCTACTAAGCTGACAGCAGCACAGATCGCTTCTGCAGCAGGCGTAGATATGGTGATCGCAAACGGAGCCGATTTCCATATTATCCATAAGATCACAGAGGGACGCAGGTACGGTACGCTGTTTGTAAGCCAGTCCAAAGAAGAAGTTTATCTGATTGATATTATTGACAGACTGTTATAATACCGGAAATTTACCGGTGCCAAATGACATTCACAGAGTAAATGGCAGTGTTTACAGACAGACTGCCGCAGACAAAAAACAGGAGGAAGAACTATGGAAGTTGAGAAAATCGACCGCATTAATGCACTTGCACATAAAGCCAAAAGTGTGGGGCTTACTGAAGAAGAGAAAAAAGAAAGAGAACTGCTGCGCAAGGAATATATTGCATCTGTCCGCATGAACCTTCGCGCTCAGCTGGACAATGTGGATGTTCAGCAGGAAGACGGAACAATCATTAATCTGGGTGAAAAATATGGAATCAAAAAAAGACATTAGAAAGAAGATTTTCGCAGAAAGAAAGCTGCGCACAGATGAACAGATAGAGGCAATGAGCCTCACGATTACTGACAAAGTGACCGCACTTCCTGCATTTAAGAATGCGGACCGCATTCTGGTATATGCAGATTACAACCATGAAGTTGTCACAGAGTATCTTATAAAAGAAGCATGGAAGGCCGGCAAGGAGGTTGCAGTTCCCAAGGTTGTGGGAAAGGATATGGTATTTTATAAGCTGACAGACTTGGCCCGGCTGGAACCCGGATATTTTGGGATTCCTGAGCCTGTATCGGGGGAGATCGTCAACTGGTCAAAGGCTCTTATGATCATGCCGGGAGTGGCTTTTGACAGAGCAAACCACAGAGTCGGATACGGCGGTGGCTTCTATGACCGTTATCTTGAGAAACATCCGCAGCTTGAAAGAGTTGCCATTGCATTTTCTTTTCAGATGTTGCCGGAGGTTCCCACAGAACCTACTGATATCTGTCCGCAGATCATAGTAACAGAAGAGGAGATATGCTATCTTACTGACTGAAAGGGGACCTGAACATGAATGAAATGCTGAACCGCCTTGGCATGAATGCGAAGGCAGCTGAAACAGAAATGAGAAATCTTTCTACAAACAAAAAGAATGAAGTACTTCTTGCAGTAGCAGACAAACTGGTAAAGGATGCACAGACTCTGATCAATGCCAACAGGCTGGATGTGGAAACCGGAAAAAGGAATCATATGCCTGAGGGGCTGATCGACAGGCTTCTTCTCACAGAGAGCAGGATTGAAGGAATGGCAGAGGGCCTGCGTCAGGTAGCAGCCCTGGATGATCCTGTCGGGGAAGTAACCGGGATGAAAAAACGCCCAAACGGACTGCTGATCGGGCAGAAGAGAGTACCTCTTGGCGTGATCGGAATTATCTATGAAGCAAGACCGAATGTAACTGCGGATGCATTTGCACTCTGCTTTAAGACCGGTAATGTAGTAATCCTAAAGGGTGGAAGTGATGCGATCCATTCCAACGAGGCCATTGTAAACTGTATCAGGGAAACTCTAAATGAACAGGGCGTGACAGAGGATGCGATCCAGCTGATTTCTGATACATCCAGAGAGACAGCAGCAGAATTCATGAAGATGAACCAGTATGTGGATGTACTCATCCCGCGAGGCGGCAGAGGCCTGATCAAAGCCGTAGTGGAGCAGAGCACCATCCCTGTGATTGAGACCGGTACTGGAAACTGCCATATTTATGTGGATGAAACCGCAGACCTTGAGATGGCAGCAGACATTATCATGAATGCCAAGACTCAGAGAGTAGGCGTCTGCAATGCCTGCGAATCTGTTCTTGTACATAAAGATGTAAAGGATGCCCTGCTTCCAGTCCTTGCAAAGCGTCTGCAGGAGAAACATGTGGAGATCCGCGCAGATGAAGCGGCTTATGCGTTGATCCCGGGAGCTGTACACGCAACAGAAGAAGACTGGGGCAAAGAATATCTGGATTATATTCTTTCTATTAAAGTGGTTTCTTCTGTGGAAGAGGCGATCGCTCACATCAATAAATATAATACAAAACATTCAGAGGCAATTATTACCAATAATTATGAACATGCACAGAAGTTTCTGGATGAGGTGGATGCTGCGGCAGTTTATGTCAATGCCTCCACACGTTTTACAGATGGATTTGAATTCGGTTTCGGGGCAGAGATCGGTATCAGCACACAGAAGCTTCATGCGAGGGGACCTATGGGACTTCTGGCTCTGACCACAACGAAATATATCATCTATGGAAACGGACAGGTACGCCCATAGACAGCACATTGATTTTTTCTGAGGGATGTGCTATACTTCAATTCAGATTTGGGATTACTGACTGCTTCGTGGGGAATAAGAAATCGGATGGTGTCAGTAGTGATTTTAACTAAAACTCATCTATGGGAGGACATACAATGAGAAAAAAACAACTTTTTGCATTATTAATGGCAGGTGCCCTGTCTGTAGGAATGGCACCGACAGCCACATTTGCAGCAGATACTGCTGCTGAGACATCAGCCGAAGGCGAACTGGAAGGTGAACTTGACTCTGCAGATACAGAAGAACCTTCTGAAAATCCGGCTGAAACTCCTGAGGAACCAGCCGAAGATCCAGCCGAAACACCGGAAGATCCGGCTGAAACTCCTGCCGAAACAACAGCTGATCCTACAGAGGCACCGGCTGCTGAAGAAACTGATGAGCAGGCTGCTGAGGCAGGATCTGCGATTGTGATTGGCGGAGATTCCTTTACTTCTCTGGAAAAAGCGTTCGCAGCAGTACCAGACTGTGAGGATATGATAAATGGTGAGCCTACTTATGTAAAATTAAAAGGAACCATTGAAGTCAACAACACAATAAATGTTCCTGAAAAGAAGAATATCATGCTGGTTGCTGCTGAAGATAATACTACGATCAAACGTGCAGCCGGCTTTACTGAGAGTATGTTTACTGTTAATGGTGGTAATCTTCAGATGGCAGGCGGTTCTGTGACTGATTCAGATGGAAATGCTATCGGTTCAGGCAGTTTAACTGTTGATGGTACAGGCGATGACGTTACCGGTTCGATTGTAGAAGTAGCAAGTGGTAATTATGCATTAATTGACGGTACAACTCTGACAGGAAATACCACAACCGGAAATGGCGGTGCGGTCAACAATGCTGCCGGTGCAAATGTATATCTTCTGGGTGGTACTATCACAGCAAACTCCGCAGCAGCAGGCGGTGCGATTTACAGTGAGGGAACTGTCAATATTCGTGGAACTGTAAGTGTTACAGGAAATACAGTTACAAATTCTTTTGAAGCTGCAAGTAACCTTGTGCTTGCCAAAGACGGTGTGATCAATGTAAACGGTGCTGTTACAGGTTCTGCCATTGGTGTTGCTGTTCAGGAGGCTAACGCCGGAAGAACAGTCGTAAAGCTGGGTGACGCTGTTACTGATGTGAAACTGGCGGATGTTCTTTCTCAGATTACATATGAGGGAGATTCCAGCCTTAAAATCGGAGAAGACGGAACTTTAGTCAGTACAACAGAACCGTCCCCTACCCCAACTCCTGCAGAAGAAAAACTGAAAGTAACAGGAAAAGAATGCAAATGGTCCGGAAGTGGTACTGTTAAAATTAAGTTCCAGTCAAATGTAAAAGGTACCTATTATATTGACTGGGTAAAACGTGGTGAGAAAGCACCGACAATCGATACTTCCAGAGTAGGTGCTCCTATTGAGGCTGATACAAATGTAACAGCAAAAGTTACTGATCTTCCTGACTATGATGTTGATATTTATGTATGTGTGATCAGTGATAAGGATAAGAGTAATTATGGCTCTGTAATGTTCCAGCCTGATTCAAAAGAACGTCCTGTTACACCTACACCATCTCATACTCCGGTAGTACCCGATGTAAAAGAGAGTGTTGTACAGGGATTTGAGAAAGCACTTGTGTTCTATCCGAATACTTTCTATGACTTCAAGGTAATCGGTGCAGGTACACAGAACAATAATCCGGGAGAAGGTGATGTCAGATGGGTACCTGTAGGATGGAGTATGTCTTCTAACCCGTCAACCTGGAACACATCCTGGAAAATTGGTGCCAAGAGCGGTATTTATACAGATGCCGAAAAAGCATATACTATTTACATTAAATATGCAAAACAGGTATACAGTGGAAATGACTGGCAGGAAACAGATGCTTCCGAAGTTCTGCCCTATCAGTTCAAGGCAGCTCCTCTGACACAGGCCACTACCACACCAGGTGCAAACGGAACAAACGGAGACGGAACTACAGATGGAGGAACTACAGATGTAACTCCGACAACCTATGCAGACGGAACAAACGGAACAGCGAAATCAGCAGTATCCACAGGTGATGAATCACCGGTCGGAACTATGCTGGCTCTTGCTGCAGCTTCTGTTCTTGCAGGTGGTTACGTACTGATAAGAAGACGTAAAAAAGAAATGTAAATATAATCCAATTATTTTTAAGAGACAGGTCTTATGGCCTGTCTCTTTTCATATATATAATAATAAGGCAGCCATTCAGCCGTCCATACAGGTCAGAATCCGGAATCTGATCCAGGCTGCTGAACATTTGCCAAAAAGGAGGAGAGAATGTATGTCAACAGAACAGATGGGAACTTATGAAAAAATATACTTCGCATTGTGGGAACTCGGACAGAGATATGGAAATTTTGTCCAGTTCAGAGTGATCGGAAGAAGTCATGATGACAGAATGATCCCCATGCTTGAGATTGGAAAGGGTGATACCTGCATTATCTGTCTGAGCGGAGTGGAAAGCGGAGACAGAAATCTCCCGGAATATCTTTTATCCGTTGCAAAAGATTACTGCAGATACTATGAAAGTAACTGGACCATCGGAGAAAGTTATGAAGTTCGTAAACTTCTGGATAAGGTTCGTATCTGTATGATCCCCATGCTGAATCCTGACAGCTATGAGATATGTGAATACGGATATGGTGCCATACATAATCCCATCCACAGACAGATGCTGAAAATGCAGGACAGACCTGTGGAAGAGTATGAATGTAATGCCAGGGGAATTGATCTGCGCAGAAATTTTCCGACAAATTATTATCAGCGGAAAAGAGTGAATCAGGAGCCTGCCAGTGAGAATGAGACTCGTGCCCTGATCAGCATTTTTCAGGAATATTCAAGCCTTGGCCTGCTTACATTCAGTTATTCCAGAGGGAAGATCGTTTACTGCAGACAGGAGAAAGGCTTTGCCTACAATCAGAAAAATTACAGACTGGCAAGGCATTTACAGAAATGTTCCGGCTATCGTCTGGAAAAAGGGATTGCAGGTGGTGCGAGAGTCAAAAAAGCCGGAGCAAAACCTGAGATGGGATCTCCGGAACAGTTTTATGCGGAAGTAATCCGTCAGCCCTCTCTGGCAATTGAGATTCCGGAATACCGCAAGGACGATATGGAAGAACTGCGTCTGATTCCACTTGAATATCTTTATTCTTTAAACAGCGGCATATTGGCAAACGCATAAATCCGTCACACAGTCAAAGAAAAACAGTCTCTGAAAATAAAAAGTAATAAAAACATGTAAAAACAGAGATTAGCGTTTGACATAAAGCCATAGATTCTGTATGATAAAAAGAGTGCCCCGAAATGTTGTAAACAGAAAGATGAGGAATCAATAGTGAATAATAATACACAGGAAAGTAAAATACAGTTAGAATATATCAATAAATGTACAGAGCTTGTGAAGGAAAAATATGAAAAGGCGCCAGCTTTCTTTATCCAGAATGCAGGCTGCCAGATGAATTCCCTGCAAACGGATACAGTGGCCGGTATCGTGAAACGTATGGGCTATACAGAAGTATCCAGAGAAGAAGATGCAGATGTTGTCATCTATAACACCTGCACAGTCCGGGAGAATGCAAACCTGAAGATTTACGGTCATCTTGGCCATCTGAAAAGTATTAAGAAAAAGAATCCTGAACTGAAGATTATATTGTTTGGCTGCATGATGCAGGAGCCGGAAGTAATTGAGAAGATCCACAAAGAATATTCTTTTGTTGATCTGGTTTTCGGTACCCATAACTTCCATAAGTTTCCGGAGCTTTTCTACAGAAGCTTAAATACGGAGGGACAGATCATTGATGTCTGGAAGGAATCTGATGAAATCGTGGAGGGTATGCCTTCTGACCGTAAATATTCCTTTAAAACGGGTGTCAATATTATGTTTGGCTGCAATAATTTCTGCAGTTACTGTATTGTACCATATGTAAGAGGAAGAGAGAAGAGTCGCGAACCGGAGGCGATCATAGAAGAGATCAAGGGTCTGGTGGCTGACGGTGTAACGGAAGTTATGCTTCTGGGACAGAATGTTAATTCCTATGGAAAGACACTGGAACATCCGGTTACTTTTGCACAGCTTCTGAAACAGGTGGAAGCAATTGAAGGATTAAAGAGAATCCGTTTCATGACTTCCCATCCGAAGGATCTGTCTGATGAACTGATCCGGACAATGGCAGAGAGCAAAAAAGTGTGCCATCACCTTCACCTTCCCATGCAGTCCGGAAGCAGCCGAATCTTAAAGATTATGAACCGCCGTTATGACAAAGAAAAGTATCTGGAACTTGTAGACAAGATCCGTAATGCCGTACCGGATATTTCCCTTACTACAGATATCATTGTAGGTTTTCCGGGAGAAACGGAAGAGGATTTCCAGGATACTCTGGACGTTGTGGAAAAATGCGATTTTGATTCTGCGTTTACCTTTATTTATTCCAAAAGAAGCGGCACACCTGCTGCCAAAATGGAGAATCAGGTACCTGAGGATGTAGTAAAAGACCGTTTTGACCGTCTTCTGGCTCTGGTTCAGGAAAAAGGCCGAAAGGCTTCTTCCCGTTTCGAGGGAATTGTTCAGGAAATCCTTGTAGAGGAAGAAAGCAGAGAAAAAGGTATCTTTACAGGAAGAACAGAATATAACCTTCTGGTCCATTTCCCGGGATGTCAGGATCTGATCGGTAAATATGTAAAAGTAAAACTGGATACCTGCAAGGGATTCTATTATTTCGGAAGCCTTGCAGAATAAAAACATTGAAAAATACTAACTGTTTACGAACAGTAATATAAAGGACTTCTACAGAAGCCCATATCAATTTGGATATAAAGGGTGGAAGATAAAAGTGAAACAAAATAAATACGAAATAGATATGTGTAACGGAACCATCATGGACAAGCTGATTTCCTTTTCACTGCCGCTGATGCTGTCCGGAATCCTGCAGCTGATGTTTAATGCTGTGGATATCATAGTGGTGGGAAGATTTAGCGGAAGTCAGGCACTTGCAGCCGTAGGCTCAACCACAGCACTGATCAACGTGTTTACCAATCTGTTTATTGGTATCTCACTTGGCGCGAATGTACTTGCTGCCCGGTTCTATGCGGCAGGAAAAGACCGGGAAATGTCAGATACCGTTCATACGGCTGTAACTCTTGCACTGGTAAGCGGTATCGTCATGGCATTTGTGGGACTGATTTTTTCCAGATGGGCTCTGGAACTGATGGGTACCCCGGATGATGTGATCGGACAGTCTGCACTGTATATGAAAATCTATTTTCTGGGTATGCCGTTTTTTATGCTTTATAATTATGGAGCTGCGATTCTGCGGGCTGTAGGAGATACGAAACGTCCACTGATCTTTCTGGTTATTTCCGGTGTTGTAAATGCAGTACTGAATCTGATCCTCGTGATCATGTTTCATATGGATGTGGCGGGCGTAGCCATTGCTACTGTGATCTCCCAGTTAATTTCCTGCATTCTGGTACTCAGATGTCTGCGTACATCGAAAACCAGCTACCAGCTTCATTTTGGAAAATTAAGGATCAATACTGTCTATTTAAAACAGATTTTCCAGGTTGGGATTCCGGCCGGGATCCAGAGCACAGTCATTAATCTGTCAAATGCTCTGCTTCAGTCCTCGGTTAACTCCTTTGGATCGACCGCCATGGCAGGGTATACAGCGGCCAATAATATTTTCGGTTTTCTGTATGTGGCGGTGAACTCTGTCACACAGGCATGTATGAGCTTTACCAGTCAGAACTATGGTGTGCATAAATTTAAACGTATGGATAAGGTTCTGGTCGACTGTCTTATTATTTCCGTAGTTAGCTCCTTTTCCCTTGGATGCGGTGCATATTTCTTCGGTTCTGAGATTCTTAAGATTTATACTGCCGATCCGGAAGTGATCCGCTGCGGACTGGAAATCCTGTCTTACACTACCGTACCTTATTTTCTCTGCGGGATTATGGATCTGTTTCCGGGTGCCCTGCGTGGAATGGGACATTCCGGCGTTCCAATGATCCTGTCAGTAATCGGAACAGTAGGAACCAGGATCGTATGGATCTTTGGAATATTCCCGCATCACAGATCACTGGCTGTTCTGTTTATTTCCTATCCTGCATCCTGGATGCTGACGATCATTATGCAGGTCATCTGTTTTTATTTTGTCAGAAGAAAAGTGCATAGAGTATAGGTCTTTGAGCTTTTGCGAAAAATAATTACCGGCAGAATATTACCGGCGGTTATTTTCTGTGAGAGCTCTTTTTTGTGTTACTGCTGCTTACTCTGTCCACAGTAACTAATCTTTTTGTTTCCGATATGAAAAAACAGTATTGACAAATACCCCATAAGGGTATATAGTGACTACTATAAAGATACCCCGTAAGGGTATTTTGAAATCGTTATATGTTTCAAAAGTTTATATAAAACAGAGCTTATTTATAAAAATCAGAAGGAGGATTTCCCATATGGCAGATACACAGGAGAAAAAAGTCTGTCCCTGTTGCACTAAACATACAATGCGTTCTGAGGAGGAGAGAAAAAAGCTGATCAACCGTCTTAAACGTGTGGAAGGACAGATCCGCGGGATTATCGGTATGCTGGAGAATGATGCGTACTGTAACGATATCCTGATCCAGTCCGCAGCAGTCAACGCAGCAGTGAACGCATTTAACAAAGAACTGCTTGCCAGCCATATCCGCAACTGTGTGGCAAGAGATATCCGCAGGGGCAAGGATGAGACGATCGATGAACTGGTGGCTACTTTGCAGAAACTGATGAAGTGAAAGCTGTGTTCAGACTGTTATAGCATCAGAGTACAGCAGAACAAAGATCTGGGAACTGCAAAGCAACAGAGCAGTAGATATCAGGTAAGGAACAACAAGTCGTAGGAGGAATAGAAATGGAACAATACAATGTAACCGGAATGAGCTGTGCAGCCTGCAGCAGCAGAGTAGAGAAGGCCGTATCCAGGGTTCCGGGGGTGACATCCTGTTCGGTCAGTCTGCTGACCAACTCCATGGGAGTAGAGGGAACTGCCGGTGCAGGTGCGATCATCAAGGCAGTACAGGATGCAGGTTATGGAGCATCCTTAAAGGGGGCATCCGGAGAACAGATATCTGCTTCTGCGGCAGAGGAGGCACTGGAAGACCATGAAACACCGGCACTGAAACGAAGGCTGATCGCATCTGTAGGCTTTCTGCTTGTGCTGATGTATTTTTCCATGGGACATATGATGTGGGGCTGGCCTCTTCCGGCATGGTTTAATGATAATCATATTGCCATGGGACTGGTGCAGCTTCTTCTCGCCGGAATCATAATGGTCATTAACCAGAAATTTTTTGTCAGCGGATTTAAGAGCCTGTGGCATCGTGCACCAAATATGGATACCCTTGTGGCACTTGGCTCCATGGCATCCTTTTTGTGGAGTGTTTATGTACTTTTTGCAATGACAAGGGCACAGGTAGACGGAGATTCGGCGGCAGTTATGAATTACATGATGGAGTTCTATTTTGAATCTGCAGCCATGATCCTTACCCTGATCACAGTTGGAAAAATGCTGGAAGCCCGATCTAAGGGAAAGACAACGGATGCGCTGAAAGGTCTGATGAAGCTGGCACCTAAGACAGCAGTTGTTGTCCGGGACGGACAGGAAGCTACAGTGCCCATCGAACAGGTCCGAAAAGGTGATGTTTTTGTGGTACGTCCCGGTGAGAACATTCCGGTGGATGGAGTGGTCCTTGAGGGAAACAGTGCTGTCAATGAGGCGGCACTTACAGGGGAAAGTATTCCTGTTGACAAGAATCCGGGAGATGCAGTCTCTGCTGCAACCGTAAACCAGTCTGGATTTATCAGATGCGAAGCTACTAGGGTAGGCGAGGACACTACTCTTTCCCAGATTATTAAGATGGTAAGTGATGCGGCTGCAACAAAAGCTCCTATTGCAAAAATCGCAGACAGGGTTTCCGGAGTTTTTGTTCCGGCAGTTATCAGTATTGCGGTTATCACCACCATTGTCTGGCTGCTGACAGGAAAAGAGTTCGGATATGCACTTGCCAGAGGTATTTCTGTTCTGGTCATCAGCTGTCCCTGTGCCCTTGGGCTTGCCACACCGGTTGCCATTATGGTAGGAAACGGAATGGGGGCCAAAAACGGGATCCTGTTTAAAACAGCAGTATCCCTGGAGGAAGCAGGTAAGATCCAGATCGTTGCATTAGATAAGACAGGAACTATCACAAAGGGTGAACCGCAGGTGACAGATATGGTTCCTGCAAAGGGAATCTCAGAGGAAGAGCTTTTAGGCTATGCCTATGCACTTGAGAAGAAGAGTGAACATCCTCTTGCAAAAGCCATTATTGCCAGAGCAGAAGAGAAAAAGATTGTTTTGCAGAAGGTTTCTGATTTTCAGGCTCTTCCTGGAAACGGTCTTCGTGCAGCATTAAACAGCGATGTGCTTACAGGCGGAAATATGAAATTTATCAGCAATGAAACCTCTGTATCACCGGAACTGATGAAGCAGGCAGAAAAACTTGCAGGAGAAGGAAAAACACCACTTCTTTTTGCAAAAGGCAGGAAGCTTCTCGGCATGATCGCAGTGGCAGATGTTATAAAAGAGGACAGTCCTCAGGCAATAAAAGAACTGCAGAACATGGGAATCCGGGTAGTAATGCTTACCGGTGATAATGAACGCACAGCAAAAGCGATCGGAGCACAGGCAGGAGTGGACGATGTAATTGCAGGTGTTCTTCCGGATGGCAAGGAAAGTGTGATCCGTTCTCTGAAGGAACAGGGAAAGGTTGCCATGGTAGGAGACGGAATCAATGATGCCCCTGCACTTACCAGGGCAGACATCGGTATTGCAATCGGTGCAGGAACAGATGTTGCCATTGATGCCGCAGATGTGGTATTAATGAAGAGCCGGCTCAGTGATGTACCTGCTGCCATACGTTTAAGCCGGGCAACATTGAGAAATATCCATGAGAATCTTTTCTGGGCATTCTTCTACAATGTGATCGGTATTCCACTGGCAGCCGGTGTATGGATTCCGATTTTCGGATGGACACTGAACCCCATGTTTGGTGCAGCTGCCATGAGTCTTTCCAGTTTCTGTGTGGTAACCAATGCACTGAGACTGAATCTCTTTAAGGTACATGATGCTTCCAGAGACAAAAAAATAAAACAGAATGTGGAAGAAATCCATTATATTTCAGCTAATGCAGAAATGAAAAACGTAACAGAAAACAAAAGTCTAAAGGCAGAGAATCCAGACTTTTGCAACAGTGAAATTCATGATCCAAAAGATCAGGAAAATATAAAAGAAAATAAGGAGAACAAAGAAATGACAACAATCACAGTAAACGTAACAGGAATGATGTGTGGACATTGTGAAGCACATGTGACAAAGGCAGTAAAAGAGGCATTTGGAGTGGAAGATGTAGTTTCCTCCCATGAAAAAGGAACCACAGTGATCCATGCTCCGGAGAAACTGAACGAGGATAAGATCCGCGAAGTGATCAAAGAAGCCGGCTATGAAGTAACCGGTATCACACAGGAATAAAAAACAAAAAGGGGATTTTATGGAAAACCAGAACCAGACACCACATAAAAGACGTGTCCGTTATAAAGGAAAATATCCGAAGAAATTCGAAGAGAAATACAAGGAATTACAGCCTGAGAAATATAAAGATACCATTGAACACGTGATTCAGAAAGGAAATACCCCGGCGGGAATGCATATCTCCATTATGGTTAAGGAAATCCTTGATTTTCTTAATATCCAGCCGGGCGAAACAGGATTTGATGCCACATTGGGCTATGGCGGCCATACGAAAGCAATGCTTCAGTGTCTGAATGGCAAGGGCCATATTTATGCAACAGATGTAGACCCTGAGGAATCCGCCAAAACAAAGAAACGTCTGGCAGAGCAGGGATTCGGGGAAGAACTGCTGACAGTAAAGCTTCAGAACTTCTGCACCATTGATGAGATTGCCAAAGAGGTTGGAGGATTTGACTTTATTCTGGCAGATCTCGGTGTTTCCTCCATGCAGATTGATAACCCCAAAAGAGGTTTCTCTTTTAAAACAGACGGACCTCTGGATCTGCGCCTGAATCAGGAAACCGGCATCAGTGCAGCCCAGCGTCTGGATACCATTTCCAGAGAGGAGCTTGCGGGAATGCTCTGTGAAAATTCTGATGAACCATACTGTGAGGAACTCGCCAAAGCCATTACCGATGAGATCCGCAGAGGCAATCATATTGATACTACCACAAAACTGCGTCAGGTAATCGAAAAAACTCTTGATTTCCTTCCTGAAAAAGGAAAGAAAGAGACAATTAAGAAGACCTGTCAGCGAACCTTCCAGGCATTGCGTATTGATGTTAACCATGAGTTCGAAGTACTGTATGAATTTATGGAGAAGCTTCCGGATGCTTTGCGTCCGGGCGGACGTGTGGCAATCCTTACCTTTCATTCCGGTGAAGACAAACTGGTAAAGAAAGCGCTTAAAGCAGGATACAAGGAGGGAATCTACTCAGACTATGCAAAAGATGTGATCCGCCCCTCAGCCAAAGAGTGCACACAGAACCCAAGAGCCCGTTCCACAAAGATGCGCTGGGCCATAAAGGCTGAATAAAAAATCTTTTATAAACGGCCTGCTGTATTGCAACTTTTTTATTCATGCTAAAACCGTAGCTGTTAAGTTTATAACAGGAATATTGAACAGTTGATAGTTACATCAAAAATAGATATACATTATACAAGAAAAAAATCACTTATTTGAGATTTTTTTCAATAATCAATCATTGGCGGAACTTTTTTCTGCCAGTCACAGAAAATCTGTCAAAATAATATTGATGAAGTCTGTCAATCAGTGCTTTTTCGTTGTATAATGCCTTTGTCGTACAGAGTCACTTTCCTTTGTAATTTTTTCTAAAACTCATTATACATCGGAAAGTCCTGTACGATATTATTTTATGAAAAAGTTGTAAAATAGCGGTCGATAAAACGAAAGCAACATTTTCAGGGCTGGATTGAACTGATAGAAGAGATTACCCGCTGACAGCACCCCGGTATCTGTAATATTACTTTTCAGATTTTTTATTTTTATATCTCCCGATTGTCAACAATGGAATAATAAATGTAACAGTGGCAAAGTATCCCATATATCGATAGCCATAATTTATAACGTTATCAAGACCAACTAAAGAGAATATAGTTGATAATGCTAATGCAAAAAAGGCTACGATCAAACAACGTTGAGTTTTATTTTTTATTCTGTTCTTTAAAAATAATACATCTTCAAAACGACTTACAAATTATGCTTGTTCTTTGGAATAATACACCTCCGATGAACAGAAAGGAAATTGTAGCAGCAGATGAAGGTGATGAAGAATCCAGAGTCCTTTACAATAACGGAGACGGAACCTGGATCGATGAGA